>Ga0196963_10000482_pt1 | contig 36049 bp, 36 predicted proteins | sample S1_5metaG_FD_148600 | JGI IMG/M metagenome (GOLD analysis project Ga0196963, IMG submission 148600) | Soil microbial communities from Anza Borrego desert, Southern California, United States - S1_5 | ecosystem: Environmental > Terrestrial > Soil > Desert | place: USA: California | collected...
CCCCCGGCGCCGCCGCCGGGGCGGACCGGGCAGCCGCCAAACGCCGCGGCCATCCTGGGACCGTTCGTCCCGGGCGAGGCCCGCCGTGTCGGCGACGTCCTCGACGTCACGCTGGGCGCCCAGGCGTCGATCGACGAGCCCGTGACCAGCGGCGGCGACACCAGCCTGTGGGGGGACGATGACGACGAGGAGGACGACGACGAATGAGACGTCTCGTCCTCCCGCTGCTGCTGCTCGCTTCGGTCGGGCCGGCCGCGGCCGCGGAGCCGATCAGCCTGCAGGACAGTTTCCGCCTCGGTTCGGGCGGCACCACCTTCTGCTCGGCCGAGTCGGCGTCCCGCGATCCGGCGCTCAAGGACATGTTCGACCGCGGCTATGCGATCGTCTGTCGCGACGCCGCCGTGCCGGTCGGCCGGCTCTACGCGCTCAGGATACGCGGCGAGGATCCGGCGGCGCGGCTGGCCGGCCTCCGCCGGGCGCGTTGCGCGCCGGCGCGCCGCACCGATCTCGACTCGCTCCCGGGGGTCGAGAGCGCGGCCTGCACGCTGGGCGACGGCCTGCCCTACCGCGTCTACAGCGCCCGGCGCGGCAACACCCTCTTCGTCGCCGAAGGCCTGGCGGGCTACGACAGCGCGCTCCGCATCGGTCTCGAGACCCTCGCCGCCGACCGGCCGGTCGCGGGCAATGTCGAGGTGGCGGTGACCGAGGCGGGCGATCCCGCCGCCTTCGCCCGCGCCCAGGCCGGCGCGCTCGATCCCGCCCGCGCCCGCGACGAGGCCTATCGTCGCAACAATGCCGGCCGATTTGCCGAGGCGGCCGAATTCTTCGCCGTGCTGAGCGAGGCCGAGCCGGCCGGCGCGGGGCGAGCCGAGGCGATCGTCAACGACGCCATCCAGCAGTCGAACCTCGGTTTTTATGGCGAAGCGGACGCCCTGTTCGCTCGGGCCGTCGAGGCCGGCGGCGGCGACATGGTCGTGGCGCGCATGCTGCGCAACTATCGCGCCATCGATCTGCTCAACCGCGGCAGCCCAACCGCGGCCCTCGCCGAGCTCGACAAGCCGCTGCCGCCTTCCGCGGTCCTTCCGGCGCCCTCGGCGACGACGGCGATCGACGCCCGCACCGCCGCCCGGGTCAACGCCGAATCCCCCGGCCTGCGCCAGCTCGGCGGCGGCGCCGGGGCGCTGCTGCCGGAGGAAAGGGCGCAGATCCTCGACGCCCAGGCGCAGCATCTTCGCGGCACCCTGCTCCGGCTGAGCGGGCGGCCGGAGCCGGCATCCGCGGCGCTGGAGAGCGCGCTGGCGCAGCTCGCCTCGGTTCGCGACGGGCGAGTCACCTCGATGATGTGGATGCGGGCGCAAATCCTGGGTGAGCTCGCCGCCCTGGCCGAAGCGGCTGGCGACGGCGCCGGCGCGGAGCGCCGGCACCGGGAGGCGATCGCGATCCTCGAGATCGACTATCCCGGTTCGGCCGCCCTGCTCAGCGCGCAGACCAGGCTCGCCGCTTATTATGCGCGGTCGGGCCGCACCGCCGAGGCGCGCACCCTCTACAGGAGAGTTGTGGACGCGAATTCGCAGGCCGGCAGCCCGTCGCCGACCTTGCACCGGACGCTGGCGCCCTATTTCGCGCTGCTCGAGCGCGAGGGCGGCGATCCGGCGGCGGTGGGCGAGATGTTCAAGGCGAGCCAGTTGCTGATCCGTCCCGGCGTCGCCCAGACCCAGGCGGTGCTGGCGCGCGAATTGAGCGGCGGCAGCGACGAAGCGGCCCGGCTGTTCCGCCAGTCGGTCAATCTTGGCCGGTCGCTGGAGCGGCTGCGGCCGCAGATCGGCCGCCTCGCCGCGCTCGCCGCGCCGGGCGCGGCCGATGCGACGCGCCTCGCCGAGCTCCGCGCCGAGCTGGCGAGACTCGAGCAGGCCCAGCTGGCGACGCAGTCGAAGCTCGCTGATTTCCCGCGCTACCGGGTCGTGTCCGGCGGGCTGATGGAGCTGGCCGAGCTGCAGCAGGCGCTCCGGCCGGGCGAGGGCTATTACAAGATGGCCGTCGTCGGCGACGACGTCTACGCGATGCTCGCCACCCCGACCGCCGCGCGCGCCTGGAGGGTCGGGGCGCGCGCCGCCCTGCTCGAACGCGAGGTGGATGCCTTGAGGGCGACGATCGCCGTCCAGGAGGACGGCCAGGTTCTCACCTATCCGTTCGACGTCGAGCTCGCCTTCGCGCTCTACGGCCAGCTGTTCGGGCCGGCCGAGGCCGACATGGCCGGCGTGCGCCACCTCATCTTCGAGCCGGACGGGGCGATGCTGCGCCTGCCGCCCAACCTGCTGGTGACGGAGCGGGCCGGAGTCGACGCCTATCTCGCCAGGGCGCGGCGCCCGGGCGACGACGGGTTCGACTTCACCGCCCTGCATTGGCTAGGCCGCGACCGCGATGTCAGCACTGCCGTCTCCGCTCGCGCCTTCCGCGACGTCCGCCGGGCGCCGGCTTCGCGCGCCGCCAAGGCCTATCTCGGCCTCGGCGAGAACGCGCCGCCGGCGGGCCCGGCGCTCGAACATCGGGCGGTGCGCGGACTGCTCGGGGAAGCGCCGGGCTGCCGCTGGCCGCTCAGCCAGTGGGCGAAGCCGATCTCGGCCGCCGAGCTTCGCACCGCCCGCCAGGCGATCGGCGCCGACGGCGCCGACCTCGTCACCGGCGAGGCGTTCAGCGACAGCGCGATCAAGGCGCGCGACGATCTCGCCCAATATCGGATTCTGCATTTCGCCACCCACGGTCTCGTCACCGCGCCGCGGCCCGAATGTCCCGCTCGGCCGGCGCTGATGACCTCGTTCGCGGGCGGCGATTCCGACGGGCTGCTGGGATTCGACGAGATCTACGATCTCCGCCTCAATGCCGACCTCGTCATCCTCTCCGCCTGCGACACCGCCGGCAAGGCCAGCCTCGCGGCCACCCGCGCCGCGGGGCTGCGCACCGGCGGCGATTTCGCGCTCGATGGATTGGTCCGCGCCTTCGTCGGCGCCGGCGGCCGCTCGGTCGTGGCCAGCCACTGGCCGGTGCCGGACGATTATGACGCGACCAACCGGCTGATTTCGGGTCTGTTCACGGCCCCGCGCGGTACCTCGACCGCGAGTGCGCTGCGTCGGGCGCAGCACGCGCTGATGTCCCGGCCCGACACGTCCCACCCTTATTACTGGGCCGGATTCGCGATTATCGGGGACGGGGCGGCGCCGGTCCTCCCTTCCAGCTGATCGGGGGGCGTTGCCCGAGGGACACGCTCGCCACCCCTTACGCCTCCGGAACAAATGCAAGCTTTTCCAGTTGAACGGTTTTCGGCCAAAAGGGGCAGCCACGGCTGGGAGCGACGGGCGAATTGAGCAGGGCCGGAATCTTGTTGGGCGCGGTGGCCGCGGGAGCCCTGGTCGCGGCTTCGGCGGCGTCGGCCCAGACCGATGCCCCGCAAACTCCGGCCGCCGACCAGCCGATCGTTCCCGACAGCCAGTTCGAGAAGGAGCTGCCGTCGCTCGACCCCGAGCTCGGCAAGCCGCTCGAGCCCCTCGAAGATTTTTCCGGGCCGCCGCCGGCGGTCACCCCCGAGGGCGAGCTGGTGCCCGATGCCGCCGTGCCCGACGCGGAGCTCGCCCGGCCGCTCACCCCGATCGACCAGTTCGACGTCGCCACCCCGCCGCCGGACGCCGACGGCGGCGACGACGACGAGGGCAAGGTCGAGCCGGTCCGTTATACCCTGGTCGTGGAGGGACTCGACGAGATCGGGCTGGAAGGCCGGTTCCGCGATCTTTCGGCGCTCGAGGACGCGGACGGCGAGGCGACCAACGGCGCCCAGATTTCGGCGCGCGCGAAGGAGGATGAGCTGCTCGCCGTCCGGCTGCTCCGCTCGGAAGGCTATTACGACGCCACCGCCTTGTCGGCGATCGAGCAGCTCCCCGACCAGCCGGGGCAGATGCGGGTGGTGGTCAGCGCCGTCCCCGGTCCCCGCTATCTGTTCGGCAAGATCACCGTCACCGGCCCGCCGACCGAGCCGCCCGACCTCGCCCGCGAGGCGCTGAAGCTGAAGACCGAGGATCCGATCGTCGCCGCCAACGTCGAGGCGGCCGAGGCCAATGTCCGGCTTCGCCTGCCGCAGCAGGGCTATCCGTTCGCCGAGGTCGGCCTGCGCGACATCCTGCTCGATCCGGAGACTCGCCACGGCGACTATACCTTGCCGGTCGAGCCCGGCAACCGATCCCGCTTCGCCGGCTTCACCACCGAAGGCGACCTCGCCTTCGGCGCCGAGCATGTCGGCGTCCTCTCGCGGTTCAAGCGCGGCGACCTCTACGACAGCCGCAAGGTCGACGATCTGCGCGAGGCGATGATCGCCACCAACCTGTTCACCACGGTCTCGGCGGAGCCCGTCGCCACCGGCGAGAAGGCGGAGGACGGCACCGAATATGTCAACATCCGCGTCCGCCAGGACGCGGGTCCCTCCCGCTCGCTCGCCGGCACCGCCGGCTTCAGCACCGGCGAAGGCTTCCGCGCCGAAGCGACCTGGGAGAGCCGGAACATGTTCCCGCCCGAAGGAGGACTCCGGGTCAACGCCGTGATGGGAACCCTGGAGCAGGCGGTGCGCGTGGCCTTCCGGCGCAACAACTGGAAGAAGCGCGACCGCAGCTTTTTCATCCAGGCCGAAGCGGGACGGCGCGACCTTCCCGCGTTCAAGGGATACACCGTCCGGCTGCTCGGGCAGGTGGCGCGGGAATCGACGCCGATCTGGCAGAAGGTGTGGACCTATGCGCTCGGCGCGGAGCTGATCGCCACCAACGAAAGCGAAGCCCGCTTCCCGCCCATCTCGCTCGAGGACGCCTTCTTCCTCGCCGGCATCAGCGGCCAGATCGGCTACGACCGGTCGAACAGCCTGCTCGACCCGACCGCGGGTTTCCGCCTGAAGGCGTTCGTCAATCCGGAGACGTCGCTGCGCGAGCCGGGGCAGCCCTATATCCGCAACATTCTCGACGGCAGCGCTTACTATCCGGTGCAGGACAACATCGTCATCGCCGGCCGCGCTCGCGTGGGGTCGATCTACGGGGCCGGGATGGCCGAGCTGGCGCCGTCGCGGCGGCTCTACGCGGGCGGCGGCGGCTCGGTGCGCGGGTTCGGCTTCCAGGAACTGGGGCCGCGCGTCGAGGTCGCGAACCCCAAATTCGATCCGGCCGACCCCGAGGAGGAGGACGATCCGACGATCTTCGTCCCGACCGGCGGCCGCAGCCTCGTCGAGTTCTCGATTGAGGGCCGCTACCGCTTCGGCAATTACGGCGTCGTCGGCTTCGTCGACGCGGGCCAGGTTTATGAGAGCCAGACGCCGCGTCTCTCGGGCATGCGCTTCGGAGTCGGGGTCGGCGGCCGGCTCTACTCCAATTTCGGCCCGCTCCGCGCCGACGTCGCGGTGCCGATCGGCCGCCGCAAGGGCGAATCCAAATTCGCCGTCTACGTCTCGATCGGGCAGGCCTTCTGATGGCGACGGCGGCCGAAATCGTCCCGCGCGGGCGCCAGCGGGCCCGCGCCGCCGCCAAATGGAGCGGCATCGCCCTGATCGGCATCGTCGTCCTGATCGGCCTGTTCTTCGTCTGGCTGAACTCGTCGCTCGGCCACCGTTACGTGGTGAAGCAGATCAACGAGCTCGAGACGGCGTCCGGCCTCGACATCGACGTCGGCCGGATCGAGGGCTCGCTTTTCGGCGAGCTGATCATCCACGATCTCACCCTGAAGGACCCGAAGGGCACCTTCTTCGCGGCCCGCCAGGCGACGGTCGACTGGCGGCCGCTCGCCTATTTCCGCAACCATATCGACATCAAGCGGCTCGAGATCCCGGTGGCGCGCCTCTACCGGCTGCCGGAGCTCAAGCCGGGCGATCCCAACGCGCCGCTTCTGCCCGACATCGACATCGACATCGGCAAGCTCGAAGTCGACCGCATAGTCGTCGATCCCGCCGTCACCGGCTACCGCCACCTGCTCAGCCTTTCCGGCAGCGCTCGGATCGACGAGGGGCGGGCCCAGCTCGCGCTCGACAGCCGAGCGATCGCGGCGCCGGGCCTGCCTGGCGGCGACAAGCTCGCGCTCCGGCTCGACGCCGTGCCCGAGGAGAACCGGCTGGCGATGGGCGTCAGGGTCGAGGCGCCCGCCAACGGCTTCGTCGCTAGGCTCGCCGGACTCAACCAGCCGCTCGTCGCCTCGGTCGGCGGGCACGGGACCTGGGCCGACTGGCGCGGCCGGGCGCGCGCTCAGCTCGGCGGCCGGGCCTTCGCCGATCTCGCGGTCGGCGCCCGCGACGGCACCTTCACCGTCACCGGGCCGATGAATCCCGCCATGCTGATGGCGGCCGGCCCGGCGAAGAATCTGCTCTCGCCGATCGTCCAGGTGAATCTGACGACCAAATTCGACCGGCGCCGGGCCGACACCAGGCTGCGCCTCAACTCCTCGGCCATGGCGGTCGTCGCCGACGGGCTCGTCGACCTCGGCCGCAACCAGTTCCAGGATTTCAGGGTCGCGGCGCGGCTGTCGCAGCCGCGCGCGATCGGCCCCAATATCGACGGTACCGACATCCGCCTCGCGATGGTGCTGAACGGCGCCTTCGCGACTCCGTTCGTCGCCTACGACCTGCGCGCCCGGTCGCTGAGCTTCAACGAGACGAGGATCGAGCTGCTCCAGGCGCGCGGCCGGGCCAAGGTCGACTCCGACCGGATCAGCATTCCGGTCCAGGCGCGCGCGCGCCGGATCAGCGGCCTCGATCCGTCGCTGGGCGGGCTGCTCACCAACATTAGCGCGACCGGCACCCTGCATATCAGCGGGACGCGGCTCGTCTCCGACAACCTCAAGATCCGCTCCGACCGGCTCAACGCCACCGTCGCCCTCGCCGGCGACTTCGCGCGCGGCCAGTATCGCGCCGGCATCCAGGGCACGGTCAACAACTACCATATGGAGGGAATCGGCCTCCTCGACCTCACCACCGACATGGACGTGTTCTCCGCGGGCGGCGGCTTCGGCCTGCGCGGCAAGGTCGCGGTGCGCACCCGCCGCATCGACAACAGCACCGCCGCCGGCCTGCTCGAGGGCAATGCGACGGCCGCGGCCGATGTCGTGATGACCCCCGCCGGGGTGGTCACGCTCGCCAATCTCCGGCTGAGCTCGCCGGGTCTGCGGATCACGTCCGGCGGCGGCACGCTCTGGCCGGACGGCCGGATCGGCATCCGCGCCGCCGGCGTGTCGCGCGCCTACGGGCCGGTCGCCGTGGTGGTGACGGGGACGGCGACTCGGCCGCAGATCGCGCTCAAGGCGGCCAGCCCGGGCTTCGGCATCGGGCTTCGCGACGTCAGCGCCACCCTGCGCGCGGTGGCCGGCGGCTACGCGATCAGCGCGACCGGGCAGTCCGCCTACGGTCCGTTCGAAGCGGACGTCACCATTCTCTCCGGGCGGGGGCCGCTGACCATCGACATCCGCCGCCTGCTGTTCGCCGGCATGACCTTCACCGGGCGGGTCGTCCAGACCGCCGCGGGACCGTTCGCCGGCACGCTGGCGATGACCGGCGAGGGGCTTCAGGGCACGGTCCGGCTCGCCGCGGCCGGCCGCTACCAGCGCGCCGACATCGACGCGACCGCGAACGGCGCCCAGATCCCGGGCGAATCGCCGATCCTGATCCAGCGCGGCCTCGTCCGGGCGACCGTGATCCTCTATCCGGACGCGCCGCACATCGTCGGCGACGCCCAGCTCGCCGGGGTGCGCAGCGCCAACTTCTTCCTCGCCCGGGCGCGCGCGAAGGTCGACTATCGCGGCGGCAACGGCACGGCCCAGCTGTTCGCCGAAGGGACCAGCGGCGTGCCGTTCCGGGTCGCGATCAACTCGGCGCTGACTCCGAACCGCATCCGGGCGGCGGCGCAGGGCCAGGTTCGCCAAATCCCCTTCCGCCTCGCCCGGCCGGCCGAGATCAGCAAGGTCGCCGGCGGCTGGCAGCTGGCGCCGACCGAGCTCGTCCTGCCGCAGGGCAACGTCCAGCTCGCCGGGCGCTGGGGCAAGGACATGGTGATCCAGTCACGGTTCAACGATTTCGACATCTCGATCCTCAACGTCTTCTCGCCCGGCCTGGGCCTCGGCGGCCGCGCCACCGGCAGCATCGACTTCGCCCAGATCGGCGGCGATTCCTTCCCGCGCGCCGATGCGAGGCTCAACGTCGCCGGCTTCACCCGCACCGGAATCGCCGTCCGCTCGCCGCCGGTCGATCTCGCCATCGCCGGTCAGCTTCGGCCCGAGGGCGGCGCGCTGGCTTCGGTGATCCGGCGCGCCGGCAACGTCATCGGCCGCGCCCAATTCCGGCTGCAGCCGGTGGGCCCGGGCGCGGGCGGCTGGATGGCCCGCCTGCTGGCGGCACCGCTGGCCGGCGGGATACGCTATAATGGCCCGGCGGAAGTGCTGTGGTCCTTCACCGGCTTAGCCGACATGCAGCTCGCCGGCCCGGTCGGGGTCGCCGCCGACTTCACCGGCCGGGTGCAAAGCCCGCAATTGACCGGCGTCATCCGCGCCAACAACCTCACCTTCGTCCACGAGACCTACGGCACCCGGATCAGCCAGCTCGCCCTGCAGGGCCGCTTCACCAGCTCGGAGCTGCAGATCGCCCGGCTCTCAGGCCGTGCCGGCCGCGGGACGATCGCCGGCACCGGAACGGTCGGCTTCGCCTCGGCGGCCGGCTATCCGATGGACATCCGGCTGAAGCTGGACGACGCCCAGCTCGCCCGCAGCGACAATCTCGGCGCGACCCTGACCGGCGACCTCGCCATCACCAACAACCGCCGCGACGGCGCGCTCATCTCGGGCGACCTCAGCCTGCCCGAGGTGCGCTACCAGATCATCCGTCAGGGCGCCGCCCAGGTCGTCGAGCTGGCCGGCGTGCGCCGCAAGGGCGAGCCGCTGCCGACGGTCAACGCCGCCACCCAGCAGGCCGACGCGGCGCCCAGCATCTGGAAGCTCGATCTCAGGCTGCGCGCCGACAACCGCCTGTTCATCGCCGGCATGGGGCTCGAATCGGAGTGGAGCGCGGATCTGCGCGTCCAGGGCACCACCCGAACGCCGTCGATCGTCGGCGAGGCGGACCTGATCCGGGGCACGTACAGCTTCTCCGGGCAGCGCTTCGACGTCACCCGCGGCCATATCGCCTTCACTGGCGCCCGGCCGCCCAACCCGCGGCTCGACATCGTCGCCTCCGCCGACATCGAGGACGTCACCGTCAACATCGTCGTCAGCGGCAGCGCCAACAATCCCCAGATCGCCTTCACCTCGTCGCCGGCGCTGCCCCAGGACGAGATCATGGCGCGGATCCTGTTCGGCGGCTCGGTCACCGAGATCTCGGCGATCCAGGCGGTCCAGCTCGCCTTCACCTCGTCGCCGGCGCTGCCCCAGGACGAGATCATGGCGCGGATCCTGTTCGGCGGCTCGGTCACCGAGATCTCGGCGATCCAGGCGGTCCAGCTCGCCTCGTCGCTCAACAGCCTGCGCGGCGGCGGCGGCGGTCTGAATCCGCTCGGCAAGCTGCGCTCGGCCGGCGGCTTCGATCGCCTGCGCATCCTCGGCGCCGACGACACCACCGGCCGCGGCACCGCCATCGCCGCCGGCTTCTACCTCTCGAACGACGTCTATCTGGAGATCATCACCGACGCCCGCGGCTTCACCGCCACCCAGATCGAGATCGCCCTGTCGAAGGCGCTGAGCATCCTCTCCCAGGTCGGCACGTCGGGCGGCGGGAACAATGTCAACCTGAGGTATCGGAAGCAATATTGAGCGGCTTCTGCCGCGAAAAGCGGGGGCGGGATGTCACCCGATCCGGGTCAGCCGCACCGCGAGCGGGACGAGCGCGGGGAACCAGCCGAGGAGGCCCATGACGGCGTCGCGCGGAAGGGCGTGCTCGGCGGAGCGCCTCAGCACCTCCGCCAGCCCGACCGGCTGGCGCGCCCGCCGGGCCCAGTCCCGCTGGAACTCCCGCGCCGAGGTGCCGGCCGCGATCGCTCGCGCCGCCGCCGCTCCGCTCTCGAGAGCGATCGCGATGCCGTCGCCCGCCAGCGAGGCGATCACCGCGGCCTGGTCGCCGACCCGGTAGACTCCGGCCATGGTGTCGCCCGCCCGCCAGCCGTAGGGCACGCCCGACACCGCGCTCCAGCCGGCGACCTCGCGGTCTCCGAGCCGGGAGGCCAGCGCCGGCAGCTCGTCCGCCAGTTGCGCGAGGAGCGGCTCGATCCCACCGGCCTCCTTGAGCCGCGCTCGCGAGACGGAGAGGCACAGATTGGCGCTCCCGTCCTCCTGCAGCAGCAGGCCGGCATAACCGCCGTCGTAGAGGTGAAGCTCGATCACGCCGTCGAGGACGTCCGTCAGTCCCGGACCGCGATCGAGCGCGGTCCGCAGCCCGAGCGGCCGAGTCGACAGGTCGATCGGACGGCCGGCCCCCCGCAATTCGTGCTTGCCGGTCGCGAGGACGAGCGCGTCCCCGGCCAGCACCTCGTCGTCGTCGAGCCGGACCTGTCGCGCCCCGAGCTTCGCGGCCCGCACCGCTTTTCCCCGGCTCAGCTTCGCGCCGGCCGCTTCGGCTGCCCCGAGCAACGCCTCGTCGAGCGCGCGGCGGGACAGGCCCGCGGCCGGCCGCGGCAAGGGCGCCTCGAGGCTCCGCCGCGCCGAGATCAGCCGCAGGCGGCCGATCGGCCGCGCCCCGAGCGCGGCCGGCTCGATCCCGAGCCGCTCCAGCGCCGCCAGCGCGTCCCAGCCGAGGAAACCGCCGCAGACCGTGTCGTGGGGACCTTCGGTGCGCTCGATCAGCTCCGCGTCGACCCCGGCGCGGGCGAGGGTGATGGCCGCGGCCGAGCCGGCCGGCCCGCCGCCGACGATCAGCGCCGCCGCTCGACGCACAGCCGGAACGGGAAATAGCGGCTCACCTCGACCCCTTCGGTCACGCCGGCGCCGGCGAGGACCGAATGCCAGTCTTCCGGTCGGAACGCGCGGGCAATGGAGAGCTGGCCGTCCTGCCGGACGATGCGATGGACGCCGAGCAGGGTGGCGAGCAGCGGGAAGCCGAAATAGGCGAAACGGTGGCGGTGGAGGTCGTTGACGAACCAGCCCCTGTCGCTGTTCGACTCCATCCAGCGCAGGAAATCGCGCAGCTGGTCGTCGGTCATGTGATGCGCGACGAGGCTGCTGACGACGAAGTCGAAGCGGCCGAGGTCGCGATAGTCGCCGGTGCGGTAGGCTATCGGCATGTCGGCGGCCGTCATCGCCCGTGCGATGCCCTCGCTCTTGGGATTGAGGTCGATACCGGTGAGATCGGCCTCGAGGCCGCGTTTCTTCGCCCATTGCGCGATCGTCCGCAGCATTCCGCCTTCGCCGGAGCCGACGTCGAGCAGGCTGAACCGCTTCATCCCGAGCGTGCCGCGCATCAGGAAGGCGAGCGTCGGCCGAGCGGCGAACGTCCAGCGGTTGACCCGACTCAGCCCGCTCAGCACTTCCTCGTAAATCCTGGGATCGAGCGACGGATCGTCCATCTGCTCGTCGTCGCGGACGCGCGCCTCCAGCGACCTCACGCCGCCCGCTCGAAATGGAAGCCCTCCGCCGCCAGGCCCGGACCGAAGGCGAGGGCGATGCCGCGCCGCCGCTGCCGGTTGGCGAGCAGTCGCTCGAGCACGAAGGGCAGGGTCGAGGAGGACATGTTGCCGTAGCGGGCGAGCACCTCGCGCGATTCGGCCAGCGCCTCCGGCGGCAGATCCAGGCCATGCTCGACCGCGTCGAGCACCGAGCGCCCGCCGGCATGGACCGCCCAGGCGTCGAACGCCTCCGGAGTCTCGTTGCCGAGCATCGCCTCGCGCATGCCGCAATCGCGCAGCGCCTCGGCGATTCTTCCCGGCACTTCGCCCGACAGGTCCATGACGAAGCCGTGGTCGCCGATCCGCCAGCGGATGAGCCCGTCCGATTCCGGAAGGGTGGCGGCGAACGGCCGCGAGAGGGCGAAGCCGTACGGCTCGGCCGTGACCAGCGACGCGCTGGCGCCGTCGCCGAACTGCAGCGCGGCGAGCAGCCGCTCGACATCCTCCTCGGGCTGGAGGTGGAGGCTGGACAGCTCGACGGTCACCACCAGCACCCTCGCCTGCGGCTCCGAGCGGACGATATGATGCGCCAGACGAAGCGACGACACCGCCGCATAGCAGCCCATGAATCCGACCAGCGTGCGCTCGACATGGCCGGCGAGGCCGAGCTCGTCGGCGACGATCTGGTCGATGCCGGGAGCGACGAAGCCGGTGCAGCTGGCGACGATCAGATGGGTAATCCCGGCGGGCGCCAGCGACCCGTTGAGCCCGCCGATCGCCTCGAGGGCGAGCCTCGGCGCGGTCGCCGCATAGACTTCCATCCGGACCGCGGTGCTGGGCAGGGAACCATGGTAGAAGCCGCCGGGATCGACGGCCGAACCCCCCGCGGGCGCCGGCGGCAGGACCGACCAGCGGTGCTCGATGCCGGAGCGCGCCGCCATCCGGGCGAACAGGGCGCGCGCCCGCGGGTCCGCGATCCGGGACGCGGCCCATTCGATGTAGGCGCCATGGACGTCGTGCGGCGGTACGGCGGTGGCGACGGCATTGATGAAGGCGACGGTCGTGGCGGCGCTCCCGGCTGGCGGCTTTGCCTAATCTAGACGACCGGCGATGAACAGCAGCATACCGCGGAGTGCGCGTCGGCCGGGGGGCTGGTGCCCAGGGGCGGAATCGAACCACCGACACCGTGATTTTCAGTCACGTGCTCTACCAACTGAGCTACCTGGGCGTTCCGGAGGGAGCCGAAGACGAGCGCCTATAGAGGGCCTTGGCGCTCGCTGTCCAGTCCGTGCTCCGGGCTTTCGGACGCCGGCGGGCCGGGGACGCGATAGGAGTCGCCGAGCCAGTTCAGGAGGTCGCGGTCGCGGCAGCCGCGGCCGCAGAACGGGGCGTGTTCGGCGCTCGCCGGCTTGCCGCAAAGCGGGCAGCCATTGCGGCGATTAGGAAGGCTTGGCGTGGACATGGTTCTGCCATGTGGTGAAACGCTCTTCTTCCCGCAAGGCGACCGGGCCGCCGATCCGTCGCGCCAGCGTTTCGAGCCAGTCGCTATTGGCCCGAAGCCGGGCGATTACGGCGGGCGCAGCGACCAGCTCGCAGGCGCCGGTCACGCGCTCCGCCGTCCGCAGCAGGTCGCGGGCGGCGCCCCCGACCGGATCCCATTGCAGCAATTCGGGCAGCGACCGCCGCTCGCGGCGCCGGACGACCTGGAGAAAGCCGAAGCCGTTGACCGCGGTCCGCTCGAACGGCCGCGGAAGCACCGCATCGAGCGCCGCGACGGCGCGCAGCCGCTCTTCGCGGGACGGCAGCGTCGGCAGATCGATGCCGATCGAGCCGCCGATATCGAGGCGGCGGATGGCGAGGGCCGCGGCCTCCGCCCCGGCCACCGCCAGCTCGAACGGCGGCAGGAAGCCGTCGACGTCGAACAGGGTCATGGCCGGTGTCAGGCTCATCCGCAGCTCGCCGCCGGCGAAGTCGATCGCCTCCCCCAGAGCCTCGTCGATCAGCTCGGACCAGCCGGCTTCGTGGAAGAGGTCGCGGCCGAGCCTCGGCAGCGGCCGCGGCGAGCCGATCCGCTCCGCCAGGCTCGGCCCTTCCCGTTCCTCCGCATCGGTGATCCGGCCCTTGGCGAGTTTGGGACTGCCCGGTTCGGCGATGGGCTCGCGGACGATCTCGACCCGCACCCTCTGCCCCTCGGTGAGCGCAGCCGGAAGCGGCTCGACCATCACCTCGCCCTGACCGGTATCGACCAGGCCGCGGCGGCCCGGAATGACGATCCGGGAGAGCCGGCCCGCCAGAACTGAGCCGAAGCGCATTTCCCCCGGGAGTTCGATCGCCGCCGCGAGGATCTCTTCGTCCTCGACGAGGATGGCGCGATTCTCGCCTATCCCCTCCTCGTAGAGCCACTCAGCCAAGGGGGTAGCCTGCGGCGCGCAGCAGCGCTCGGGTCTCGTAGAGCGGAAGACCCATCACGCCCGAATGGCTCCCTGAGAGGCGGCGCACCAGCGCCTCCGCCCGGCCCTGGATCGCATAGCCGCCGGCCTTGCCCCGCCACTCGCCGCTGGCGAGATAGGCCTCGATCTCCTCGGCCGACAGCCGCTTGAACGCCACCAGGCTGGTCGACAGCCGCAGGCGCATTCGGCCGGCGGCGTCGGCGACGGCGACGGCGGAATGGACCCGATGCCGCCGGCCCGAAAGCAGTTCGAGGGCCGCCCGCGCCTCGCCCTCGGTTTCCGCCTTGGGGAGGATTCGTCGCCCGGCGGCGACGACGGTGTCGGCGGCAAGGACGAGGGCGCCGCTTTCGACCGCGGCCGCGGCGGCCTTCTCGGTCGCCATCCGGCAGGCGTAGCGCGCGGGAAGCTCGGCCTCGAGCGGAGTCTCGTCGATCGCCGGCGGGACGACGGCGTCGGGAGTGACTCCGAGCCGCCCCAGCAATTCGAGCCGGCGCGGACTGGCGGAGGCGAGGATCAGCCGCACGGAGCGGGCCGCCGTCACTTGAAGCGGTAGGTGATCCGACCCTTGGTAAGGTCGTAGGGGGTCAGCTCGACCAGCACCTCGTCGCCGACGAGGACTCGGATGCGGTTCTTGCGCATCTTGCCGGCGGTGTGGCCGAGTATCTCATGGTCGTTCTCGAGGCGGACGCGGAACATGGCGTTGGGCAGCAGCTCGACCACCTGCCCGCGCATCTCGAGTAGCTCTTCCTTGGCCATTTACCCTCTTGGACCGGCTCGCAAAACCGCGCCGCCATAGCGAGTGGTCGGCGGAAAGGGAAGCTTTGCGCGCGCGCCCTTGCTAGGGGATGCGCGATGCGACCGCTGTTCACCATCGGCTACGAAGGCAAGACCCAGCAGGAAATGCTCGCCGAGCTCGAGGCGGCGGCGATCGAGCTGGTGCTCGACGTCCGCGCCGTCGCCGCCTCGCGCCGTCCCGGCTTTTCCAAGACGGCGCTGGCCAACGCGCTCAGGGAGCGCGGCATCGACTATCTCCACCTCCGGCCGCTCGGCACGCCGGCGGACGGCCGCCAGGCCGCGCGCGCCGGCCGCGTCGCCGACATGCGCGCGATCTACGCCGTCCAGCTCGAGACGCCCGAGGCCGCGCTCGCCTTCGAGCAGGCGGTCGCCGAAGCGGCGCGCCGGCGCGCGGCGTTGCTCTGCTACGAGCGGGAGGCGCCCGACTGCCATCGCTCGATGCTCGCCGGCCGGATGGCCGCTCGCTCGCCGTTCGAGGTGCGCGACCTCTAGCGCGGCTGGCGCTCGAGATGGAGGTATCCGGGATCGAACTCGGCCGCTCGCTGCAATCCCTCCCAGTCCTCGACGGCGACGCGGCCGCCCCGGAAGGTGAGCAGCCGGTCGTCGCGAAGCTTCTTCAGCATCCGGTTGACATGGACCGAGGTGAGGCCGGTGACGTCGGCGAGATCGGCCTGGGTGAGCGGCAGGGCGTAGCCCGTCTCGTCGGCGAGGCCGACCAGCCGCAGCCGCACCAGCAGCTCGCAGAAGATGTGGGCGATGCGGGCGACCGCGCTGCGCCGGCCGATCGACAGGATCTTCTCGCGGTGGATCGCCGCGTCGAGCAGCGTCGAGAACCACAGCATTCGGCCGAGATGGGGATGGGTCTCGGTGATGCCGCGCAACGCGTCGTGCGGGACCAGGGCGATCCGCACCGCGGTCATCGCCCCGACATGATGGTCGAGGCGCTTGAGCAGGAAGCCGTGCAGGTCGACGAAGTCGCCCGCGATGTGCAGCTCCATGATCTGGCGCTGGCCGTCGGCGAGGTCCTTGTAGCGGCAGACGATGCCGTCGACCAGCAGCGTCGAGGCGCTGAGCGTGGTTCCCGACCGCACGATCGTGCGGCCGGCCGCATGCTCGCGGATCTCGGCCACGGAGGCGCGCAGCACCTCCTGCTCCTCCTCGGAGACCAGGTCCCGGACCCGCAGCTTGAGGAGCAGGGCGGCGATCGCCCGGCCCGCATCGGCGTCGGTGAACTCAGCCGGCATGGCGGCGACCGGGCCTCAGGCGGCGGCGGTTCACTCGGCCGTCCCGGTCGCGGGAGCGAGGAGCCTGCGCGCGGCGATGGCGGCGGCCAGGCCGCCGAACAGCGGCGCCACCACCGCGCCGATCTGGAGCAGCACGGGGTGGGGGATGATCAGCACGTTGACCACCCCCGCCGCCGCGACCGCGGCGGCGACCGGCCACACCGTCCAGGCCCGTCTCGAGATCAGGACCGCGATGACGCCGCCGTCGAACGCGCCGACGAGCCAGGCGATCACGACCATCGCCAGCGCCCCCGCCGGCATGGTGGTGATGAACGCGCCGACCGCTTCGGGGTCGTACATGTTGAGGTCGCTCGGCAACGGGTAGATCTGGTGGCCGATCATATCGATCGCGAAGACGGTCACGAAGGCCGTGACGATGCCCAGGACGATGCCGACAATCACCCTTCCCATCTCTGCCCCCTGCCGACGGTTCGATCAGAGGTTATAGCACGATTCCGCCTCACGGCAGCACGCCTTAGCCGTTGACGACCGTGCCCCCGTTCGGGTGCAGCACCTGCCCCGCCATGTAGCTGGAATCCTCGCAGGCGAGGAACAGGAAGCACGGCGCGACCTCGTTCGGCTGGCCCGGCCGCCCCATCGGCGTGTCCTTGCCGAAATCGGGGATCTTCTCGGGCGGCTGCCCGCCGAACGGGTTGAGCGGCGTCCAGATCGGCCCCGGCGCGACCGCGTTGACCCTGATGCCGTCGCCGATCAAATTCTGCGACAGCGACCGGGTGAAGGCGGTGATCGCTCCCTTGGTCGCCGAATAATCGAGCAGCCCTTCCGAGCCCTTGTACATCGTCACCGACGTGCAGTTGATGATCGCCGCGCCCTTCTTGAGGTGCGGCCGGGCCGCCTGGACCATGAAGAAATAGCCGAAGAAATTGGTCTGGAAGGTCCGCTTGAGCTGCTCCTCGGTGACCTCCTCTATCTCCTCGTCATAATGCTGCTCGCCGGCATTGTTGACGAGGATGTCGAGGCGGCCGAGCTTGGCGACCGTCTCCTTCACCGCGCGCTCGCAGAAGCTCTTGTCGCCGACGTCGCCGGCGATCGTGATCGCCTTGCGGCCCTCCGCCTTGACGATCGCCTGGGTCTTGCCGGCATCGTCGTGCTCGCACAGATAGAGGATGGCGATGTCGGCGCCCTCGCGGGCGAACAGCGCGGCGACGGCGCGGCCGATGCCGCTGTCGGCGCCGGTGATCAGCGCCACCTTGCCCTGGAGACGGCCGGATCCCGGATAACGGGGCTCCCAGTCCGGCTTCGGCTCCAGCTCGCTCTCGCGGCCGGGCAGCGCGTCCTCATGGATCATGTCCAGCGTTTCGGTCTCGCCCATCGGCTCACTCCTTCGCCGCGATGCCCGCGCCTTCCTCGCCGAACGCCTCGATGGCGGACTGGTCCTGCTCGTCGCGCGGCGGCGCCTTCTCAGCGGCGGTCTTGCCGCCGTCGCGCCCGACCACGAACGATTCGCGGGCTCCGTCACCCGGATCGTCGGACATAAGATTGTTCTGGTTCTGCGGCTGGTCGCCCGAACTGGGCCGGTTCCTGGTCATGATGTCGTCCTTGAACGGTTCGCTATCCAAACCGCCGCCGCGCGGCCGGGTTCCGGTCCGCCGACAACATGTGAACATAACGGGAAACAGCGCTTCGGACGAAGGCCGGAGCTTTCAGCTCCTCACCGGACTCACCCTGACGGCGGCCCGGACCGGCCCCGGCCGCCGGACGTCGCTCGACTTGGGCCCGTCCTGCGCGGCGTCGACGGAGACGCATTGGGCGACCACGACGGGAAAATCGACGTCGCTGTTCCGGGTCACCGCCGCTTCGGTGGCGGCGATGCACGCCGCCCGGCTCTCATAGCGCGCCTCGAGCCTGCGCACCTGCCGGCACGGCGCGTCATCTTCGCCGCAGCCCATGATGGCGATGAGGAAGATGCCCGCGCCCATGGCCGTTAAACCGTTGCGAATCGGCGACGTTCCAATCGTTACGCCGGCGTGCCTCGGGTCGACCGGCCCGTTTCGCCTGGTTCAGCCGGTCCGCCTGGCCGCCGCCGGGGAATCGTCGATGAGGGGCGGATGCAACGTCTCGTCGAGCCGGGTAGCGGCGCTTGGGTTCTGACGCCTACCCGCCTACCTTGGCGCTGATGCGCCCGCTCGAATCCTCTGACGCCACGCCGCGCGCCGGTTGGACGGCAATGCGGCGCTTCCTGCCCTACCTGTGGCCCGCGGGAGAGCCGGCGCTGAAGGCGCGGGTGGTGATCGCCTTCCTGCTGGTGCTGCTCGCCAAGGGCGTCTCGCTCAGCACCGGCTTCGTCTACAAGGGCGCGATCGATATCATGTCGGCGGGGGCGACGGGCCGCGAGGCCGCGGTCGGGCTCGCCGTCGGGCTGGTGCTCGCTTATGCCGGCGCCCGCTTCGCGGGGGTGCTGTTCGAGAATCTGCGCAACGCCATCTTCGAGCGGGTCGGCCAGGACGCGGCGCGGCGGCTGGCCGAGAAGGTGTTCGCGCACATTCACAACCTGTCGCTCCGCTTCCACCTCGAGCGGCGCACCGGAGCGCTGACCAAGATCGTCGAGCGCGGCACCAAGAGCATCGACATGATGCTCTACTTCCTCCTCTTCAACATCGCCCCGACGGCGGTCGAGCTCGCCGTCATCTGCGTCATCTTCGGGGTCAAGTTCGGCCCGGGCCTGGTCGTCGCAACCCTGGTCATGGTCGCCGCCTACATCACCTTCACCCGCCTCGTCACCGAATGGAGGACCCACCTCCAGCGGCGCATGAACGACGTCGACAACCAGGCCATCGCCCGTGCCGTCGATTCGCTGCTCAATTACGAGACGGTCAAATATTTCGGCGCGGAGGCGCGCGAGGCGCGGCGCTACGGAGGGGCGATGCGCGCCTTCGCCGACGCGGCGGTGAAGAACGAGACGTCGCTCGCCTGGCTTAACATCGGCCAGTCCTTCATCACCAACCTGATGATGGCCGGAGCGATGGGCTATACCGTCTGGGGCTGGAGCCGGGGCCAGTTCACCACCGGCGACGTCGTCCTCGTCAACACCCTGCTCGCTCAGCTCTTCCGCCCCCTCGACATGCTCGGCTGGGTCTACCGCACCATCCGGCAGGGGCTGATCGACATGGAGGCGATGTTCGCCCTGATCGACACTCCGGCGGAGATACGGGACGTAGCGGGCGCGCCCGACCTCAGGCTGGAGCGGGGGCGCGTCCGGTTCGAAGGCGTCCGGTTCGGCTACGACCCGGAGCGCGAGATCCTCCACGGCATCGACATCGACGTCGCGCCGGGGACGGTCACGGCGGTGGTCGGGCCGTCCGGCGCCGGCAAGTCGACCCTGTCGCGCCTGCTGTTCCGCTTCTACGAGCCGACCGGCGGGAGGATCGCGATCGACGACCAGGACATCTGCCGGGTCAGCCAGGCGAGCCTGCGCGCGGCGATCGGCATCGTGCCGCAGGACACGGTGCTGTTCAACGACACGATCGGCTACAATATCGGCTACGGCCGCGACGGCGCCACCCAGGAGGAGATCGAGGCGGCGGCGCGCGGCGCGGCGATCCACGACTTCATCATGAGCCTGCCCGACGGCTATGACAGCCAGGTCGGCGAGCGCGGCCTGAAGCTGTCCGGCGGCGAGAAGCAGCGAGTCGCCATCGCCCGCACCCTCCTCAAGGACCCGCCGATCCTGATCCTCGACGAGGCGACCAGCGCGCTCGACAGCCGAACCGAGGCGGCGATCCAGGAGACGCTGCGGAGCGTCACCGCGCGCCGCACCTCGATCGTCATCGCCCACCGCCTGTCGACCGTGGTCGACGCCGACCAGATCGTCGTGCTCGACGAGGGACGGGTGGCGGAACGCGGCACCCACGGTCAGCTGCTCAGGAAGGGCGGCCTTTACGCCGACATGTGGGCGAGGCAGCAGAGTGAGGCGGAAGCCGAGGCCGAGGCCGCGGAGTGATCCCGTCGCCCCAGCCCAGGCTGGGGCCCCGGGGGGTGAAAAAGCCGGCGCCCCTCACCCGCTGGGATGCCGGCCTGCGCCGGCATGACGGCGAAGCAAAATAACCGAATATCCAATGTCCTACGTCCGGCGCGGCCGCCCTCGACAGGCCCTTCCCGCATCCGCTAGCAGCACGGCGTGACCCCCCTCACCATCCTTCGCGAGACGTTCGGCTTCCCGGCCTTTCGCGGCGTCCAGGAGCAGGTGATCGGGCGGGTGATGGCGGGCCGGCATACGCTCGCGGTGATGCCGACCGGGTCGGGCAAGTCGCTCTGCTACCAGGTGCCGGCGCTGGCGCGGCCGGGCACCGCTCTCGTCATATCGCCGCTGATCGCGCTGATGCACGACCAGATCCGCTCCGCGCAGGGGTTCGGAATCCGCGCCGCCTCGCTCACCTCGGCCGACGACGACCGCCAGGAGACTCTGGCGCGGTTGAAGCGGGGTGAGCTCGACCTGCTCTACGTCGCTCCGGAGCGGGCCAGCACGCCGGGCTTCCGCGAGCTGGCGGAGAGGACCGAGCTGGCCCTGATCGCGGTCGACGAGGCCCATTGCGTGTCGGAATGGGGCCACGATTTCCGCCCCGACTACCGGCTGCTGAGGCCGCTGCTCGACGCCTTTGCGAACGTGCCGCGCCTCGCGCTGACCGCCACCGCCGACCGCCAGACCCGCGCCGACGTCCTCGTCCAGCTCAGCATCCCCGAGGACGGGCTCGTCGTCGCCGGCTTCGACCGGCCCAACATCCGCTATCATGTCCGCCCCCGCGACGGCATCGGGGCGCAATTGAAGGCTCTGCTCGGCGAGCAGCCGGGCCCGGGCATCGTCTACGCCCCGAGCCGCGACAAGACCGAGAAGCTCGCCGTCCAGCTCGGCGAGACCGGCCGCAAGGTGCTGCCCTATCACGCCGGGCTCGACCCGAGTGTGCGCGCCGCCAACCAGAAAGCGTTCGTCGCCTCGGAGGATATGGTGATGGTCGCCACCATCGCCTTCGGCATGGGCATCGACAAGCCGGACGTGCGCTTCGTCGCCCATGCCGGCCTGCCCAAGTCGATCGAGGCCTTCTACCAGGAGACGGGGCGGGCCGGGCGCGACGGCGATCCCGCCGAGGCCTGGCTGTTCTGGGGCGCCGACGATTTCGCCCGCGCCCGCCAGCGGCTCGAGACGGAAGTGCCGGAGAGCCGCCGCGGCGGCGAGCGGGCGCGGCTCAACGCGCTGGCGGCGATGGTCGAGACCGCCGGCTGCCGCCGCGCCCTGCTGCTGCGCCACTTTGGCGAGGAGCCGCCGGAGCGGTGCGGAAACTGCGACAATTGTCTGATATCGCCCATAACCGTCGACGCTACCGAGGCGGCAAGGAAATTGCTGTCCGCCGCCTTCCGAACCGAGATGCGCTTCGGCATCCAGCATCTGACCGACGTCCTCGCCGGCCGCGAGACCGACAAGGTCCTGAGCTTCGGCCACCACCGCCTCTCCGTCTTCGGCATTGCCGGCGAGGAGGAGCTGGCGCTGGTCAAGCCGGTCGCCCGAGCCCTGCTCGCCCGCGACGCCCTGCGCGCCGATCCCTACGGGGGACTGAGCTTCGGCCCCGCCGCCAAGCCGATCCTCAGGGGCGAGGAAAGGCTGGAGCTGGTGCTGCCGCCGCCCCGTCGCGGCCGCAAGCGCCGCGAGCGCGCCGAATATCCCCACGATCCGCTGTTCGAGGCGCTCCGCGCCCGACGGCGCGATCTGGCCAGGGACGCGGGCGTGCCGCCCTACGTCATCTTCCACGACAGCACGCTGCGGGAGATGGCCGAGCTGCGCCCCGAGACGCTCCACGCCCTGTCGCGCATCTCCGGGGTCGGCCAGGCGAAGCTGGAACGCTACGGCGCGGCGTTCGTCGAGGTCGTGCTCGGTTTTTCGCAGGGGTAGGAATGCGCAGGCTCGATGAGAGGACATTCGTATCCCCGAGCCAGATTCGGCCCGCCGACCTGCCCGCCGTCGCCGCGGCCGGGATCCGCCTGATCGTCAACAACCGCCCCGACGGTGAGGAAGCGGGCCAGCCGACCTCGGCCGAGGTCGAGGCCGCCGCCCGCGCCGCCGGGCTCGACTATCGTCACATCCCGGTCGCCGGCGGATTCGGCCCGGCCCGGATCGAAGCGATGGCCGACGCGCTGGAGCAGGGTCCGGTGCTGGCCTTCTGCCGAACCGGCACCCGCTCCGCCCATTTATGGGCGCTCGCGCGATCCTCCCGCGGCGCGGACTGGGAATCGCTGATCCGGCAGGCGGCGGAAGCGGGCTACGACCTTCGCCCGCTGCGGCCGTTTCTCACTCGCTGAGGAAGCGGAGGGCGCGGGCCAGGTCCTCCTCGTCGACCATCAGCCGTACCGGGATGGCGAAGCCGACGCCCTGCAGGGTCATGCCCATGTCGAAGATGAAGCTGTCTATGCCTTCGTCGGAAAGCCGCGACTGGGCGGCCCCGGCGGCGAGGCTGTCGTAATAACGCGCGGCCTCGACCAGAGCCATCACCAGGGCCTGACTTCGCCGGCCTCGATCTCGGCCGCGCGCGGGGGCCGCCCAAGGATCGGATTGCGGTGGGGGAAGCGGCCGAAACGGGCGATGACGTCATGGTGTTTGCGGGCGTAGCCGAGCTGATAGTCGTCGCCGAGCGCGGTGAACAAGGCCAGCGAGCGGCGCTGGTCTTCGATGTCTTCGCTATGCTGGAAAGGCAGGTAGAGGAAAGCGCGCTCCTCGACGGCCATCGCCTCATCGAGCCGGCGCCCGACCGCGCCCCGGGCGACCGCAAGCGCCAGCGGGTCGGTCGAGAATTGGTCGGCATGGCCGCGGAACATGTTGCGCGGCAACTGGTCGAACAGGATGACGGCGGCCAACGCGTCGCGCGCGCTTCCCAGGAAGGCATCAGGGAGATTCTCGCGCTGGCGCTCCCACGAGCTCCAGGAAGCGGTCGCGTATCTCGGCGTCGAGCGCCGGATCGGCTTTCCACCATTGCTCCCGGGCGAGCCCGAACCAAAAGCCGAGCACCTCGTCCTGCCAGGCCATCAGGCCGCCGTGCCGCCGACCGTCAGGCCCTCGATCAGCAGGGTCGGCTGGCCGACTCCGGCGGGGACGGACTGGCCGCCCTTGCCGCAGACTCCGACGCCCTCGTCGAGCGCCATGTCGTTGCCGATCGCCGCCACCCGGGTCAGAACGCTCGGCCCGTCGCCGATCAGGGTCGCGCCCTTGATCGGGGCGCCGAGCCGGCCGTTCTCGATCCGGTAGGCCTCGGTGCAGGAGAAGACGAACTTGCCGCTGGTGATGTCGACCTGGCCGCCGCCGAAGCTCTTGGCGTAGATGCCGTTCCCGGCCCGGGCCAGGATCTCGCCGGGATCGTCGCTGCCGCCGAGCATGAAGGTGTTGGTCATGCGCGGCATCGGCGCGTGGGCGAAGCTCTCGCGGCGGCCGTTGCCGGTCGGCTGGACCCCCATCAGCCGCGCGTTGAGCCGGTCGTGAATATAGCCTTTGAGGATGCCGTCCTCGATCAGCACGTTGCACTGGGTCGGCGTGCCCTCGTCGTCGAGCGACAGCGAGCCGCGGCGGTCGGGAAGCGAGCCGTCGTCGACGACGGTGACTCCGCTGGCCGCCACGCGTTCGCCGATCCGGCCTGAGAAGGCCGAGGTGCCCTTGCGGTTGAAATCGCCTTCGAGGCCGTGGCCGATCGCCTCGTGAAGGAGGATTCCGGGCCAGCCGGGGCCGAGCACCACCCGGGTCTCGCCGGCCGGAGCGGCCACCGATTCCAGATTGACCAGCGCCTGGGCGAGGGCGACGTCGATCGCCCGGCCCCACAGCGCCTCGTCGAACAGGTGGTCGTAGAGGTAGCGGCCGCCGAGCCCGTGATAGCCGCTCTCGCGCCGCCCGTTCTGCTCGGCCACGATCTGGACGTTGAGCCTGACCAGCGGCCGGACGTCGTGGGCGACGAAGCCGTCGGGCCGAACGATCTCGATCACCGACCAGCTCCCCGCCAGCGACACCGACACCTGGACGACGCGCGGATCGCGGGCTCGGGCGGCGGCGTCGATCCGCTGGCACAGGTCGACCTTCTTCGCGAACGGCACCAAACTGAGCGGATCGGCGTCGGTGTAGAGAGTGGCGTTGGTCCGCCGCGGCGGCGCCGGGCGCGCGCCGCTGGCGGGATCGAGCACCGCCATCGTCTCGCCGGCGCGGCGGATCGCGGCTTCGGAAAGCTCGTTGGCATGGGCGAAGGCGGTGGTCTCGCCCGCGACGCCGCGCAGGCCGAAGCCCGTTTGGGTGTTGAAATCCGCGGTCTTCAGTCGTCCGTCGTCGAAGGCGAACGATTCCGACGCCGTATATTGAAGGTAGAGCTCGCCGTCGTCGCAGCCCCTCAGCGCATCGGCGGTGAGGGTGAGCGCGGCGTCGGGGGTGAGGGCGTCGCCGCGGTAGAGGAAGCGGCGCGGGTCGGTGAAGGTCATGGGAAAGGATATAGGGGGGAGGCCGCGAAAGTCTAAGCCTGACGCCGCCGTCACAGTCGGCCGAACGCCACCGCCCGCCAGCCCCAGCCCGCTTTGTGCGCGGCTTCGATCAGCGGCGCCTTGAGCTCGTTCGTGTCGAAGCGGTAGTCGTAGACCTTGCCGAAGGAGCCGTCCTCGCGGAACGCATAGGAGGTGCCGAAGCTCTTTTCCCACTTTCGGCCCCGGAAGGCGGACGCCTTGAACGACAGGGTCGGGACGCCGGCACGCCACTCGATCTCCCATTCCCGGTCGACGGCACGCACCTCGCCTTCGGCTTCGTCGAACTTCATCAGCACCTTGAACACCCGTTCAATCCCGGCTTCCGCGAAGATCTCGTACCATTCGGCATCGACGATCTTCCACTCGGCGACGAGATCGACACCCTCGGGCTTGCCGCTGCGGACCTTGAACGGCGCGGTGTCGCGATTGACCGCCATCAGTGCGGCGCGCAGCTTCGATACGGATTGGCGCTTCACCCCAGGCGGCGCGGGCTTGCTTCCGGTCAACCAGTCGAACAGCCCCATCGGGGTCACCTCCTCAGGCTTCAATCCGGCTGTGCCCCGTTCAGGCTAGGGCCGGGGCAGGCGCCGGTCGGCGCGGCACTGCTTCAGCGGCTTCGGCTTCGCGCCGGCGATCCGCATGACCCGGCGGGTCGCGGGATCGACGGTCAGTGTCATGCACGCACAGCCATAGCCGTAATCGCGGTTGACCTCCACCCAGCCGGCCCTGGTCATGTCCGGCATGTCCTCCAGCCCTGGCGCCTGATAGCCGCCCTGTATTCCCAGGATCCACTCGCCATCGCCGTCGAACAGCCACCAATTGGCCGGCGTCGGGTTGAACAACCACCCGCAGCGGCGGGCGCTGACAAAAGCCGCGGTCGGTCCGGGCGGCGGGACTCCTTCGGCGGCGACGATTTCTCTCTGGATTTCGCCCGAGGTGCGAGGCGCTTGCGTCCCCGCTCCCGGCTGTGTCGGCGCGATGGCGTCCCCGACATTGGTCATTGCCCGCTCTGACGCAACGGCGGCATCGCCCCCGCCTTCGCGGGCTTCCCGCCCGCAGGAGGCCAGGCAGGCCAGGAGAGACACTCCGAGCGGGGCCGCGTAACGAAAGATCCTGCTCAAGCCGCGTCCCCTCTTCCGCAGGAGTGAACGAATTTGCGGTGAGAATCAAACCCTCAGGCGACCGGCCGTCGGGCGATCAGCCCTGGTCCCCCGGACCGCCCTTCAGCACGAAGCGCTTGTCGCAATAGCCGCAGTCGACATAGCCCTTCTCGTCGATCTGCAGATAGACTCGGGGATGGCCGAGCGCCGGATGGGTTTCGCTCGCCCCGTCGCAGGCGACGCGCGGCGTCGCCACGTAGCTGATCTCCGGCGTGAAGCGGTCGGTCTGCATGGCAGCGGCCTCTAGCAAAGGAGGTGGCGGCCGGGCAATCAGGCCGTCTCCGCCATGAAGTCGCGGATCGCGCCGGTGACGAGGTCCGGTTCCTCCCAGGTGACGAAATGGCCGGCGGTCGGGGAGGTGACGAGCCGCAGATCCTCGATCAGATCGGGCAGGCCGGCGAGCTGGACCGGGAGCAAGGCCGTGTCCCTGAGCCCCCAGACCACCATCACCGGCATTTTCAGCTTCGGAAAGGGTGCATAGGTCCACAGCGGTGCCTTCGCGTCCTCTCCAGGTTCCGGCACCACGATTCGCGACGCCCGGTACCAGTTCAGCATGGTGGTGAGCGCGCCCGGCTGCGACCAGTCGTCGAGATAATGCCGCCGTTCCTCGGCAGGCAGCTTCCTCGAATCGGCATGTCTCAGCATGACCCGGTCCAGGAAGCTCTCCAGCCCCATGCCGGTGATCGCCGCTTCGGCCGTCGGGCTTCGGAAGAAGCGGATATATTGCGACGCCTCCCGTTGCGCGGGATCGTCGATCAGGCTCTTCTGGAAGACGAGCGGATGCGGCGCATTGACGATGATCAGCCGCTTCACCCGGCCCGGATGGGCGAGCGCGGCCGTCCAGGCCACCGCCCCGCCCCAATCGTGACCGGCGAGCGTGAAATCGTCGAGCCCGAGCGCGTCGGCGAGCGCCAGCACGTCGGCGACGATCCTGTCGGTCTCGTAATTTTCGACGCCTTCCGGTTTATCGGAGGCGGCGAAGCCGCGCTGGTCGGGGGCATGGACGCGGTAGCGATCGGCGAGGCCCGCGAGCTGGTGGCGCCAGGTCCGGTGCGATTCCGGAAAGCCGTGGAGAAAGATGACCGGTTCGCCCCCTTCCGCGCCGGCCGACGCGACGTTGAGGGTCACGCCGGTGGCGAGGGGAAGGCGCCGGCAGGCCGGTCCGGTCATGGATAGCTCACCGTCTTGGGCGGCGCGACCGGCAGCGGGATGAACTCGTCGCCGTCGTCGGGCGGCAGGACGAAGCGGCCGGAGCGCCAGTCCTCCTTGGCCTGCTCGATCCGCTCCCGGCTCGACGAGACGAAGTTCCACCAGACGTGGCGCGGGCCGTCGAGCGGGGCGCCGCCGCACAGCATGACGTGGGCGCCGCCGTCCGAGCGGAGGGTGGCGGCGGCTCCGGGCGCGAGAACGTAGAGAACGCTTCGCTCGAGCGGGCTGCCGTCGAGGCTCGCCTCACCTTCGGCGACATAGACGGCGCGCTCGTCGGCGCCCGCGTCGACCGGCATGGCACCGTTGGGATCGAGGTGGATGTCGGCGTAGATCGTCTCGCTGTGGCAGGTGACCGGCGAGGCGGCGCCCCACAAATTGCCCATTACCACGCGCGCCGAGGCCCCCGCCCCCTCGATCAGCGGCAGCCGGTCCTTCGGGACATGCTCGAAGGCGGGACCGATCTCCTCCTTCGCTCTCGGCAAGGCGAGCCAGGTCTGGATGCCGCTCAGCTCCGGCCCGTTGGCCCGAAGCGCCGCCGGGCTGCGTTCGGAATGGGTGATGCCGCGTCCCGCCGTCATCAGGTTGACCGCGCCGGGCTCGATCGTCGCGAAGGTGCCCAGGCTGTCGCGATGATCGATTGCGCCAGCGAACAGGTAGGTGACCGTGGCGAGGTTGATATGCGGGTGCGACCGCACGTCGATGCCGCCGCCCGGATCGAGCTTCGCCGGGCCCATCTGGTCGAAGAAGATGAACGGTCCCACGCACGTCCGCTCCCGGTGCGGCAGCGTCCGGTAGACCTTGAACCCGCCGAGATCATGGGTGACGGGATGAAGCGTCTGGAGGATGCAGTGCTCGGCCATCGGATTTCCCTAGCCGCCATTGCGAGCGAAGCGAAGCATCCAGTGCCGCGTCGCGAGCTCCTCGCGATGACGCTACTCCCCCGGTGCCGCCGCCTTGATCGACAGTGCGTGGATTCGGTCCCTCAGCAGGTCCGCAAGGGCCGAGTTTACAACCCTCTGGCGTTCGAGCCGGCTCATGCCCGCGAACCGGTCCGACTCCACCTCCACCGTGAAATGGCTCTCCCCGCTGCCGTCGTCGCCGGCGTGGCCGCGGTGGCGGGCGCTGTCGTTGATCACGGCGAGACGTGTGGGATGAAGGGCGGCGCGCAGGCGCTGCTCGATCTCGGCGGCCAGCGAACCGGTGAAAGGCGGGGTCATCGCGCCTATATAGGCCTTTTGGACGCAAAGGTGAGGGCGTGGCGAGCGCGGGCGGCAGGCAGGAACGGTTCCACGGGCGGGCGCAGGCGCGCGGCGCCTGCGCTCATCCGGGCTGCGAGTCGCCCGGCGAGTTCCGAGCCCCGGCGGGCCGCGGCGCCAGCTTCGACGGCCCCGGCGACTGGCGCTGGCTGTGCCTAGACCATGTCCGCGAGTTCAACGCCGGCTATAATTATTTCGAGGGGATGAGCGGCGACGAGATCCAGGCCGCGCACAATCCCTATGGCGGCTGGGACCGCGAGACTCGGGCGTTCGCGCGGATGGGCGCGGACGGCCCGCCCAGATGGTCCGACTTCGTCGATCCGCTGGACGCGATCGGGACCCGCTTCCGCCGGGCGGCCGCCGAAGGCCCGCGCCGCGACGGCCGCGAACTGAGCGACGGCGACCGCAAGTCGCTGCGCATCCTCGGCCTCGGCACCGACGCCGACCGGCGGGCCCTGCGCCGGCGCTATGCCGATCTGCTGCGGCGCTATCATCCCGACCATAATGGCGGCGACCGCGGCCATGAGAAAGCGTTGCAGGCGGTGATCGAGGCCTATACGCACCTCAAGTCCCGCCCCGCCTTCGCCTGATCCATAGAGAGTGACCATGGCCGACCTGCCCAATGTGAATCCCGTCAGCCGTTCCGCGACGGTGATGGACGCGCCGGACAAGATAGCGAAGGTGCGCGACCTGTTCGGCATCGACAGCGACATGGAGGTGCCGGCCTTCTCGGAAGCGGACGAGCGCGTTCCCGACCTCGATCCGGCCTATGTGTTCGATCCCGACACCACGCTCGCCATCTGCGCGGGCTTCGGCAAGAATCGCCGGGTGATGGTCCAGGGCTATCACGGCACCGGCAAGTCGACCCATATCGAGCAGGTGGCGGCGCGGCTGAACTGGCCGCTGATCCGAATCAACCTCGACGCCCATATCAGCCGAATCGACCTGATCGGCCGCGACGCCATCGTGCTTCGCGACGGCCAGCAGGTGACGGAGTTCCGCGAGGGGCTGCTGCCCTGGGCGCTGCAGACCCCGACCGCTCTGGTCTTCGACGAATATGACGCCGGCCGCCCCGACGTCATGTTCGTCATTCAGCGCGTGCTCGAGACCGAGGGCAAATTGACCCTGCTCGACCAGAACCGGGTGATCCGTCCCCATCCCTATTTCCGGCTGTTCGCGACCACCAACACGGTCGGCCTCGGCGACACGACCGGCCTCTATCACGGCACCCAGCAGATCAACCAGGGCCAGATGGACCGCTGGAACATCGTCGTCACGCTCAACTACCTGCCGGCCGAGGTCGAGGCCCGGATCGTGCTCGCCAAGAGCGGCGAATATGACCATGAAGGCGGCCGCGCCGAGGTCGAGAAGATGATCAAGGTCGCCGAGCTGACCCGTCAGGGCTTCGTCAACGGCGACATCTCGACCGTGATGAGCCCGCGCACGGTGATCAGCTGGGCCCAGAACGCGCTCATCTTCGGGGATGTCGGCTTCGCCTTCCGCCTGACCTTCCTCAACAAGTGCGACGAGGCGGAGCGCCCGCTGGTCGCCGAATATTACCAGCGCGTCTTCGGCAAGGACCTGCCGGAGAGCGTCGCCGCGAAGGCGTGATCAACCTCTCTTCCCGCAGGCGAGAGGGAGGGGCCGGCCTGCCGCGGGCAGGTGGGGCGGCGAGTGGACGCAGCGCCCCTTGCCCGACACGCCCACACCCCCCCATCTCCCCCTCAGGAAGAGGGTAGATGGCCCAGAACGACAATCCCCTCGAAGCCTTCCGGCAGGTGCTGACTGGCGCCGCTCGGGCGATCGCGCGGGAGCCGGAGCTCGAGCTCGGCTTCACCGCCGATGCGCCGTCGGCGTCGGGCAAGAATGTGAAAGTGCCGATGCCGGGACGCGCATTGGCTGAGCGCGAGGTCGCCGAGGCGCGCGGCTTCGCCGACGCCGCCGCGCTGAAGCTCAGGCACCACAATGCGGGTATGCACGCCCGCGGCGCGCCGGCCGACGACGTCGCGCGCGCGGTGTTCGACGCGGTCGAGCAGGCGCGGGTCGAGGCGCTCGGCGCCCGGGCGATGGACGGGGTCCGGGCCAATCTCGCGCGCGCCGTCGACATGCGCATGCGGACCGATCCGATCACCCGCGCCCGCAGCCGGGCGGAAGTGCCGCTCGGCACCGCGCTGGGGCTCAAGGTGCGCGAGCGGCTGACCGGCGAGGCGCCGCCGGAGGCCGCGCGCGGCGGCATCGCGCTGGTTTCGGACTGGATCGAGGAGCGAGCCGGCGCCGACCTCGACGCGCTCGGGCTGGTGCTCGACGATCAGGCCGCCTTCGCCGCGCTCGCCACCAAATTGCTTCGCGACCTCGAGCTGATCGAGGGTGAGGCCGAGGCCGAGCGCGACCCGGAATCGGGGGAGGACGACGAGGGCGGAGACAAGGACCTGGGCGAGGAAGGCGACCAGCAGGACGAGGAGGATGAGGGCGGCGCGGCCGGAGAGGCGGAGATGCGGGTCGAGCAGGGCGATTCCGCCGACGAGGAGGGCGAGCGCGACTGGTCCGAGGAGGACATGGCCGAAGGCGAGGAGGGGCTCGGCGAGGAAGGGGAAGAGGGCATTCTCCCGGTCCGTCCCAACCGGCCGCTGTCCGATTTTCCGCCGCAGTTCGACTATCGAATCTTCACCACCCGCTTCGACGAGGTGATCGAGGCGCCCGAGCTCTGCGACGAGGAGGAACTGGGGCGGCTTCGCGCCTATCTCGACCAGCAGCTCGTCCACCTCCAGAGCGCCGTCACCAAGCTCGCCAACCGGTTGCAGCGGCGGCTGATGGCGCAGCAGAACCGGAGCTGGGACTTCGACCAGGAGGAAGGCCTGCTCGACGCCGCGCGGCTGGCGCGGGTGATCGTCAACCCGGCCCATTCGCTGAGCTACAAGGTCGAGCGCGAGACCGAGTTCCGCGACACGGTGGTGTCGCTCTTGATCGACAATTCCGGCTCGATGCGAGGCCGGCCGATCTCGATCGCCGCCATCTCCGCCGACATCCTCGCCCGAACGCTCGAGCGCTGCGGCGTCAAGGTCGAGATACTCGGCTTCACCACCCGCGCCTGGAAGGGCGGGCAGGCGCGCGAGACCTGGCTGGCGGCGGGGCGGCCGCCCAATCCGGGCCGGCTCAACGACCTTCGGCACATCGTCTACAAATCGGCGGACGAGCCGTGGCGGCGGGCCCGCCGGAATCTCGGGCTGATGATGCGCGAGGGCCTGCTGAAGGAGAATATCGACGGCGAGGCGCTGCTGTGGGCGCACAACCGGCTGATCGCGCGGCCCGAGGAAAGGCGTATCCTGATGGTCATCTCCGACGGCGCTCCGGTCGACGATTCGACGCTGTCGGTCAATTCGGGGACCTATCTCGAGCGCCATCTGAGGCAGGTGATCGGCTGGATCCAGGCGCGCTCGCCGGTCGAGCTTGTCGCGATCGGCATCGGCCACGACGTCACCCGCTATTACGAGCGGGCGGTGACGATCATGGACGCGGAGCAGCTCGGCGGAACGATGATCGAGCAGCTCGCCGCCTTGTTCGACGCGCCTTGAACGAGAAGGGCCGGCCTCCCGAAGGAGACCGGCCCCGCCCTCGATACGCTACTAGAGGGTAAAACGGTTCAGCGTCGGCAGCTCGACTTGTCGATCGAGCGGCCCGCGAGGGCGCCGATCGCGCCGCCGAGGATCGCGCCGGTGGTGCCGCTGCGGCCGCGATAGCGGTCGCGAGTCACCTCGCGGCCAAGCAGGGCGCCGGCGACTCCGCCGACGATGGTGCCGGTCGTGCCCGAGCAGCGGCGGCCGTACCGGTACGAACGATTGCCGTAATAGCGGCTGTCGTAGCGGCCGTAACGGTCGCCGCGATAGCTCTGCTCGTAGCCGCCGTAATCGCGATAGCCGTCGCGGTGGCTGGCTTGGGCCGTGGCAGGAACCATGGCGAGCGTCGTGGCCGCGGCGGTGGCGAGGGTCAACTTCCTGAACATCGTAAAACTCCTGTCTGGGCGGCGGGGGCCGCCAGCACGGGAAGGCTTATGGAATCGGCTCGTTGAGCGCGTCCTGAATGATGCCGTCAGCCGCCGTTCAGGCTTGGGCGGCCGCGAGCCGGTCCATCTCGGCGCGGCTCTTCTTCTCGGCCGCCGACTTGAGCTGGCCGCAGGCGGCCATGATGTCGCGACCGCGCGGCCGGCGGATCGGGGCGGAGATGCCGGCTTCGAACACGATCTCGGAAAAGCGCCGGATCCGCTCCTCGTCCGAACATTGGTAGGGCGCTCCCGGCCAGGGATTGAACGGGATCAGGTTGACCTTCGCCGGCAGCCGGTACTTGCGGAGCAGGCGGACCAGCTCGCGCGCGTCCTCGTCGCTGTCGTTCTTGTCCCTGAGCATCACATATTCGAAGGTGATCCTCCGCGCATTGTTGGCGCCCGGATAGGCGGCGCAGGCCTCGAGCAGTTGCTCGATCCCGTATTTCCGGTTGAGCGGCACGATCTCGTCGCGCACCGCCTTGGTGACGGCGTGGAGCGAGACGGCGAGGTTGACCCCGATCTCCTCCCCGGCCCGCGCCATCATCGGCACCACGCCCGACGTCGACAGCGTGATCCGGCGGCGCGACAGGCCGAGGCCGTCGCCGTCCATGACGATCCTCAGCGCGTCGCGGACATTGTCGAAATTATAGAGCGGTTCGCCCATGCCCATCATCACGATGTTGCTGAGCATCCGCCCTTCCGGCTGCGAGGGCCATTCGCCGAGGGCGTCGCGGGCGAGCATCACCTGGCCGACGATTTCGCCGGCCGTGAGGTTCCTGACCAGCCGCATTGTGCCGGTAAAGCAGAAGGCGCAATTGAGCGTGCAGCCGACCTGGCTCGAGACGCACAAGGTCCCCCGGTCAGCGTCCGGAATGAACACCATCTCGAAATCGTGACCGTCCGCCGTCTTCAGGAGCCACTTGCGGGTGCCGTCGGTGGAGACCTGCTGGTCGACCACCTGCGGCCGGCCGATGACGAAACGCTCGGCGAGCCAGGCTCGCTGAGGCTTGGCGATGTCGCTCATCGCCTCGAACGTCGTGGCGCCGCGATTGTAGATCTGGTGCCAGATCTGCTTGGCGCGAAGCTTCGCCTGTTTCGGCTCGAGCCCGGCTTCCTCCAGCGCGGCTCGGATCCCCTCGCGCGGCAGTCCGACCAGGTCGGTACGCGGGTCCGCGGCCGCCACCGCGGGGCGCGGCACGGGTACCGGATCGATATGACCGGGGATGGGCATCGGCGCTGTCATGAGAGGTCCCATGTAGGAAGAATGAGACGGAATTTCCACCCATCGGATCGCCTGTCGGCCGGGGCGGCAGGAAGGCTTTAGAGGAGCGTCTCCCGGCCTTCGGCGATCTCCGCCACGCTTCCCTGGGCCAGCCCGTGGGCGATCGGCGCTCCGCAGGGCGTGTGCGTCTCGGTACCGCCCAGCATTCCCCGCAGCACCCGCGACGACATGCCGTGCATGACGATAAGACGGTCGGTTGACTCCGCGGCGTAGTCGTCCAGCCACGCCTGCAGGCGTGCGGCGACCTGCGCATAGCTCTCGCCGCCGGGCGGCCGGACGCAGAACAGGCCCGTCGCCGGATCGAGGATCGGCCCCGCCTCGGCGGCGACGTCGCGATAATACAGGCCGCTCCACGTCCCGATGCCGACCTCGCCGAGGCGCGCGTCGGTCCGCGCCTCGTGCCAATCCAGCTCGAGATGTTCGGCGATCACCGCGAGCGTCTGCAGGGCGCGGCCGGTGTCGGAGGCCCACAAATCGAGCCGGGGGCGCGGGCCGAGCCGCCGGCGCAGGGCCGCGCCCATCGCCTCCGCCTGGGCGAAGCCGGCGCGGGTCAGCGGCGTGTGGACCGTTTCCCCCTGCAGGCGCGCGACGGCGTTGAACACCGTCTCCGCGTGACGGGCGATGAACCAGCGCGCCACCGACTCAGCCCCGGTGGGCGCAGGCGATGGCGGCGGCGTCGATCGCGGTCGCGGCGCCGCGAAGCCGATAGGCGTCGCGGATCAGCCCTCCTGCGACGGAGCGGGTCTCGATGCTCATCTCAATGCCGGTGCGCATCGCCGCGACAATCTCGGCGTCCGCGGCGGAGTCCGCGGGCCACGCATCGGCACCGCCGCCGCGCAGCTGGAAGGTGCGCTCGTCGATCCGCAGCAGGACCGCCGACCCTTCGCGCTTGGCGCGGCTGAGACGGAAATAGACCTGGGCGCGCACCGCCCGGTCCGGCCAGTAACCGACCGACGCATAGCCGCGGCCGTCGCCCGCCCGCGGCGGCTGATACGGCTCGGCAATGGCGTAGCAGCGCCCCTCCGACCGGAACGCCGCCCACAGGCCGAACACGCCGAGCACCTGCTGGGCCGCCGCGGGGGCGGCGAGGGCGAGCAGGGACAATGACAGGGCCCTCGTCGAAGACATCGGGCAAGGGTTCGCGCCTTTGCGCGGGCTTGGCAACCGCAAAGCCGCGCGCGCGCGATTCCAGGCTTTTTTCCATGCCGCGCACTAAGCTCTAGCGGGGGGCGGTGCGCCGCTCTAATACTCCGGGCAACGATCAATCTGGGGGACCCGATGAAGGCGACGATCGAACGCGCTACGCTCCTCAAGAGCCTCGGCCACGTCCAGTCCGTGGTCGAGCGGCGGAACACGATCCCGATCCTTTCCAACGTCCTCATCGAGGCGACGGAAGGCAGCGGCCTGCGGCTGATGGCGACCGACCTCGACCTCCAGATCGTCGAGACGGTCGAGGCCAACGTCACCCAGCCCGGCGCCACCACCGTCTCTGCGCATACCCTGTTCGACATCGCCCGCAAGCTTCCGGAAGGGAGCCAGGTCGAGCTGAACGCGGCCGAAGGCAAGATGCAGGTCAATGCCGGCCGCGCCCGCTTCAACCTCTCCACCCTGCCGAGGGACGATTTCCCGGTCATCGCCGAGGGCGATCTGCCGACCCGTTTCGAGCTGCCCGCGGCGACGCTCCGCCAGATCATCGACAAGACCCGCTTCGCCATCTCCACCGAGGAAACGCGCTACTATCTGAACGGCATTTTCCTGCATGTCTCCGACGAAGCGCAGCCGGTGCTCAAGGCCGCGGCCACCGACGGCCACCGCCTCGCCCGGGTGACGGTGCCGCGGCCGTCGGGCGCGGAGGGCATGCCGGACGTCATCATTCCGCGCAAATGCGTCGCCGAGCTGAGAAAGCTGCTCGACGAACTGGAAGGCACGGTGCAGGTCTCCCTCTCCGAGACCAAGGTGCGGTTCGGCCTCGGCAGCGCCATCCTCACCTCGAAGCTGATCGATGGCACCTTTCCCGATTACAGCCGGGTGATCCCGACCGCGAACGACAAACTGCTCAAGATCGACCCGAGGAGCTTCGAGGAAGGCGTCGACCGCGTCGCCACCATCGCCAGCGAGAAGACCCGGGCGGTGAAGATGGCGCTCGACCGCGACCGGGTCACCCTCTCCGTCACCAGCCCGGAGAACGGCACCGCCGCCGAGGAGGTGCCCGGCGACTACAATGCCGATGGGCTCGAGATCGGCTTCAACGCCCGCTACCTGCTCGACATATTGGGCCAGATCGAGGGCGACACGGTCGAGATGCACCTCGCTGACGCCGCCGCGCCGACGCTTCTGCGCGAGAACGACAAGGCCGCTGCCCTCTACGTGCTGATGCCGATGCGGGTATGACGATGGAGCAGGAACCTCCCAAGATTTGGGCCTATGCGGCGGCCTTGGTCGTGACGATCGTCTGCCTGGCGCTCGCCAATGTGATCCTCGCTTATTTGGG
>Ga0196963_10000483_pt1 | contig 35930 bp, 33 predicted proteins | sample S1_5metaG_FD_148600 | JGI IMG/M metagenome (GOLD analysis project Ga0196963, IMG submission 148600) | Soil microbial communities from Anza Borrego desert, Southern California, United States - S1_5 | ecosystem: Environmental > Terrestrial > Soil > Desert | place: USA: California | collected...
CCCGTCGTTGTTGCCGACATGCAGCGCGGCGTGCGTCTCCATCGACACCGCCAGCCAGGCTGGGTTCTTCAACTCCAGCCGCAGCGCCAGGCTTTCGTCGGCCAGGCGCACGGCCTCGTCGTGCTGGCGCTCCATCAGCGCCACGTGGGCCAGGTAGTCGAGCTGGTCGGCGATGGCGCCCTTGTCGCCGCGGCGGCGCAGCACGGCCAGCGCCTGCTCGAAGTGGCGGCGCGCGCCGGCCAGGTCGCCATGGTCGAGCGCGCATCGGCCCAGGCCGTCTTGCGCATAGGCGGCCGACCAGTCGTCTCCCAGCGACGAGAAGATGCCCAGCGAGGACTCGAACAGGCCCTGCGCCTCGGCCGACGCGCCGGCCGCCTGCTCCAGCTCGGCCAGGCTCATCAGCCCGTTGGCCAGGTCCACCTGGCGGTTCGACACGCGGTGCAGCGCCAGCGCGGCCAGCAGGTGTTCGCGCGCGCCGGCGTTGTCGCCCATGCTGCTGAGCGCGATGCCCAGGTTGTTGTGCGCCTTCGCGGCATTGGCCTGGTCGCCCACGCGCTCGCATTGCGCCAGTGCTTCTTCGAGCCAGCGGCGTGCTTGCGGGTAGTCGCCGCCGGCCACTGCCAGCGCGCCCAGGCTCGCCAGCATGCGAGCCTGCAGTGCTTCGCTGCCGGCTTGGCGCGCGATCTGCAGGCCTTGTTCGAACCAGCCTTGCGCCAGCTCGCGCAGGCCCAGGTACATCGCCAACGTGCCGGCCGGCTGGATCAGCTGCGCCAGCGCGATGCCGGGCGGCGGGTCGAGCGCGATCAGCCGCTGCAGTCGCGCCACGCCGTCGCCCAGCGCGCCGTGCATGAACCAGTAGTCGGCCAGGGCGCGCGCCAGCGGCAGCGCGATGTCGAAGGCGCGCTGCGTGCTCACCGCATCCAGCGCGGCGCGGGCGTTGTCGTGCTCGCGCAGCAGGCGGGCGGCGGCCTCGTCGTGCGTCGGGCCGTTCAGCTCGGCGACGGCCGCGCACGTCAGATCGCGGAAGAAGGCGGCGTGGCGGCGCTGCAGCGCCTCGGTCTCGGCGGCCGCCCGCAGGCGTTCGGCGCCGTATTGGCGGATGGTTTCGAGCAGGTGGTAGCGCATCTCGCCGCCGCGTTCGGACGCGAGCAGCAGCGACTTGTCGACCAGGCTGGCCAAGCCATCGAGCACGTTGACCTGCTCGCCAGCGGGCTCGTCGCCCAGCACGGCTTCCGCCGCATCGAGCGAGAAGTCCCCCGCGAAGACGCTGCAGCGCGCCAGCAAGCGGCGTTCGGCATCGTCCAGCAGGTCCCAGCTCCAGTCGATCAGCGCGCGCAGCGTCTGCTGGCGCGGCAGCAGCGTGCGCTGGCCGCCGGTGAGCAGCTTGAAGGCATCGTCCAGCCGCGCGGCGATCTGCGCCGGTGCCAGCACCCGGGTGCGGGCTGCCGCCAGCTCGATGGCGAGCGGGATGCCGTCGAGCCGGCGGCAGACCTGAGCCACCGCGGCGGCGTTGCCGGCGTTGAGCGTGAAGCCCGGCCGCGCCGCGGCGGCACGGTCGACGAAGAGGCGCACCGCCTCGATGCCGGCCAACTCGGCGGGGGTTGCGTCGGGCGCGCCGACGGCCAGCGGCGGCACCGCCAGCGTCCGCTCGCCGGGCACCCCCAGTGGCTGCCGGCTGGTGGCGAGGATGTGCACGCGCGGAGCATGCGCCAGCACGCGCTGGGCCACGGAGGCGGCGGCGTCGAGCAGGTGTTCGCAGTTGTCCAGCACGATCAGCAGCGTGCGGCCCGCCAGGTGCACGAGCAGCGGGTCGCCCGGCGCTTCGCCGGCGTTGTCGCGCAGGCCGAAGAGCGCGGCCACCGTGCCCCACACCAGGCGTTCGGCGCCGCCGTCCGCGGCCTGCTCGGCCGCCAGCGGCGCCAGCTCGGCCAGCCAGAGCCCATCGGGAAAGTCCGCGGCGAGGCGGCGCGCGGCATGCAGCGCGAGGCGGGTCTTGCCGGTGCCGCCGGGGCCCGTCAGCGTCAGCAGGCGGGCCTGGCGCAGCTGCTCGATCAGCTGCGCGCTGAGTGGCTCGCGGCCGATGAAGGAGGTGTTGTCGGCGCACAGGTTGCCCGGCGCGGCACCGGGGTCGTCCACCGCGCTCGCGGGTGCCGTCAGGGACGTCACGCCCACGGGCGCCGCCGCGGGGGTCGCGCTTCCGGGCGCCGCCACGGCCGCCAGGCCGGCGGGCGCTGCCATGGCGGCCGCGCCGGCGGCCCCGGCCGGCATGGTTTCCCGCGGCGCCGCCGCCGGCACGGCGCGCAGCACCGCGTCCAGGTCGGCCAGCAGCGCGGCGGCACCGGCCTGGCGCTGCGCCGGCTGCTTGGCCGCGGCGCGCTGCAGCAGCTGCACCACCGCCTCCGGCAGGTCCGGCACCCAGCGCCGCAGGTCGGGCAGCGGCTTGTTCAGGTGCGCGTACAGCACCGCGGCCACGTGCGGCGCGGTGAAGGGCGCCTGGCCGGTGAGCAGGTGGAAGCCGGTGCAGGCCAGCGCGTACAGGTCCGATTGCGGTGATGCCATCTCGCCCGCGCATTGCTCGGGCGACAGGTAGGCCGGCGTGCCGACCAGGCCGTCGCCGTGCGTCAGCTCCGACGGTGCGGCATGCAGCCGTGCCAAGCCGAAGTCCACCAGCTTGACCTGGCCGCCGCGCGTGCGCATCAGGTTCGACGGCTTGATGTCGCGGTGCACCAGCCCCGCGGCATGCGCGGCGGTGAGGCCGGCGGCGGCGTCGCGCAGGGCGGCCAGCGCATCGCGCCAGGGCATCGGCCCGTGCTGTTGCACCGCCTGGGCCAGATCGCCGCCGTCCAGCCATTCCATGACGATGAAGGTCAGGCCCTCGTGCCGGCCCACCTGGTAGACCAGCGCGACGTGCGGGTGGACCAGCTGCGCGGCCGAACGCGCCTCCCGCAGGAAGCGCTCGCTCAGCGTCGGGTCGGCGGCGCTGGCGGCATGCAGCAGCTTGATCGCGACCGGGCGGTCCAGGTCGAGGTCGTGGGCCTGGTGCACCTCGCCCGTCGCGCCGCTGCCGACCTTGCGCCGCAGCTCGTACTGCGCCAGCCGCTGCGGCTCGGCGCCGGCAGGGCGGGGCGAGGGCGGCTTGTTGCGCATCGGATGACTATAGGGTCGGGCCGCCGCGCCGGCCGCACGGCGGCTCCGGCCGGCCCCCTGTTCGCAGGTGCGGCAGCCCGGGGCAGCCGCTACAGCAGCGTGATGTCCGGCAGCGTGCGCAGCGAGGTCTGGCGCATCACCTGCACGAAGTCGGCCAGGTAGGGCTGGGCCAGCGGGCGCCGGGGCACCACGGCGTACAGGCGGCCGGTCAGCCCGTCCGGCCCGATGCGCTGGCCGGCCACGTAGCCGCGTTCCAGGTAGCCCGCCACCGCCCAGCGCGGCAGCGCGGCCAGGCCGCGGCCGCTGGCCACCAGCTGCAGCATCGCGACCGTCAGCTCGGTGGTGCGCCGCGCCGGCGCCACGCCGGCCGGCAGCAGCACGCGGCGCACCAGGTCCAGCATCTCGTCGGGCACCGGGTAGGTGATGAGGGGCTGGCCCGCAAAGTCAGCGGCCACCAGGTGCGGGCGCGCCAGCAGCGGGTGGCCCTTGGGCAGCAGCGCGACGATCTCGAACGCGAAGAGCGGATGCACCTCCACGCCCGCTTCGCCCTCGTCCACCTCCGAGACCACGGCCAGGTCCGCGCGGTCCTGGTGCAACAGGCCCACCGGGTCGGCATGGAAGCCGGAGACGATGTCCAGCTCCACCTCGGGCCAGCGCTCGCGCATCGCATCCATCGCCGGCATCAGCCAATCGAAGCAGGTGTGGCATTCCACGGCGATGCGCAAGCGGCCGGCGGCGCCCTGCACCAGGCGGGCGATGTCCCGTTCGGCCTCGGCCACCTGCGGCAGCACGCCCTCGGCCAGCCGCAGCAGGCGCTGGCCGGGCGCGGTGAAGCCCACCGGGCTGGACTTGCGTTCGAACAGCGGCGCGCCGTACTGCTCCTCCAGCGCCTTCATCTGGTGCGACAGCGCCGATTGCGTCAGGTTCAGCAGCTGCGCCGCGCGCGACAGGTTGCCGGCCTCGCGCAGCGCCAGCAACGTCTTCAGGTGGCGCAGCTCGAGCAGCGACTGGTTCATGAGCCGTTTTCAGGATGATTCAAAGAAACTTTCGTTTGAATCATACAGGGAGGCTGCCGATGATCCGGGATCGCTTCCGCATCCAACGCCATCCCATGATCCGCACCCATGTCCTCGGCTTTCCCCGCATCGGCGCCCAGCGCGAACTGAAGTTCGCGCTCGAACGGCATTGGCGCGGCGAGATCGACGCCGCCCAGCTCGAAGCCACCGGCCGCGAGCTGCGGCAGCGCCACTGGGCGCAGCAGCGTGCGCACGGGCTGGACTGGGTCACCGTGGGTGACTTCGCCTTCTACGACCAGGTCGCCAACCACATCCAGCTCTTCGGCTGCGAGCCGGCGCGCTTCGGCTTCAGCGGCGACGAGCCGGCGCTGGCGCGCTACTTCACGCTGGCGCGCGGCGTGGCCGCCGAGCCGGCCGCGTCCTGCGCCGGCCACGCGCATTCCCAGGCGCAGGCCGGCACCGCCGCACTGGAGATGACCAAGTGGTTCGACACCAACTACCACTACCTGGTGCCCGAGTTCGACCGCGCCACCCGCTTCTCCCTCCATCCCCAACGCCTGCTGGCCGAGGTGGCCGAGGCGCAGGCGCTGGGCCACTCGCCCAAGGTGGTGCTGCTGGGCCCGCTGACCTTGCTGTGGCTCGGCAAGTCGCATGAAGAGGCATTCGACCGGCTGGCGTTGCTGGACGCGCTGCTGCCGCGTTACGTGAACCTGCTGGAACGCCTGGGCGCGGCCGGCGTGCAATGGGTGCAGATGGACGAACCCATCCTGGGCCTGGACCTGCCGCCGGCCTGGACCCAGGCCTTCGAGCCGGCCTACCGCGCGATGGGCGCGGCCGATGTCTCGGTCCTGCTGGCCACTTACTTCTCGCCGCTGCACGACAACCTGGCGCTGGCCTGCCGCCTGCCGGTGGCCGGCCTGCACGTGGACGCCGTGCGTGCCGCCGACGAGCTGCCGGCCCTGCTGGACGCGCTGCCGGCCGAGCGCGAGCTGTCGATCGGCATCGTCGACGGCCGCAACATCTGGCGCTGCGACCTCGACCACGCGCTGGCGCTGCTGCGGCCGGCCTACCAGCGCCGGCGCCGGCTGTGGATCGCGCCCTCGTGCTCGCTGCTGCATGTGCCGATCGCCCTGGCAGACGATGCGGCGATCGACCCCGAGCTGCGCAGCTGGCTGGCCGGTGCGACCGAGAAGCTGGCCGAGGTCCAGGTGCTGCGCCGGGCGCTGTCCGACGATGAAGCGGCGGTGCGCTCCGAGCTGTTCGGCGCCCGCGCCGCGCTGGCCGGCCGCCGCGCCAGCCCGCGGGTGCGCAACCCCGCCGTGGCGCAGCGCCTGCGCGACCTGCCGGCCGATGCCGACCGCCGCCAGGCGCCCTTCGCCGAGCGCCAGCGCCTGCAGCGGCAGCAGCTGCGCCTACCGCCGTTCCCGACCACCACGATCGGCAGCTTTCCGCAGACGCCGGCCATCCGCGCCGCGCGTGCCGCCTTCAAGCGTGGCGAGCTGCCGGCCGACGCCTACCAGGCGGCGATGCGCGCCGAGATCGCCCATGCGGTGCGCGAGCAGGAGGCCATCGGCCTGGACGTGCTGGTGCACGGCGAGGCCGAGCGCAACGACATGGTCGAGTACTTCGGCGAGCAGCTCGAAGGCTTCGCCTTCAGCGCCAACGGCTGGGTGCAGTCCTACGGTTCGCGCTGCGTCAAGCCGCCGGTGCTGTACGGCGACGTGTCGCGGCCGCGGCCGATGACGGTGGAGTGGTCGGTGTATGCGCAGTCGCTGACCGCGCGGCCGATGAAGGGCATGCTGACCGGACCGATCACCATCCTGCAGTGGTCTTTCGTGCGCGACGACCAGCCGCGCGAAGAGACCGCGATGCAGATCGCGCTGGCCATCCGCGACGAGGTGCGCGACCTGGAGGCTGCCGGCATCCGCGTGATCCAGATCGACGAGCCCGCGCTGCGCGAAGGGCTGCCGCTGCGCCAGGCGGCCTGGGCGCCCTACCTGGCCTGGGCCGCGCGCGCCTTCCGCATCAGCGCCGCCGGCGCCGCCGACGCCACGCAGGTGCACACCCACATGTGTTACGCGGAGTTCAACGACATCCTGCCGGACATCGCGGCGATGGATGCCGACGTCATCACCATCGAGACCAGCCGCTCCGGGATGGAGCTGCTGCGTGGATTCGGCGAATTTCGCTACCCGAACGAGATCGGCCCCGGCGTCTACGACATCCATTCACCACGCGTGCCCGCCACCGAGCAGATGCTGCGCCTGTTGCGCAAGGCGGCCGAGGTGGTGCCGCCGGAGCACCTGTGGGTCAACCCGGACTGCGGCCTGAAGACGCGCGGCTGGCCCGAGACCACCGAGGCCTTGCGCAACATGGTGGCGGCGGCGCGGGCGATGCGGGCCGGCACCGGGGCCGGTCCGCGTGTCGCTTGAACATGCGGGGAACCGGCGCGCGGCGGGCCTGTCTATCAGCACCCAACGACATGAAAGGGATGCACATGGACATTCGACTGCACTGCCTCGAGACCTTCGAGGCCCAGGGCTCCGACGGGCAGCGCTACAAGGTGCGTGCCTACGAGCGCCTGGTGCGTGACGAATCGCTGCCGCTGGCGCCCGAGCGCTGGGAGCCCAGCGGGGTGGCGGAGTACCGCCTGGACGACGGTGCGCCGGTCGAGGGCCGGGGTGATGGCAGCTTGCGGCTGCGTTCGGGCGTCACGCTGTCGCGCAGCTGAGCGCGGCACGGGGGCCGGCGGCTGTGGCGGCCGGCTTCAGGCCCGCACGAAGTCGAGCAACAGGTTGTTCGCCGGCATCGTGATGCGCTGCCTCAGCATGAGTCCCACGGCGGCCGCCGCCGCGCTGACATCCGCCAGCCGGCGCAGGCCCCACGCGGGGTCGCGCGCCCGCAGGTCGGCATCGAAGGCGAGGTTGCTCGGCGCCGTCGGGGCGTCATCGACGATGAAAGGCCCGTAGACCAGCAGCTGGCCACCCGGCGCCAGGTGCGCCGCCGCGCCGCGCACCAGCCCGGCGCAGGTGCTCCAGGGCGAGGCGTGCAGCATGTTGGCGTTGTAGACCGCGTCGAAGCGCGCGCCGGGCGGCAGTGGCCACGGCCAGCCTTGCACGTCCAGCAGCAGGGGCGTCCGCACGTTCGGCAGCGCGGCGCAGCGCTGGGCGATGCCTTCCAGCGCGGCGGCGTTGGCCTCGGTCGGCTGCCAGGTCCAGCCCGGCTGGGCCGCGGCGGCATGTGCCGCATGCTGGCCGGTGCCGGAGGCCACCTCCAGCACCGCCGCGTGCTCGGGCAGCAGCCGCTGCAAGGCTGCCAGCACCGGCTGCTTGTTGCGCTCGGCGGCGGGGCTGAAGGGCAGGTCGGGCATGTTCATGCGTGGGAGGTGGCCGGCGCGGCCGTGCCGCGCCGGTAAGGGGTTATCGAGACAAGGGTTATTGAGGCACGAACCCGGTGGCCTTGATGATGCGGGCCCAGGTCGCGGTGTAGGCGCGTTCGCGCTGGCCGAGCTGGTCCGGTCCCATGTGCCCCACGGCCAGGCCCATCGCGGTCAGCCGATCGTTCACCGCCGGCTTCGCGATCACCTTGGCCACGGCGGCCGAGAAGGCTTCGATGGCCGTGCGCGGCGTGCCGGCGGGCGCGAAGAGGCCGTAGTACGGCACGTCCTCGAAGCCGGCCAGGCCCAGCTCGGCGAAGGTCGGCACGTCCGGCATCACCGCCTGGCGCGTGCCGCCCAGCACGCCGACCACGCGCAGCTTGCCGGCGCGGTGGTTTTCGATGAAGTCCGGGATGCTGCCGACGCCGGCGGCGATCTGGTTGCCCAGCATGTCGGCCATCATCGGCGCGCTGCCGCGGTAGGGCGCGGCCACCAGGTCGAGCTTGTACTTCTCGGCGATCAGCTTGACCAGGAACTCGGGCACCGACGCCGGCGCCGGCACGCCCACCGCGCCCTTGCCGCCGCCGGCGCCGCGCACCCAGGCGACGTAGTCGTTGAAGCTCTTGGCCGGCGTGCCGCCGGACAGCGCGAAGGCGTTGACGAAGGTCGCGAAGCCGACCGCCGGCGTGAAGTCGCGCGCGGGGTCGAAGCCCGGAGACTTCATCACCTGCGGCAGGATCGAGATGCTGTGGTCGTGGCTGAGGAAATAAGTGTTGCCGTCCGGCGCCGCCGCCTTCAGTGCCTGCGCCGCCAGCTGGCCGCCGGCGCCGGGCTTGTTCTCGACGATGACGGTGGCGCCGCCGAGCTCGTCCTTCAGCGCGTCGGCCAGGATGCGCGCGATCGCATCGGTGCCGCCACCGGGCGGAAAGCCGACCAGGATGCGCAGCGTGCGGCCGCTTTGCGCGTAGGACGGGGCGAAGGCGCAGAGCAGGCCGGCGGCGGCGCCGGCGCGGACCAGCGCGCGGCGGGAGAGCAAGGGCTGGGACATGGTCGTTCCGAAGCGATGGGTGAGAGGTGGGCCAGCTTACAAGAGCCTCGGGCCGTGCCTGCCCCACTGGCCTGTGCGCCGCATCTGAAGCGGCGCGGTGGGCACTACGATCGCGCCTTTCGCGTCGACGCCCGCACCATGCTCGGACTGCTGCTCAGGATTGTGTTCGCTGGCCTGCTCCTGCTCGGCGCGTGGAAGGCCTTGGGGCTGTACGCGCTGTACCGCTACGGCGAGCACATGCGGCACTGCCTGGCCCAGTCGGACAGTTGCCGCATCGTCGCGGCCGGCCAGCCTGCCGCGGTGCTGCGCTCGATGGCACGCGACATCGCCTGCGTGCGGCAACGGCAACCCTGGTACGAAAGCCTGGCGCTGGGCACGCCGCGCATCAGGCCCGGGGATGACGTGCAGGCTGCCCAGGTGAGCGAGGTCGAAGTGAATCGCGCCGGCCTCATCGAGATGTGCAAGGACTGGGGGCCGGACGCCGCCAGCGCACGCTGATTGAGTCGTGCCCCGCACGCCAAAGTTGCTCACTTCGACCGCGCAGTGGCAGCGCGGCGCGGACGGCCGCCGTCGTCAGCGTGACGTGGGGTTGGAGCCCGGCACAGTGGCCTCTGGCGGGTGGGTCGAGGCGTAGCGTTCCAGCACCACGTACAGCGCCAGCCCGCCGGCCAGCGGCACCAGGTAGTACAGCGCGCGGTAGGCCAGCACCGCGCCCAGCAGCGTGCCCTGCGCGACGCGGCCGGACAGCAGCGCCAGGTACACCGCCTCCAGCACGCCCAGCCCGGCGGGAATCGGCGTCAGTACGCCGACGATGGAGGCCGCCAGCAGCACGCCCAGCGTGGTGGCATAGGGCACCTGGCGGCCCAGCAACAGGTACATGGCCGTGCCCATCAGCAGCCAGTTGCAAACCGAGACGGCCAATTGCATCAGCGCCAGCCGCGCACTGGGCAGGCGCACTTCGCGGCCGCGCACGCGCCAGCAGCGGCCCTGCATGCGGTGGCAGGCGACGAGGTAGGCGAAGGCCGCCAGCACCATCGCGCAGCCCAGGGCGCGCAGGGCGCCACGGCTGAGATGCGCATCCTCGGGCGGCGCGATCGCGCCGGCCGCAAACAGCGTGCCCCCGAGCAAGCCGTAGCCGATCCAGTTCGTCGCGACGCTGAAGGTCACCACCTGCGCCACGCTGGCCTCGTCCAGCCCGGCGCGGGCATACAGCCGTGCGCGCGCCGCGATGCTGCCGACCCAGGACCCGAGGTTGAGGTTGAAGGCATAGCTGGTCACGGCGATGGCCCAGCTGCGCCAGCGCGGCAGGCCGTGGCGGACGTGGCGCCGCGCCAGCAGGTCATAACATCCATAGAGCGCGTGGCTGGCCGTGGCCACGGCGAGCGTCAGCAGCAGCAGCGCCAGCGGGTAGCGCTGCAGCGCGGCCCAAGCCCCGGCCCAGTCCACCTTGTGGGCATGCGACAGCAGCAGCCCCAGCACCACGATGCCCAGCAGCGGCACCGCCCAGCGGCGCACGCGCGCCCAGCATGGGTGCGTCGCCGCAGCGCGGTGGGAGCAGGCGGCTTCAGTGCTCATGGTCGGGCGATGGTGGCGGTGGCGGCCGCGCGGTGCCAGCGGCCGACGGCGGCTTCGTCCGTAGGTGGCGTCCGACCGGCCAACGCCGCTCCGGGCCAGCGGTGGGACCGGCGGGCGTCGCTACGGTGTGCGCCCGCGGGACTGGGCCGCCGTCGCGGCGGGTTGCAGCCTCGCGCCGGCGCGGGGACGCCGAGGGCGCTGGCCTGGTGGCGGTCAGTCGCTGACCCGGCCGCGTCCGGCCTTCAGTTCGCCCCGCCGTGATTTCGCTTCGATGCGCCGGCGCTTCGAAGCCAGCGTCGGCTTGGTCGCCACCCGCTTCTTGGGCGCCTGCGCCACGCTGTCCACCAATGCCTGCAGCCGCTGCAGCGCATCGGCGCGGTTCAGCGGCTGGTTGCGGTGGCTCTGGGCCTTGATGACGACCACGCCGTCGGCGCTGATGCGCTGGTCGGGCAGCGCGCGCAGGCGCGCCTTCACCGCGTCCGGCAATGAAGACGCGGCGATGTCGAAGCGCAGCTGCACCGCGCTCGACACCTTGTTGACGTTCTGCCCACCCGCGCCCTGGGCGCGGATGGCCGTCCATTCGACATCGGATTCTTGTAGCTTCAGGCGCATTGGTACCGGTCGCGCCGGCGCTTGGCCGGCCAGCGGGCCAGCAGCCATTGTGTGACGCGCCGCAGCGTGCGCTGCAGCGCGCCCGGCGGGCGCATCAGCATCAGCTCGGCATGGCCTTCGGCGCCGACGATGGCGCGACCACCGCGCGGCAGGCGGATGGCGTGGCCGCTGTCGAGGAAGTGGTCGACCGGGTCGCTTGCCAGCGTCACCCAGACGCGGCCACGTTCGACGCTGAGCCAGGCTTCGTCGATCGACATCAGTTCGCCTTCGCGCAGGCGCAGCGGCGTGGGTTCATTGGCATTCCAGGTCATGGCGAGCTCCTTCGGTGCGGCGGGTTTGTCGTGTTGTGGGCAGCCAGTGTCGGGATCGGCGGCCGTTCGCGTCACATCCACGGGCCGGTGAACTGAACCGGCACAGAAGGCCGGAACAGGCGGCTGTGCCGGCATGTGTCAGGCACTTCTGTGCTGGTCGCCCGGCCGCGAAGCCCGCGACAATTCGGCGCCATGGACCCAGCCGACGCCACGCCGCTCTACCAGCAGATCGGCAGCCAGATCGAACGCGCGATCGACAGTGGTGCGCTGCGCCCGGGCGACCGCCTGCCCTCGGTGCGGCAGCTCAGCCAGCAGCACCGCGTCAGCATGAGCACCGCGCTGCAGGCCTTCCGCTGGCTGGAGAACCGCGGCGCCGTGCAGGCGCGGCCGAAGTCCGGCTACTACGTGGCGCAGGCGCCCGCCGCGCGCACCCCGGTGATGCCGGAGCCGCAGCTGGACACCCGCATCGACGGCCCGTCCTTCGTCAGCATCGATGACGTGCTGCAGGAGTTCCTGTACATCGTCGACGACCCGCTGGCGCTGCCGCGCTTCCACGCCATGCCGGCGCGCGAACTGCTGCCGGAGGCCAAGCTGCAGCACCTGCTGGCCAGCGTGAACCGCCGCCATCCCGAGTTCGCCAGCGGCTACGGCATGACCGGCAGCGCGCCGCTGAAGCACGAGATCGCGCGCCGCGCCGTCAGCTCCGGCGTGCAGCTGAACCCGGAGGAGATCGTCATCACCAACGGCGGGCTGGAGGCGGTGTACCTGGCGCTGCGCTCGGTCACCAGCGCGGGCGACACCGTCGTGCTCGAGTCCCCGACGTACTTTCACCTGCTGCAGGTCAACGAGAGCCTGGGGCTCAAGGTGCTCGAGCTGCCCAGCCACCCGCGCACCGGCCTGTCGCTGGAGGCGCTGGATTTCGCGACGCAAGTGCCCGGCGCGGTGCGTGCCTGCATCCTGCTGCCCAATTTTCCGAACCCGCTGGGCAGCCTGATGCCGGTGGAGAACAAGCGCCGGCTGGTGCAGATGATGACCGAGCGCGGCATCACCATCATCGAAAGCGACATCTACGGCGAGGTGCATTTCGACGAGCAGCGGCCGCCGGTGCTGAAGAGCTTCGACACCACCGACGACATCATCCTGTGCTCGGCCTTCACGAAGACGGTGGCGCCGGGCTACCGCATCGGCTGGGTGGCACCGGGCCGCCACTTCCTGAAGACGCAGGCGCTGAAGATGCGAACCTCGGTGGCCTGCCCGATGCTGCAGCAGGAGGTGCTGGCGCAATTCATCCGCGACGGCGGCTACGACCACCACATGCGCCGCCTGCGCGCCGCGCTGAAGAACCAGGCCCAGCACATGGCCGATGCGGTGGCGCGTTATTTCCCGCCCGGCTGCGGCCTCTCGATGCCGCAGGGCGGCATGCTGCTGTGGATCGAGATGCCGCGCCACGTCGACTCGCGCGAGGTCTTCGCGCTGGCGCGCAAGGACCACATCGGCGTGGCGCCGGGCGCGGCCTTCAGCACCACGCGGCGCTTCGACCACTTCATCCGCCTGCAATGCGGTGATCCCTGGTCGCCGAAGATGGATGCGGCGATCCGGCGGCTGGGCGAGATCGTGGCGCGGGTGGCCGCGCGGCCGGCGCAGCCGAAGGGCGCGCCAGCGGTCGCGCTGGCGGCGCCGTAGCGCGCTTCGATCGGCCGCGCTCGCAGGCGCCGCATCCGCGCGGCGGGCGTTTGGCGCCCGCATGCCGCGCAAGCACTCGTAAACCCCGGTCTCTGATACATCAGTCTGAACTAATATGAGTTCTGACTGATGCAATGTCGGGAGACCACGTGGCGTTCGAACGCGGCCTGGGCGGGAGACTGCGCAAGGCACCTGAAGGATTCATCGATGCGGCGGGCGTGCGCCAGGTGTTCGCCGAAGGCCGGCAGGGGCGGCGCGACTTCGTGCGCGGCGCGTTCGCTGCGGCCGTGGCGGCGGCCGCCGCTGGCGGCGCGTCGCGCGCAGGTGCGCAGGCCAACCCGGTGCCGCCCGAGGGTGGCGATCCGGCCATCCTGAACCTGCCGCCGCACACCACCGGCCTGGGCCAGCCGGTGGTGACCGACGGCTACGGCAAGCCGTCGCAGCACGAAGCGAACGTGCAGCGCCGCCAAAGCCCCGGCCTGACGCCCACGCGCCAGGCGTCCGTCTCCTTCGCGCCGCTGCAAAGCCTGTTCGGCATCGTCACGCCCAGCGGCCTGCACTTCGAGCGCCACCACCAGGGCTGGTGGGACGTCGACCCGTCGCGGCACCGCTTGATGGTCAACGGCTCAGACGATCGCATCGTCAAGAAGCCGCTGGTCTTCACGGTCGACGAACTGATGCGCCTGCCTTCGGTCAGCCGCTTCCACTTCATCGAATGCGGCGCCAACACCGGCATGGAATGGGGCAACGTCGCGGTGCCGACCTGCCAGTACACGCACGGCATGATCAGCTGCAGCGAATTCACCGGCGTGCCGCTGCGCACCGTGCTGGAGATGGCCGGCGCGGACTTCAAGCGCGGCCGCTTCGTGCTGGCCGAAGGGGCGGACGGCTCGTCGATGACGCGCACGATTCCGATGGAGCTGGTGGAGTCCGGCGAGGTGCTGCTGGCCTACGGCCAGAACGGCGAGATGCTGCGGCCCGAGAACGGCTACCCGCTGCGCCTGGTGGTGCCGGGCGTGCAGGGCGTCAGCTGGGTCAAGTACCTGCGCCGCATCGAGGTCGGCGACCAGCCCTACGGTGCGAAGGACGAGGTGCTGCACTACGTCGACCTGATGCCCGATGGCACGCACCGCCAGTACACCAGCACGCAGGAATGCAAGAGCGTGGTCACCACGCCCTCCGGCGGCCAGGTGCTGCTGGACAAGGGCTATTGCCAGATCAGCGGCCTGGCCTGGTCGGGCCGCGGCAAGGTGCGCCGGGTGGACGTGACGACCGACGGCGGCCGCAGCTGGAAGGCGGCGCGCCTGCAGGACCCGGTAATGCACAAGTGCCTGACGCGCTTCACGCTCGACTGGGCCTGGGACGGCAAGCCGGCGCTGGTGCAAAGCCGGGCCATCGACGAGACCGGCTACGTGCAGCCGACGTACCGGCAGCTGCGCGCGGTGCGCGGCACGCGCTCGATCTACCACAACAACGCGGTGCAGACCTGGCTGGTGCAGGAGAGTGGCGAGGTGCGCAATGTCCAGCTGGGTTGAACGCTTCGCGCGCGCCGGCGCTTGTGCTGCCCTGGCGTCGATCGCCTTGGGCGCTGCCGCGTCGGCTGATCGTTATCCCGGCATCGGCCGACCGGCCACGCCGAAGGAAATCGCCGCCTGGGACATCGACGTGCGGCCCGACTTCAAGGGCCTGCCGGCCGGTTCCGGCAGCGTGGCGCAGGGCCAGAAGATCTGGGAAGCGCAGTGCGCCTCCTGCCATGGCGTGTTCGGCGAGAGCAACGAGGTCTTCGCGCCGCTGATCGGCGGCACCACGGCCGAGGACATCAAGACCGGCCGCGTGCGCCACCTGGCCGAACCCGCCTATCCGCAGCGCACGATGATGATGAAGCTGGCCCAGGTCTCGACGCTGTGGGACTACATCCGCCGCGCGATGCCGTGGAACGCGCCGAAGTCGTTGAGCGTCGACGAGGTCTATGCCGTCACGGCCTACGTGCTGAACCTGGGCGGCGTGGTGGCGGACGACTTCACGCTGGACGAGCGCAACATCGCCGCGGTGCAGGCGCGCCTGCCGAACCGGCACGGGCTGGCGACGAACCATGCGATGTGGCCGGGTCGCGGCCTGGCCGGCGCGGCGGGCCGGCCGGACGTCAGTGCCACGGCATGCGTGGTGAACTGCCCGGTCGAGCCGCGTGTCGCGTCGCTGCTGCCGGAGCACGCGCGCGATGCGCACGGCAACCTGGCGCAGCAGAACCGCGGCGTCGGCCCGCAGCGCGGCGCCGACACGTCACGCCCCGGCACGCCGCTGGCTGCGGCGCCCGCGCCCGCGGCGGTCGCCACCGGCGCGCTGGCGCTGGCGCAGAAGCTTTCGTGCACCGCCTGCCACGGCGTCGACAGCAAGATCGTCGGCCCGGCCTTCCGTGACATCGCCGGCCGCTACGGCAACCGCGGCGATGCGGTGGCGTACCTCGCCCAGAAGATCCAGCAGGGCGGCGCGGGCGCCTGGGGCGCGGTGCCGATGCCGCCGCAGGCGGTGTCGGCTGACGATGCGCAGGTGCTGGGGCGCTGGCTGGCAGAGGAGTTTAAGCGTTAGGAGTGAACGGTCAGCGGCCGCTCAGTAGTGGTTTCGCAGCTGTGCGATCAGCAAGGCGTCCTTGTCGGCGCGGTAGACCACCCGGTGCTCTTCGGTGATGTGTCGCGACCAAAATCCGGCGAGTGCGTGCTTCAGGGGTTCGGGCTTGCCGATGCCGAAAAACGGGTCGCGCTTCGTCGCTTCGATCAGTTCGTTGATTCGCTTGACGCTGCGCTTGTCCTGCTGCTGCCAATGGAGATAGTCGTCCCAGGCTTCAACGCGCGCCACTACCGCAATTCCTTCTTCTACGACTTCGCCAAGGCCGCGGTCGGCCGCATGGCGTTCGCGCTGGCGCGCGAGTGAAACCGCACGGCGCCACCGCGCTGCAGCTGACGCCGGGCTGGCTGCGGCAAGCCGGCCGACGTGACCGGCTACCGTTGACTTACGAAGTCAGCGGCAGCTCGACAGGATGTCGGCGGCCGCCACCGGTGGCGCTGGCAGCCGCGGCGCCAGCAGTGACGCTCACCACGCCGGCGGCTGCAGCGACAGCTTCAGGCGCAGCATGTCGCCGCTGCGCTCCACCGGCGCCAGCTTCAGCATCGGCGTGGTCGGCGCCTGCGACGAGCTGGCGCGGTAGACCTGCTTGTTGAACGCGGTCAGCACCAGTTCCCAGGTGCCGGCGGCGGCGGAGACCTCGCCCTGGTAGTCGGTGTCGAAGGCCAGCGCATCCGCTTCGGCCGGCTCCTTGCCGGGGTCGCTGCGCATGTGCCTGAGCTTGCGCTCGGTGGTCTTGCGCTCGCCCAGGCCGGGGTGGTAGCGCACGTCGAAGCCGATGGTGCGGCCCACCGTCGGCGAGCGCTGCTTGTAGATGGCGCAGAAGCCGCCCGGGGTCGGGTTGATGGCGCCGGTCCAGCCGCCGGACGGGTCGGCCGCCGCGCTGTCGGTGAAGAACGCCGGCTCCACCGGCTTGCTCCCCGGCGGCGCGTCGTTGCACAGCATGTGGTCGCGTTCGCAGCCGGGCTGGCCGCAGCCGGGCACGGCGAGGGTTTGGCCCTTGGCGATCAGCGTGCGCTTCTCGTCGACGACGAAGCCCTCGGCCGCTTCCTTCAGCGCATAGGCGAAGGGCTTGCGCGGGAACACCTCCAGCGTGATCGGGAAGCGCAGCGGCTCCGTCGGCGAGGTCCAGAACTTCCACGTGCCCTTGGGCATCAGCGCGGTCACCTCCAGCGGCACGTGGCTCAGCGTGCGATCGGCCAGGGTGCTGGCCAGCGCCGCGGCGGGAATCGCCAGCAGCAGCTTGTCGGGCGGCTGCACCTGCAGCCAGCCGGGCGGCGCCGGCTGGCCGGCCACGTTCAGCGCATAGGTGGTCGCGCCGGCGGCCGGCAGGTTGGTGCCGACCAGCACGCGGTAGCTGCCGTCCGCGCGCCACAGCTGCGTGGCGCCGTCGATGCGGCGCACCACCGGCGTGTTCTTGTCGAAGGGCAGCCGGGCCAGTTGCGCTGCCACGTCCAGGACGACGGGGTTTTCGATCCGGCCGCGGTCGGCCGTGGGGTCGGGCGCCGCCAGCAGCAGGCGGTCCAGCGCGCGCAGGATCGATTGCTTGGGCGCCGGGAGCTTGTCCCACGGGTCGTCGGCATCGCCGCGCAGCTCGGCCCGGGCGTTGGCGATCATCAGCTGCAGTTCGCGCACGTGCTTCGTCGCCGGCAGCGAACCCTCGCCGATGGCCTTGCCGGCGATGAACGCTGCCTTGGCAGTGAACTGGTCGAGCACGAAGGCGGTCGGGAAGCCGGGCGCCGCGACCGACAGCGGATCGGCCGCGCGCGCCGGCATCGCTGTCACCAGCGCTGCCGCCAGCGTCCCCACCAGCGCCAACGCGATGGCCGCGCCGGGGCGCGGCACCCGGCCGCCGATCACAGCATCAGCTTCCATAGCGCATCCACCTGCTGGCAGGCGGTGCCGTGAAGGCGGTCGGTGGTCTTGCCGGTGGTGACGTCGACGCTGAATTCGCGGCAGGGCCCGTGCTCGCCGCCGAAGGAGCCGAGCGGCGTCAGCAGGAATTCGCGCCCGCTGGTCTCGTTGCGCCACCAGATCGGCGTGTGGTTGCGCGTCAGCTCCAGCGTCTGGATGGTCTTCTTCAGGTCCGAGGCATCCATCGCGCGGGCGATCTCGGTGGCGGCGGGCGAGCCGCGCAGGCTGCGCGCCAGCAGGGTCGTGCGCGGGCTGCCGTCGGCATGTGCCGGTGGCTTGCCATCGGGTACCGGGGTGACGCCCGGGGTGGGGGTGCCGGGGGTGCCGCAGGCGGCGATCAAGGCGGCCGACAGCAGCGCCAGCGCGGCAGGGCCGCAGCGGAGCGGCCGTGAGGGTCGAAACATGGGGTCTCCAGGATCGCGGGTGCCGTGCCGGCGCCTCGCGCTGGCAGCGATCTTAGGCTCCTGCCGTTGGCGCAGGCCGGCGCGGCGCGCAGGCAGGTCGCTGTGTTCGTCCGGCGTTCAATGGGCGGCCGGTCACAGCACCTGGAGCGACCAGGGACCGAGGGCGACGGGCGCCTCGGCCGCGGCGAGTCCGTGAGCCAGCGCCGGACGCAGGACCGGGGACACCACCAGCAGCCGCACCGGCCGCAGGAAAGCGGCCTGGCGGGCCGCCAGCGTGCGCAGTACGAGCCGCAGCGGCTCGTCGGCCAGGCCTTGTGCGATCAGCAGCGTGGGCCGGCGCGGCTGCCATTGCGGCAGGCGCGCGCAGGCGGTGGGCGAGTCGATCAGGTAGCCGCAGTCCCAGGGCGCGTCGGCTGCGCGTGGGCGCCACCAGCGGCATTCCCGCGCTTTCACGCGCAGGCGGAACAGGCGCTGCGGCCAACGACCGCCGGCGGCCAGCAGCTGGTAGGTGCTGTCGAGCTGCAACGCCAGGTCCTCCACCAAGGGCGAGGCCGCGCCGTCCGCCACGCCGCCGAGCAGCGCGACGGACAGCGGCAGCGGGATGGCCGGGCGCGCGCCGGGCCGCAGCAGCGGCGCGCGGCCGTCGCCCGTGCCGTGCCGGCACCAGGCCAGCAGGCGGTTCAGCGCCTGCTGCCCGTGGGGCGCGGTGGCGGCGTGCGGCGGGGCGGCCGGATCGGGCGTGGCCGGGGGGCGCAGCAGGGACGCGTCATAACGCGCCATCAGCATGGAGAGCATCGGTCGGCGGATATCGGCGCCGGCATGGGGCGCCGGGCGCGCGATTGTCGCCGCCGGGGGCGCCAGGCTTCAGCGCGCCTTCACGTGGGCGCGGATGTCGCCTTCGCTGTACTTGCCGGTGGTGTCGTTGATCAGCGCCGGCGTGCGCACCAGGATGGTCTTGGTCGCCGCGCTGGCGGCCCAGGTGTTGTATGACGCGATCCACTGGTAGTGGCCGAGCTTCAGGTACGGCGTCACCTCGGGGTAGTTGTAGCCCAGGGGCCCTTGGTGGTCGACGATCTGCGTGCCGTCGCGCCAGACCTTCAGGTAGGGCGCATCCGACGGGTGCGGCGAGATGCGCGCCTTGACGACGAAGTAGCTCCAGCTGTTGGCCGTCACCGCGCCGTTCCAGTGCACGGTGGACTTGGTGGTCGAAGCCGCTGGCGGGTAGGCGGCGTTGGCCTTGGAGTCGATCTGCAGTTGCCCGCCCTTCATCGCCAGCGCCAGGAAGGGGCCGATCGGGATCGAGCCGTTGCTCCAGTGCCATTGCATCAGCACCTGTTCGTCGGTGCTGCTGCTCCAGTCCTGGAAGCGGATGCCGAAGGCGAACCACACGTCCTGGTTCACCGGCAGCTTGCCGCCGAAGGAGGGCGAGAAGGTCATCTCGCAGCGCGGGCCGCCGTAGATCATCGGGTCGCCCGAATTGGGGCGGAACATCAGCACGCGGCGGCTGGCGTCGTCCGGATCGGCCACCTTGCCGAAGCGCATGGTGCCCATGCCGCCGCCCAGGTCGAAGCCATGCAGCCCCGTTTCGGGAATGTTCACCGCGCCTTCCTTGTGGCCCGCGCATTCCATGCCCCAGAGCCACTTGTAGCTGCTGAACAGGCGGTTGGGCTCGACCTGCAGGCGGATGTCGGTGCTGCTGACCGGCTGCGCCGCCATCGCACCGTCTGAGGTGCTGCTGTCGGAGGTCGTCGGAGCCGGAGCTGGAGCCGGAGCGGGGGCCGGAGCGGGGGCCGGAGCGGGAGCCGGAGCCGGGGCCGGAGCCGGAGCCGGAGCCGGAGCCGGAGCCGGAGCCGGAGCCGGAGCCGGAGCGGGGGCCGGAGCCGGGGCCGGAGCCGGAGCTGGAGCTGGAGCGGGGGCCGGAGCTGGAGCCGGAGCCGGAGCTGGAGCTGGAGCTGGAGCTGGAGCTGGAGCTGGAGCTGGAGCTGGAGCGGGGGCCGGAGCGGGGGCCGGAGCCGGAGCCGGAGCCGGAGCCGGAGCCGGAGCCGGAGCCGGAGCCGGAGCCGGAGCCGGAGCCGGAGCCGGAGCCGGAGCCGGAGCGGGAGCCGGAGCCGGAGCCGGAGCCGGAGCCGGAGCCGGAGCCGGAGCCGGAGCCGGAGCCGGAGCCGGAGCCGGAGCCGGAGCCGGGGGCGCCGCCGGCAGCGGCACGCTGCGGCCGCCGCTGCGCGTGCTGGCGGCGGCCGGTGCGGCCAGCGGCGCGGCGGCCGCGTACGCCGGCGCGGCAGCGCCGAGCGTGCCGACCGGCTTGGGGATCTCGGCGGATGCCGCCGGCTTGGCGTCGGCCGCCGCGGCGCGGATCTCGGCCTGTGCGTCCGCATCCATCAGGTGCGGCGGGATCGGGCCGTGGTCGGCGATCTCGGGTGCCCGGATCGGTGCCGCCGCGCCAGCGGAAACGACCGTGGTGGCGCTGCCGGTGGCCATGCCGTCATTCGCCGTGGACGGCGAGCCCAGCGCCATCGCGGTGACGGACGTGCTGGCGGCCCCTGTGCCACTGTCGACATCGGTGGAGCCGCCGCCGCAAGCGGCCAGCATGGCGGTGGTGGCGGCGGCGATCGTGGCCCGCAGCGGGCGGAAGGGGACGGAAATGCGGTGGTGGCGCGTCATGCGAGTTCGGTAGGTCAAGGCACGGCTGTCGCCGCGCCCCTGCACGGGGGCGGCTCCTCGGTGGCTTGACGGGCCGGGTAGCTGGCTGTGCCAGCGTGACGCGCCTGGCGTGGCGCCCGCCAAAAATGCACCACGCGGGCGGCGGTCCCCTCGTCGGGCCGCTGTGCTCACAGGTGGTGACAGCTGACGATCGGCACGAGGGCCGTTTCACTTGAGCCCGGATCGGCGTGCAGGCGCGCGTTCGTGAGACAACTTGCACACTCTTCGCGACTTCAGGACCGGCCGGGCCGCCGCGACGCGCGCCGCCGCGCCCACGGGGGCGGCGCGGGACGTGTCGAATCTGGGTTAGACGCAAGCGTTGGTGTCGGCACGTCCCCGCCCGCGTGCCCGCTGGCGCCGGGCGGGCCATGCCCTTCCATCGCACAGGGCCATGGCAGCTGGGCCGGCCGGTTGTGCGTGCATATGCACCTATAGTGCGCCGATGATTCCGGCCGAGATCCCGCCGCCCGCCGCATCACTGCCGCCCTCCGTGGCGCGCCCCGCGGCCGCCGTCGCCCCGCCCGTCTCGGCCAACTCCGTGTCGGCCACATCCGCGCCGCCTCGCGGCTGCACCTGCGCCAAGCTGCGCCGCCTGTCGCGCCGCGTCACCGCCGTGTACGACCGCGAACTGGCCGCCGCCGGCCTGCGCGTGACGCAGTACTCCATGCTCAGCGTGATGCAGCGCGAGGTCGGCCAGGGCGGCATGCCGTTGACCAGCCTGGCCGAGCGGCTCGACATGGACCGCACGACGCTGACGCGCAACCTGAAGCCGCTGATCGCCCAGGGCTGGGCCGAACTGGTCGCCAGCGGCGCCGACGCCCGCGTGCGCCTGGCGCGTGTCACCGATGCCGGCATAGCCGCCTGGCAAGCCGCCCGGCCGCACTGGAAGCGCGCCCAGCTCGAGGTCAACCGCACCTTGGGCGACGACACGGTCGAGCGCCTGCACCAGTGGCTGGACGACGTGACGCCGCTGTTCCGCCCGCCGCCGCCCGGCAGTGGCTGACGGGATGGCGGCCTAACTCAAAAAATCATCGTCCACTCTTCCCATGCCAGGAGCCTGCGCATGACTGCCCAGTCGTCTTCCGCCGCCGCGCCCGCGGTCCCCGCCACTTCCGCCGTCGCCCGCAGCGGCGCGCAGGTGTGGCTCTTCATGCTCGTCGCCGCCGCGATCCTGATGATCACGATGGGTGCGCGCCAGTCGATGGGGCTCTTCGTCTCGCCGCTGAACACCACCACCGGCCTCGGCATCGCGACGATCAGCTTCGCGATGGCGATCGGCCAGTTCGTCTGGGGCGCGTCGCAGCCCATCTTCGGCGCGGTGGCCGACCGCTACGGCCCCGGCCGCGTCATCGTGCTGGGCGCGGTGCTGCTGGCGCTGGGCTCGGTGCTGACCACCGTCGTGCGCAGCGAATGGGGGCTGATCCTGGCGCTGGGCGTCGTCAGCGCGGCCGGCGCTGGCGCAGGCAGCTTCTCGATCCTGATCGGCGCCACGGCCCAGCACCTGCCGCCCGAGCGCCGCGCCTTCGCCAGCGGCTTCATCAACGCCGGCGGCAGCTTCGGCCAGTTCGTCTTCGCGCCGCTGAACCAGGCGGTGCTGACGGCCTTCGGCTGGATGCAGGCGATGTGGATGATGGCCGTGGCGGCGCTGATGACGGCGCCCATGGCGTACTGGCTGCGCGGCGAGAAGAAGCCCGTGCCCGCGGCGGCGACCGCAAGCGCCCCGGCCGAGATGACGCTGCGCACGCAGGTGCGCCAGGCGCTGAAGGACCGCAGCTACTGGTGCCTGCACGCCGGCTTCTTCACCTGCGGCTTCCACATCGCCTTCCTCGTCACGCACCTGCCGGGCGAGGTGGGCCTGTGCGGCCTGAGCCCGGGCGTGGCATCGACGTCGCTGGCGATCATCGGCCTGGCCAACATCGCCGGCAGCCTCACGGCGGGCTACCTCGGCAACGTCTACCGCATGAAGTGGCTGCTGTTCTGGATGTACGCCACCCGCGCCATCGCGGTGCTGGCCTACCTGGCCGCGCCGAAGACGCCGATGACCTTCTACGTCTTCGCCGCCGTGCTCGGCGCCACCTGGCTCGCCACCGTGCCGCCCACCGCCGGCCTGACCGCCAAGCTGTTCGGCACGCGCTACCTCGCCACGCTGTTCGGCCTGACGCTGCTGAGCCACCAGGTCGGCGGCTTCTTCGGCGCCTGGCTGGGCGGCCTGGCGGTCGTCAGCACCGGCAGCTATGCCTGGATGTGGTGGGCCGACGTGGTGCTGGCGCTGGCCGCCGCGCTGGTCAACCTGCCGATCCGCGAGGCGCCGCTGCGCCGGCCCGCCCTGGCAGCTGCCTGATGGCCCGCTGAGGGCCGGGCCGCCCCGGGGCGCCCGGGCTGGTGGACCCCGGCTCACGCGGTAGAAGGCGTCGGACGCCCGCACGCCCCACGCCCCACGCCCCACGCCCCACGCCCCACGCCTGGGCCGCCGCCACCGCCGCTACGATCGCCGGCTGTCCTGCATCCCGGAGAGCCGGCCGTGACCGATACCTTGTGGTGGATCTTCAGCGCCGCGCTGATCGTGCTGGGCGTCGCCGGCACCGTGCTGCCGGCGCTGCCGGGCACCTTGTTCGTGCTGGCAGGCATCGTGCTCGGCGCGTGGATCGACGACTTCACCCGCGTCAGCTGGTTCGCGGTCGGCACCGTCTCGGTGCTGGCGGTGATCGCCTGGGTGCTGGACTATGTGGCCGGCCTGATGGGCGCCAAGAAGGCCGGCGCCAGCACATTGGCGCTGGTGGGCGCGGCGATCGGCACGGTGGTCGGGCTGTTCATGGGCATCGTCGGCGTGCTGTTCATGCCGCTGGTGGGGGCCGCGGTGGGCGAATACATCGCCCAGAAAGACCAGGCGCGCGCGCTGAAGGTGGGCGTGGCCACCTGGCTGGGCATCATGGTCGGCCTGGTCGCGAAGGTGGTGATCGCGTTCATGATGATCGGCGTCTTCATCGTCGCGCTGCTGTTCTAACAGGGGGACGCGCTGGCGTGCCGCGCCGCAATCCCGGCCCCGCCGGGTTGACGCGGTTGACCTGGTTGACACCATGGAGCGCCGGCCCCTAGCATGCCGGCACCGCGTCTTCGCGCGGGTCCGCCTTCCGCCTGCCGCACCGTCCCGTCGCCTTCGCTTCATCGCCATGCCCAGCTCAGCCGCCACCAAGCCCCGCACCGGCAAGCAGCCGCCCGCTGCTGCCGCCCAACTGTTCTGGCAATCCGCCCAGCAGCTCGCCGACGCGGCGGAGCGCGTGGCCGATGCCCCGCCCGACGCGCTGGTGGAAGGCGGCTTGAAATCGCGTGCACAGGACGTCGGCCTGCGTGGCCTGACGGCCGAGCTGGACCACCTGAGCGAACGCATCGACGCCATTCGCGTGCGGCTGGCCGCCGCCGGCACCGAGCCGCTGCTGCCCGCGGCCGAGCGCGACAAGGCCGCCCAGGCGATGCAGCGCCTGGTCGACGAAGGGCAATTGGTGTCGCCTGCCGCCTTTGCCGAAGGCCTGCATTTCACCCGCCAGGCGCTGAGCAAGGCGCTGAAGGCGCGGCGCGTGTTCTATGTCGACGTTCAGGGCCGCCGGCACTTTCCCGCCTTCTTCCTTGATGGCCGCTACGAGCGCCGCCAGCTCGAAGACGTGTGCCGCGCGCTGGGCGATCTGCCCGGCGCCAGCAAGCTGCAGTTCTTCCTGACCCGCAAGGCCTCGCTGCAGGGCGCGACACCGCTCGATGCGCTGGCCAGCGGCCAGTTCGCCCGCGTGCGCGCGGCGGCCGCCGGGTTCGCCGAGCGCTGATGACGCTGGTTCCGCTGCCGCCGCGCGACCTCGCCTCGATTCCGCTGCGCACCGTCGAGCTGTCGCCGGCGAAGCTGCTGCGCATCTCGCGCTTCAGCTCCGGCGAGCCCTTCTTCGGCCGCACCGCGGCCAACCGTTTCGACGACCCCGGCCGCGTCAAGTGGCGCCGCTTCGGCACCTGCTACCTCGGCTGCAGCCTGGAGGTGGCGATCGCCGAGACCCTGCTGCACGACGAACTGCCCGAGGCCGGCGGCTTTTCCGTCGCCGTCACCGAGATCGAGAGCCGCTGGCTGGTGCGTTTCAAGGGCGCGCCGCTGAAATTGGCCGATCTCACCGGCGCCGCGCTGAAGACCCTGGTCGGCTCCGGCGGCATCTCGACGATCATGCCGTACGACGTGCCGCAGCGCTGGGCCGCCGCGCTGCATGCGCACCCGGACGCGGTGGACGGCCTGGTCTACATGTCCCGCCACGTCAACGACGAGCGCGCGGTGGTCGTCTTCGACCGCGCCGGCCCCAGGCTGGGCACGCCGCGCTACCAGCCGCTGGCCGAGGCGCGTGGTGCGCTGAAGGCGCTGATGAACCTGCGTGTCAACGCGCGCTTTGCATGAAGAACCGGGTGGCCCCTCACTTTGGACTCCAGGTCCGCTCCGCGGACCCGCAGGGTGCGGATGCGCTGGCGCTGCTGCGCGAGGCCGCCATCGAGGCGCGCGCGCTGTACCCCGAGCTGGTGCAGCCCGGCGCGCCCTGGCCGACCAACCCACCGCTGCCCGAGCGCGGCGCCTACCTCGTGATGTACGCGTCGGAAGAAGGCGGCGGCGAGCTTGCCGTGGGCATGGGCGCGCTGCGGCCGCTGGATGCACGGACCGCCGAGCTGCGCCGCATGTTCGTGCTGCGCAGCCAGCGCCGCGCCGGCGTGGCGCAGCGGCTGGTGCAGGCGCTGGAAGCCGAGGCGCTGCGCCTGGGCTACAGCCGCATCCGCCTGGAGACTGGCCACCGCCAGGAGCCGGCGATGCGCCTGTATGAACGCTGCGGCTTCTACCGCATCCCGCCCTTCGGCGAGTACGCCACCGACCCCACCAGCGTCTGCTACGAGAAGGTGCTGACGACAGGCTGAGCTGCCCTGCGGCGGCTCAGCTGTTGCCTTTGAACCAGCTCATCTTCCGCCGCGGCAGCAGGTAGTCGAGCTCGTCCTCGCCGCGGTCCTGCATGCGCATGGCCTTGTCCACCTTCAGCTGCTGCGCGGTCTCCGGATCGGCCAGGTCAAGGATCAGCGCCTCGCGCCGCGGCGTGTCCGGGTCGTAGACCAGCACCTGCGGGCACAGGCGCGCGGTGGGCGGCGCGGTGGCCACGACGACGCCGGTGCGCCCGTCCGACAGCTGCACCAGCGTGCCGGGCGGGTAGATGCCCATCGTGCGGATGAAGGTCTGCAGCACCACCTCGTCGAAGGCGGCACGCTCGCGCGCCCACATCACGCCCAGCGCCTCGAAGGGCGAGACCGCCGTGCGCGGGTCGATCGGGTTGGTGAGGTTGTCGAAGCGGTTCGCGATGCCGACGATCTTCGCCAGCTTCGGCACCTGCGGCCCGCGGCGCGCGGTGGGAAAGCCGGTGCCGTCCTCGCGTTCATGGTGGTACAGCGCCACCTCCGCCACGGACGCGGGCACCGACGCGCCCAGCGCCGCCAGCTGGTCGTAGCCGCTGCGGCAGTGCGTCTGGAACGCCGCCTCTTCATGTTTGTTGCGCGCCGGGTTGCGCAGGATGGACGGGTTGACCGCCGAGTGGCCGATGTCGTGCAGCAGCGCGGCCATGCCGGTCAGCTTGACCTCGATCTCGCTCAGCTGCAGCGCCTTGGCCAGCAGCAGCGACAAGGTCATCACCGACAGCGCGTGCGCCACCTCGCCGCGGTTCTGCGCCTTGTCGGCGATCAGGATGATCGCCGAGTCGGGGTCGGCCAGCAGCGAGCCGGCGGAGGCCGACGCCACGTCGCGCATCGCCTGCACGCTTTGCTGCGGCCGCGAACCCATCTGCTTGAAGGCATTGCCGGCCGCTTCGGCCGCGGAGGCGTACTGCTTCTGCACCACGTCCAGCTTGGCGCGCATCGCCGCCATCACCTGCGCGCGCTTGGCCTTGGCCTCGCGTTGCGCTTCCTGGCGCTGGCGCAGCAGGGTCAGCTCCAGCTCGGCCGCGGCGTCCGCCGCCGGCGGCGTGGCCGTGGACGGCGGCGCCGGCGGGACCTTGCTTTTCTTCGGCTCGCACAGCACCGGCACGCCCAGCGCCAGGATCTCGCGCACCTGGTCTTCGGTGGTGACGAGGAAGCTGTTGGTCAGGAATGGATGGTCCAGCCAGCTGAGCGGGATGCGCACGTGCACGCCGACGCGCACCTGGCCGGGTTCGATCAGCTGTTCGCCGGCCTTGGCGGCGGGCGCGTTCACCGGGCCACCCCGCTGCGCCCGGTGGCCGGGCGGGCGGCGCCGCGGGCCTTGGTGCGCGGGCTGCCGGCCTTGGCCACGTCGCCTTCGCCGCGCGCCATGCCGCGCCGCGTGGCCTGCGGCACGCTGAGCGCTTGGTCCACCGGGCAGCTCAGTGCGTTGAAGGTGGCGATCAGTTCGCGCTTCTTCGCCTGCATCTGCCGGATGTGGCCGTCGATCTCTGCGATCTTGGCCTGCAGATGCGCCTCGATCGCCCGGCGGTCCATGCGGCCGGCGTTCAGCTGCGGCACGATGCCCCGGATCTCGGCCAGCGTGAAACCCAGCGCCTGCGCGCTGCGCACGAAGCGCACGCGCTCGGCGTCCATCTCGCGGTAGCTGCGGTAGCCGTTCGGCGCGCGCGCCGGCGGCTCGATCAGGCCTTCGCGCTCGTAGTAGCGCAGCGTGTCGGCGCTGACGCCGGTCTGTTCCGCAAGTCGTCCGATGTTCATCACCGCCTCCGGCTGGGAAAGGGCTTGACCTTGGACTCTACTCCAGGCTTTAACCTGGCTCGCGTCGTCTTCGTGGGCGAATCGTGATGGAGGACCGGTGATGGTGGACAGGCGGATGGGGTGGCTGGGCACGGTTCGGGCCGCGGTGGCCTGGGCGATGGGCATGGCGATCGGGATGGCGGGCAACACGGCGGTGGGCGCCGCGCCGGCCGCGGCAGCGTCGGCAACGCCCACGACTCTCACTGTGCCCGCAGCGCCAGCAGCAGTGGCCTCGGCCGCGTCGGCGCCGACCGTGCGCCTGGCCGTCGTGCGTGTCGCGAGCCTGCCGGTGCGCGAGGGCATGCTGTATTCGGGCGGCCGCTTCGGCGAGATGGCGACGACGAACTTCTCCGCCTTCCTGATCGAGCACGGCGGCCAGCGCCTGCTGCTGGACACGGGCCTGGGCGCTCGCATCGCGCAGCAGTACGCGGCGGACATGCCGCATTGGGGCCGCCCCTTCTTCCGCGCGCCCGAGGTGGTGGTGCCGGTGCGCCGCCAGCTCGATGCCGCGGGCGTCGGCACCGTGCAGCGCATCGTGCTGACGCATGCGCACTGGGACCACGCCAGCGTGGTCGAGGACTTTCCCGGCGCCGACATCTGGGCCGCCGAAGCGGAGCTGGCGACCGTGCGCGCCGCGCGCAGCGGCATCGGCAGCGCCTGGCCGTCGCAGGTCGGTTCGCCGGCGCTGCGCTGGCGCGCCCTGGCCCTCAGCGGCCCGGCCTTCGAAGGCTTCGAGCGCAGCGAGGACCTGTTCGGCGACGGCCGCGTCGTCGCGGTGCCGATGGCCGGGCACACGCCCGGCTCGCTGGGCCTGTTCGTCACCGTGTCGTCGGGGCGGCGCTTCTTCTTCGTCGGCGACGTGGTGTGGACCACGCTGGCGCTGGCCGAGCGCCGGCCCAAGTTCTGGGCGGCGCGGCAACTGGTGGACGCTGACATCGAGCGCACGCAGCACACCATCGGGCTGATCCGTGCCGCGCAGCAGCGCGACCCCGCGCTGGTGGTGGTGCCGGCGCACGATGCGCTGGTGCAGGACCGGCTGGGCTACTTTCCGCGTTGGGTTGAATAACTCCGAAGATCAGCGTCCCCGTGGCCAGCCCCGGCACCGGGCACCTGGCACCTGGCACCAGGCACCAGGCACCAGGCACCTGGCACCTGGCACCTGGCACCTGGCACCTGGCACCTGGCACCGGACCGTGCCGAAGGCCTCAGGCCGCCTTGACGTCGATGTGGTACAGCCCCCAGGGGCACAGGCCGAAGCGTTCCTTCAGCGGCTTGTCCTTGAATGCCGCGAGGCGGTCGGCGTCGTACACCGCCCACTGCGGCCCCAGGCCGCCCAGGGCCAGCGGCTGGCCGTCGATGTGGGTGGCGACGATCATGCGGTAGCCGGTGGCATCGGCCAGGCTGATGCCGACGTTGTAGCCGTCCACCGCGCGCAGCCCCAGCTGCACCGCGCTGCCGGCCGGCACGCCCGCGGCCGCCAGCACGCTGGTGAGCAGCGGGCCGCGCAGCGTGTGCTCCTTCGCGTCGTACTCCAGCGTCGGCTTGATGCTCACCGCGGGCAGCTTGGCGAGCGCGGCGGCGTCGAAGGCGAAGGCCTTGTCGAACTTGATGCCGTGCTTGCCCATCATCTGGTCGATCACCGGATCGAAGGCGCCGCGGTTGGTCTTGCCGACGGCGCCGCTCACGGTCAACAGCGCCGGCTGGCGCGAGGCGGCCGGCGCGGCGGCCAGCACGCCGCCGGTGGCGGGCAGCAGGCCGGCGAGGCTGGAGGCGGCGAGGAAATGGCGCTTGTTCATGGATGAAGCTCCCAATGTGGTGTTGACGAGGCGCGCATCCTATGCGGGCACGACGCGCTTCCGGTGGCCTCAGCCGGGCGTGAACTCGGCGCCGATGTCGCGCGCGGGCAGGTCGGGGCGGGCGGCGGGCAGCGGCCGCGCGCGCAGGCTGCGCGTGGCGAGCCCGTCGAAGCGGAAGAACTCCGCGACGGACCGTTCGCTGAGCGCCGAGGCCGGGTTGTCCTTGCCGCCCCAGTAGTCGCCGTGGCGGGCGCCATCGATGTGGTCGCGGTCGATCTGCCCGGCGGTCAGCGGCACGTCGCCATAGCGGCCCACGGCCAGCGGCAGCATGCCTTCGCCGGCCATCATCTGCCCCGGCGGAAAGGCGCCAGCCAGCACCGGATCGGCCGGCGAGTACAGCACGCGCAGGGCCTCGGGCAGCGTCAGCGCGCCATACAGGTGGCCGCCGGGGCAGGTCATGTAGGTGGGCACGGCGGCGGCCATCAGGCACACCTTGCCGACCTTGGGGCCGCCTTCCTGCCGCAGCTGGCGGATGCATTCCAGCACCACGCGGCAGCCCAGCGAGTGGGCGAGGAAGTGGACCACCAGCACGTCCGGGCGACCCCGCAGGTAGTTCGCCAGTGCCGGCCCGATGGTGCTGGCCACCCCCACGGCGGCCGAGTAGACGAGGAAGTCGAACCAGTCCAGCGCGCCGGGCCAACGGGCATCACCAGGCCAGAAGGCGTCGCCGAGCAAGCCCTCCAGCGCCGCCTGCGCGGCCGGCGTGCCCAGCCGCGCCCGCTGGCGCCGGCGCGTCGCGGCATAGGCCTCGGAGGCTTCCTGCAGGTGGTTGTTGAAGCCGTGCACCAGCACCAGCAGCTCGCGTTGCGGAACGGGGTGCTGGGCCTGCCAATGCTCCAGCGGCGGGATGCGCGGCGCGCCGCCCTCGGGCTGCTGCCGCAGGTCGATGCGCAGCACCGGTTGGTAGCCGGGAATCGCTTTGTCGTGGTAGCGCGACATGGGGGCGTCCAGTGGACCCTTGGGCCGTATTGCCGGTGGTCAGCGCTTCATCTTCGACAGCGCATCGACCAGGTCCTTCGCCACCGGCGCCAGCAGCCCACCGAGCAGCGATACGGCGATCATCATCGCCAGGTTCGGCAGCGCTCGCTGGTCGGTGAGCGCGGCCAGCGCCTGGGCCGCGAACATCAGGGCCGCGCCCAGGGCCCAGGCGTAGAACTGGTTCCACTCCCGCCAGCGGTAGGCGGTGACGGTCTGGAAGGTGTCGAGCTGGCGCCGCACCAGCATGCGCAGGCGCGCGTAGAGCTCGCCGAAGGCCTGGCGTTCACTTTCGGCGGCCGCGCCGCCGCGGGACTCGGCCAGCGCGCTGCGCCAGCGCTGCACGTCCTCGGCGGCGCAGCCGCGCGTGAGAAACGCGAACCAGTTGGGGTACAGCTGCGGATGGTTCAGCGCGGCATCGGCGGCTTCCTGCAGCTGGCCCATCAGCTGCGGCAGCTCCAGCTCGTACAGCGCGAAGCCGACGCTGCGGGTGAAGGGCGTGTCCGGCACCGAGGCGTTGTCAGCGGCGTTCCTGTCCAGCGCCAGGCCGGTGGTCAGGTGCAGCAACTCGGCGTGGGCCTGTGCCCAGGCGTAGCCGCGGCCGGGCGCGGTCTCGGCGCTGGCCGCCGCGGCCGGTGCGCCTGCCGGCTGCGACACATAGTGCTTGGCGGCGCGCCGGCCGCTGTCGTGCTGCCCGATCCAGGCCTGCAGCGCATTGCGCTGGAACAGCTGGCGCACGTTGAACAGCTTCTTGACCGCCTCCAGGATCGCCATGGTCAGCACGCCCAGGCCGGCGAGGGTGACCGCATAGCGCGTGATGAACGCGGCGATGGTGGTGAGGGCGGCGTCGATCGCATCCGGGGCGTCGGGCATGCGGGCTCTCCTCAGGTGTCCTGGACGCTCGGGTTGTAGCGCCGCCGGGCCGCCGACGCAATGCGCCGGAACCCAGATTCAGCAGGCCCTGGGGCCCGGCCGTCCCCGATCTTGTGGATCAGCCCCCGGCATGCCGCGCCGCTTGGTCCGCGTACCAAGCCAGGCACTGCGGATTCGCCATCGCGTCGCGGTTGACCACGCGTTCCAGCGGCTGGCCGAGGAACAGCTTCTTGATCGGCACCTCCTGCTTCTTGCCGGACAAGGTGCGCGGGATCTCCGGCGCGGCCACGATCGCATCGGGCACGAAGCGCGGGCTCAGGCGCTGCTTGATCGCGTCGCGGATCTTCGCGTCCATGGCCGCGTCGAGCGTGTCGCCCGGGCGCAGCACGACGAACAGCGCCATCCAGCTCGGCCGGCCCAGGTACTCCAGGTCGATCACCATCGAGTCCAGCACCTCGGGCAGGCCTTCCACCGCGGCGTAGATCTCGCTGGTGCCCATGCGCAGGCCGTGGCGGTTGATGGTGGCGTCGCTGCGGCCGTAGATCACGCAGCTGCCGTCCTCGCCAATCGACAGCCAGTCGCCGTGGCGCCAGACGCCGGGATAGACGTCGAAGTAGCTGGACAGATAACGCTTGTTGTCCTCGTCTCCCCACAGGTACAGCGGCATCGATGGCATCGGCTTCGTGATGACCAGCTCGCCGACCTCGCCGATCACCGCCTGCCCCGCGTCGTTCCAGGCCTCTACCGCGCAGCCCAGGTGGCGGCATTGCATGCGGCCGGGCTGCAGCGGCAGCTCGCGGTGGCCGCCGACCACCGCGGCGCAGAAGTCGGTGCCGCCGGAGATGTTGTTCCACCAGATGTCGGGCGTGCCGGGCCCGGGCAGGGTGGCGAACTGCGCGGTTCCCCAGCGTTGCACCTCCTCGGCCAGCGGCGAGCCGGTGCTGCCGATGGCGCGCACGTGCGAGAGGTCGCCGCAGTCGGCCAGCCGCAGGCCGGCCTTCATGCAGTTGGCGTAGAAGGCCGCGCCGGCGCCGAACAGCGTGACCCGGTGCCGCGCCGCGAAGCGCCACAGCACGCCCCAGTCCGGCGCGTCCTTCGGGCCGGCAGGGCTGCCGTCATACAGGCAGATCGTGGTGCCGCCGGTCAGCGCGCTGACCTGGCCGTTCCACATGATCCAGCCGGTGGAGCTGTACCAGTGGTAGCGCTCTCCCAGGTTGTTGGCGTCGTGGCTCGGGCCGATGTCGTAGTGCAGGCCGCCCACGGCGGCTGCCAGCAGGATGCCGCCATGGCCGTGCACCAGCGCCTTCGGCAGGCCGGTGGTGCCGCTGGAATAGACGATCCACAGCGGGTGGTCGAAGGGCAGCCACTCGGGCGTGAAGGCGGCGGTGGCCGCGTCGTCGCGCGCGACCAGTTCGGTGAAGGACGACGCATCCGGCACGTCGGCCGACGCGAACGGCGTGCGCAGCACGATGCAGGCCTGCACGCTGGGCAGCGCCGTGCGCAGTTCGGCCACGGCGGCGCTGCGATCCAGCGGGCGGCCGGCGTAGTGCACGCCATCGGCCGCGATCAGCACGCGCGGCGTGATCTGGCGGAAGCGGTCGACCACGGCCTGGGTGCCCATGTCCGGCGCGCACACGCTCCACACCGCGCCGAGGCTGGCGCAGGCCAGGAAGGCCACCACGGTCTCCGGCACGTTCGGCAGGTAGGCGGCCACGCGGTCGCCGCGCTGCACGCCACTATCACGCAAAGCAAGCGCCAGCGCGGCCACCTGGCGCCGCAGCTCGGACCACGGCATCTCGCGCGTCTGGCCGAGCTCATCATCGCTGACGATCGCGGGCTGCCCCGCCGCCTGCGCCGCATCCACGTGCCGCAGCACCTGCTGGGCATAGTTCACCTGCGCGCCGGGAAACCATTGCGCGCCCGGCATCAGCGCCCGCGCCAGCACCGCGCTGTGCGGCGTGGGTGACTGCAGTTGCTCGAAGTCCCACACGCTTTGCCAGAAGGCCGGCAGGTCTTCCACCGACCAGCGGCGCAGCGATTCGTAGTCGGCGAAGTGCAGGCCGCGTTCGCGGGCCAGCCACTGTTGGTAGAGGCGGATGCGGGGCAGGCAGGGCGGGCGGGCGGCGGTGTGCGGCATGGCAGGCTGGCGTTGGCGTTGGCAATCGGAGCGGCGAGCTGAAGGCTGAGCCTACGCCTGCCCGGGCGGCCGGCGACAGCGCCTGGGTGACAGCTGAAACACGCCGACGGGCCTTCCATATCGCCCGTGTGACGGTGGTCACACGCGCCCCGGGGGCCTTTGCCACATGCTCCCTCCCCGTGTCGGCACCGGCCGCAGGGCACCGGTGCTCGTCCCTCCAACTCCAACCGCTCAGGAAGAATCGCCATGACAAAAACCCGCCTCCCGCTTGCCGCTGTTTCCCTGCTGTGTTCCGCCGCTGTGTGCGCCGCGGACATTCCCGTCTTCAACAGCAACGTGCTGACGCTGCCGCGCATCGACTCGTCCGAGCAGCCCGGTCTGTACCAGGACGTGGTGCTGCAGTACACCGCGCAGGGTCAACTGACCGTGCTGCAGCTGGAACAGCTGGGCAAGGGCAAGGTCTACAACCTGGGCCAGGTGGAGGCGGTGGAAGTGAAGAAGACGGGCACTTTGCCAGTTAGCGTCTACCTGCAGGTGAGCGGCACGGCCGGCGCATGCGACTTCACCGGCCCGGCGCGCGCGCATCAGCGCCTGCAAGGATCCAGGTTCGACGTCAACATCAGCGCGCCGCACCGGAATCCCGTGACGTCCGTGCAGGTCTGCACTGCCGACATCCGCCCCTTCAAGATCACGGTGCCGCTGCGGGTCTACGGCCTGGCCGCCGGCACCTATTCATATAACGTCAACGGCCTCACCGGAAGCTTCACGTTGGAGGCGAACAACCGCTTCGCCGACGATTGCGACGTGATGAAGTTCGGCCGTTGTTAAAGCGGCAGCGCCGGCATGTTGCGGTCGGGTATTGCCGCGAAGGCCGCTCACGCGCCGGCCGCCACCACACTTCTCGTCTGACGTACTTGCGTCCGCGGCGGCGCGCCGAACATGCGCCTGTATTCGCGGCTGAACTGCGATGCGCTTTCGTAGCCCACGCGATGCCCCGCCTCGGCCACGTCCAGCCCCTGGCCCAGCATCAGGATGCGCGCGTGGTGCAGGCGCAGCTGCTTCTGGTACTGCAGCGGCGACATCATGGTGACCTGCTTGAAGTGCTCGTAGAAGCTGGATGGGCTCATCGCCGCGGCCTTGGCGACGTCCTCCACCCGCAGCGGCTCGGCGAAGCGGCGCTTCAGCAGGTCGATGGCGCGGGCGATGCGCTGCGCATGGCTGTCGGCCAGCGACAGCAGCCGCAGCCGCGGTCCCAGTTCGCCGGTCAGCACGCGGTAGTGGATCTCGCGCAGGACGAGCGGCGCCAGCACGGGTGCGTCCCTGGGCGTCTTCAGCAGCCGCAGCAGGCGCAGCGTGGCGTCCAGCAATTCGGGCGAGGTGCGCGCCAGCTCCAGCCCCGGCGCCGGGGTGGCCGGCGGCAGCGCCTCGGAAGAGGAAGCGGAAGAAGCCGCCACCAGGCTGCCGATCTCGCGCGGGTCCGCCTGCAGGCGCACGCACAGGTAGGGCCGCTCGGGCGCGGCCTCGATCACCTGGGACAGCGGCAGCATGGTGACGCTGACCACCAGGTGGTGCAGTGCGTCGTACAGCAGCTGCTGCGTGCCTAGCGTGGCCCGCTTGCGGCCCTGCACGACGATGACCAGGCCGGGTTCGTAGCGCGCCGGCAGCAGCGCGCCGGGCTCGTTCAGGCGCACCAACTGCAATCCAGGAATCGCGGTGTCATGCCCGCCATCGGTGGGCGCGAATTCACTCACCAGCGCGATCAGTTCGGGGGGCATGGACGGGCTCGTCGGCATGGCGCCGATTCTTGACCAGCCGGCCTCTCTGCGCGGCCGGCCTTGGCACGGCTTCGGAGGATCGGGCAGGTATTGCCGAGGATCAGGCAGGCGCCAGCAGCGGGGCGGCGGCCACACTGGCAGCCACCGTTTCACTCGCCATTCGGAGCTTTCCGCATGAACACTTCCTATCCCCGCCGCACGCTCGGCCCCAGCGGCTTGCAGGTCTCGGCCATCGGCCTGGGCTGCATGGGCATGTCGGACTTCTACGGCCCGGCCGACGACGCGCAGTCGATCACCGTGCTGAACCATGCGCTGGACCTCGGCATCAATTTCCTCGACACCGCCGACATGTACGGCGTCGGCGCCAACGAGCGGCTGCTGGCGAAGGTGCTGAAGGCGCGGCGCGACGAGATCGTCGTCGCCACCAAGTTCGGCATCGTGCGCGCCGCCGATGGGACCGTCCGCGGCGTCAACGGCCGCCCGGACTACGTGCGATCGGCCTGCGACGCCAGCCTGCAGCGGCTGGGCGTGGATCACATCGACCTCTACTACCAGCACCGCGTCGACCAGACCGTGCCGATCGAGGAGACCGTGGGCGCGATGGCCGACCTGGTGCGTGCCGGCAAGGTGCGCTGCCTGGGCTTGTCCGAGGCATCACCCGCCACGCTGCGGCGCGCGATGGCGGTGCACCCGATCGCGGCCTTGCAGACCGAATACTCGCTGTGGACGCGCGACGTCGAGGCCGAACTGCTGCCGCTGTGCAGCGAGCTGGGCATCACGCTGGTGCCCTACAGCCCGCTGGGCCGTGGCTTCCTGACGGGCGCCATCCGCGCGGCCGATCAGTTGGCGAACGACGACTGGCGCCGCAGCAACCCGCGCTTCCAGGGCGACAACCTGGCGCACAACCTGGCATTGGCCGATGGCGTGAAGGCGCTGGCGCAGGCACACGGCTGCACCCCGGCGCAATTGGCGCTGGCGTGGCTGCTGTCGCGCGGGCCGAATGTCGTGCCGATCCCAGGCACGCGCAGCATCGGCCGGCTGGACGAGAACGCGGCGGCGGCGCGCATCGTGCTCGGTGGCGATGAGCTGCGGCAGATCGATGAACTGCTGGCGGCCACGCCGGTGGCGGGCACGCGGTATC
>Ga0196963_10000484_pt1 | contig 35841 bp, 31 predicted proteins | sample S1_5metaG_FD_148600 | JGI IMG/M metagenome (GOLD analysis project Ga0196963, IMG submission 148600) | Soil microbial communities from Anza Borrego desert, Southern California, United States - S1_5 | ecosystem: Environmental > Terrestrial > Soil > Desert | place: USA: California | collected...
CCGATGAAGAAGTCTTCAGCTTTCCTGCTCGCGGCCGTTGCCGCCACGCTCGCCACCCAGGCCGGCGCGGCGATCACCAGCTACGACCTGTTCGCGAGCAACTACCACTGGCAGTACGGCACCACCCCGACGCCCGCGTACGCCTTCACTTTCTACACCCGCATCGTCAGCAGCAACCCCGCCGACTTCACCAACGCCAGCGCGGTCCACACCACCGGCATCACGCCCCCAATGGCGATGACGGACCGGGGCTCGGAGTTCTCGTACACCTCGCCGACCTACACCACCGCCGCGGCCCGCAACGCCGCGTTCCCCACCGGCACCTACGCGTTCCAGGTCTCGGGCGGCACGATGGGAGCGCTGAACGCCTTCCGCCAGTACTCGAGCAACAACCAGTTCCCGCTCCTGCCGCCCGCGTTTACCAACATCGCGGGCCTGCGGAACGTTGATATCCGCAACGACCTTGACATTCCGCTCAGCAACTTCAGCATGCCTACCGGCGTGACCGGTCACACCTTCATCGCTGTATTCGACGGTGACGAGATCGTGGCCGAGGGGGACAGCACCCCCAACGCCGGCGCCTTCACGCTTCCGGGCAACCTGCTGCTTCCCAACAAGCAGTACACCATCTCCGTGTACTACACCTGCCGGGCACGGACCGAGGCCGCGGGGTTCAGCGGGGCGAGTTCGGACACGGGCTGGGACGCGATCACCTCGACGTCCCTGACAACTGCCCACGTGTGCAGCAGCAGCGACTTCAACGGCGACGGCGACGCCGGCACTGACCAGGACATCGAGGCGTTCTTCGCATGCATCGGCGGCAACTGCTGCCCGACCTGCTGGGTGGGCGGCGCCGACTTCAACAGCGACGGCGACGCCGCGACGGACCAGGACATCGAAGCCTTCTTCCGGGTCCTTGGCGGCGGGAACTGCTGACAAGAACGGAACACGAACAACGAGAAGAGAACGGGGCACCGGTTCGCCGGGCCCCGTTTCGTTTCAGGGCAGGTCTTTGTCAAGGCAGGTCTCGCGAGGGGCGCGGGGGCGCGGAGAACGGAACAGAGCCTGAGACTTTGAGGGGCCTTGCAAACCGGTCCCCTGTCTTCCTCCGCGCCCCCGCGATCTCCGCGAGAGACCTGCCTTTGAATCCTGATTCTCTGGAGTTCGGAAACTCTGGAATTGTGGTCGTGCCGCTGCAAGAAACCGGCCCCTCGCGGGAAGTCAGAACGACGCCGGTCCGCGAAATCGCTGGACCCCTGCGGCGTTTCTGCTAGCGTGTCCACCCGAGAGGGGTTCAAATAATGGATTCTGAATCTGGTACCGACCGTCGTCTGCTCCTGGCCGGGCTTGGTCTTGCGGGCGCCGCGATGCTCTCGCGCGCCGCGAAGGCCGGGCCGCTCGACCCGCCCCCCGGGCCGATCACGTCCACCGGCAAGACCACGCAGGAGATCTTCAGCCAGCTCTCGCTGACCGACCGCAAGGTGACGCGCACGCCCAACGGCTGCGCCGAGCCGCGGCGCAACGTTGAGAGCTGCCCCTCCTCCGCCGACGCGATGTTCGTGATCACCGAACCCGGCGCCTACTGCCTCACCGGCGACGTCACCGGCCAGCCGGGCCGCTGCTGCATCCGCATCGACTGCGACGACGTCGACCTCGACTGCCAGGGCTTCAACTTCCGCGGCATGCAGGGCACGCAGGCCTGCATCACCGCCACCGAGCGGCAGAACATCGAGATCTATGACGCGTGCTTCACCGGCTGGACGGGGGCCGCGTGCGTTGACCTGGGCACCTGCCCCAGTTCCTTCGTGAGCGACTGCACGTTCCGCCGCTGCACCTGCCCCGCCGGCTACTCGGTCGCCCGTTGCGGGCCGGGGAGCGAGGTCTACGACTGCGAGTGGCGGCAGTGCGAAGGTGAGGCGTGCAGCGTTGGTTCGGGCAGCTGCGTGGAGGAGTGTGCCGTGGTGGGCGGCAGCGGCGGCGCGATCCGCTGCGGCGACGGCTCGTGCATCACCTGCTGCGATGTGCTGAGCCACCAGGGTCCCGCGTTCACCTGCGGCAGCCAGTGCTGCCTCGACGAGTGCAAGAGCGTGCTCAGCCATGGCTCCACCTGCCAGATGCAGTGCAACGTCGGGTACTGCGTGTTCTCCAACACGGTGCCCAGCCCGGTGAGCAGCGCGGCCCTGACGATCACGGGCGGGCGCTGCTGCATCGAAGAGAACAGCTTCTCCAACTGCCCGATCGGCATCCACGTCGCGCCCGGCGCAGACGGCTGCCTGATCGACGGCAACCAGTTCGCGGGCGGCGGTGGGGGCAGCGGCTCGGTCAGCATGGCGGTCGTGGTCGACTCGAGCGTGACGCGCTGCCTCTGCACCTGCAACTGCGCCCAGGGCTACGACGCGGCCTCACCGCCGTTCGACTTCGGCAGCAGCTCCTTCGGGCCCATCACGATGTGCCCCCCCGGCGACATCCGCCCAGCCAATGGCTCGAGCAACCCGTGGTCGAACCTGGTGTCCTGAGTTGCGGAGGCTCGCCATGAACGCCATCCGCACCGCACCCGTGCTCGCAGCAGCCCTAGGTCTTGCAGCCATTGCGTTCGACGCGCGGGCTCAAGCCACCATCGACCCAGCGCACACCTTCTGCTGGGGCGAGAACGCGGGCTGGATCAACTGGGGCTCTTCGTCGTCGGCGAGCGTGACCATCGCGCCTTCGTACCTCGCGGGGCATCTGTGGGCGGAGAACCTCGGCTGGATCACCCTGGGTGATGGGCCGGGCAGCGCCGGCCAGTACGCCAACACCTCAGGCCTTGACCACGGCGTCAATGTCGACAACGCCACCGGCCACCTCAGCGGCTTTGCCTGGAGCGAGAACGCCGGGTGGATCAACTTCGGCGGCGGCGCCCTGGCCGACCCGCCGCAGCCCGCGCGCATCGACTTCTTCGACCGCCGCCTCCGCGGCTACGCGTGGGGCGAGAACATCGGCTGGATCAACCTCGACGACGCGAGCGTGTACGTGGGCACGGTCCCCGGCTGCGGCAGCCAGGACTTCAACGGCGACGGCGACTCCGGCACCGACGCAGACATCGAGGCGTTCTTCGCCTGCCTCGCGGGCAACTGCTGCTCCACATGCGGGAGCAGCGACTTCAATGCCGACGGCGATTACGGCACCGACGCCGACATCGAGAGCTTCTTCCGCGTGCTGGGCGGGTCGGCCTGCTGAACTGACGACAAGACGGAAGGCCGAACACGGAGTTCACGGAGAGGATCGGAGGAGGGATCGAGATCGATCCCTCGGATTCTCAGTTCCTCGCTCCGTGTTCTGCCTTTTCGATCTGCCGCTGGTGCAACCTCGACAACGTCAGCACCGACACCGTCGCGCCAATGAGGCACAGCGCAATGTCCTTCTGCGTGTCCCATATGTCGCCCTGCGTTCCCAGGAACGCGGCCGACCCTGCCTGGTCAATCTCCGCCACGGCCCATTCGACCAGCTCATACACGCCGCTGATGGCCGTGCAGATCGAGACCACCAGGAAGCCCAGCCACCCACGTCGCGCGACGACGCGGTTGCGCACCAACACCTCGCGGGCGATGATTGCCGGCGTGAAGCCCTGCACGAAGTGCCCAACGCGGTCGTAGTGGTTGCGCGAGAGGCCGAACGTGTCACGGGCCCAGTTCCCGACCGGGACCTCCGCGTAGGTGTAGTGGCCCCCGACAATCAGGATGGCCATGTGCGCGGCGATCAGCCAGTAGCACAGGGGCGTCAGCCGGAAGCGGCGGTAGGTGATCGCGAGCACGATGAGGCCGATCACCGCGGGCGAGACCTCGAGTGCCCACGTGGGGTAGTCGTGCGGCCGGATCCCCGACCACACGAGCAGCGCGAGCGTGGCCGCAAGGAGGCCCAGCGCCAGCCGGTGCACGGCTATGTCGGCAGGTACAGGGCTCATGCGTACCGCCCCCCCAGCGGCTCACGCAAAGGCCGCGGCCACAAGGACAACGCGAACAGCACCGCCAGCAGCGCCGACGGCGGCGAGTTCACGTACGCCACATCGAACGGCGTCACCAGCAGCATGCCCACCAGCGCAAACGCCGGCCCCGCGTCGTAGGTCCCCAGCTGCTCGCGCGTCAAACCCGCGAAGGCCCCGCGCGTCGCCATCCACGCGATGGCCGCGGCCAGCACCACGCCCACCACCCCCAGCGTCGCCCACGCGTGCAGCCACAGGTTGTGCGCCTGCGGCGCGGTGCGCACGCTCGCGGGATCAACGCCCTGCTCGCTCAGCCGCCGCTGCACCCACGTCCAGTAGCTGCCCGCGCCGTGCCCCAGCAGCGGCTTCTCAACTCCCATCTCCACCGCCCACTTCGCGAACTTGATGCGGGCGCCGGTGTCCGTCTCGTACTGCTCCTGCGTGAGGGCCGCCCGCACCTCCTGCACACCCTCGCGCCCGCGCCTCGCGATCGACTCGCCCGCGACCAGCCACCCGCCCGCGACGGCCACCGCCAGCACCACCCCCGCGATCGCCGCCGTCCGCAACGACCACCGGCGCGTCACCAGCGCCACCCCCGCGACCAGCACGATCAACGCCGCGCCCGCGATCCAGGCTCCCCGCGCCCCCGTCGCGATCATCCCCGCGACCGTCACGAGACCGCCCGCCAGCCCTGCCCATCGCGCCCAGCCCCGCCCCATCATGGCCGCGGGCAGATGCAGCCCCAACGCGGCCACGAACAGGTACCCGCACACCGTCGCGTGCCCCCACCAGCCCGCATTCCGCGGGTGCCACTCCTTGAACATCAGCCACTTGAGGTCCAGCGTGTGCCCCAGCCACAGCGCTAACTGCGACGCGTTCGTCGCCAGGAACCCCATGCACAACGCATAGATCACCGCCCGCCGGTGCCGCAGCAGCGGCCACGCCGCGAGCAGCGGGTACGCGAACCGCAGGCTCGCCAGTTCCCACACGCCCTTTTCCGGCTTGAGGGACCACAGCAGGCTCAGCCCCACCCAAGCCGCCCAGGCCGCGAGCAGCCAGACCAGCCGCTGTCGCACCCACCACCGCAGGACCGGCCAGACGACGTCCAGGCTGGTGAGGAAGGCGATCGCCAGCGGCACCCCGGCCAGTTCCACTACCGAGATCGGACCCACGCTCCCCGCCGCCCACACCGCCCCAGCGAGCACGTAAGCCCAGGCGAACCGCAGGGACCGCGGGTGGGACTCCATCCGGTCGAAGGCGGCCTCGACCCTTTCATCCCCGACAGCGACCCCTGGACGTCTCGTGTCACCCGGGGGGGCTGCATTAGGGCTGGGGGCCTGCGGATCCATGGTCCCATCATCCACCCGGGCGACCCCGACCGCAACCCGAGTGGCCTGCAACCCCTGCGCAACCCAGGCCACCCGCCCGAACCATTCCCCCCTTCAGAGCGTCTGATTCGGGGTCGGCGGTGTCCGATCTATAGAGAGGCCGCACCGAAACCGGCCCGGGGCGGTACCCTATGAAGGTCCCCGGGGTCCGCAGGAGCCAGTCATGAACGAGGTCCGCCGCGTTGTCCGCCGTGCCGCCTGGAGGCTGTGGCTCCAGGACGTGTTCCAGACGCTGGCCGTCACCACGACCATCTCGGTCACGGCCATCCTGCTGGCCCGCGCGACGCAGCAGGTCTTCGGCCTGTCGCAGCAGTTCGCCCCGTGGTGGAAGTGGGGATTCATCGGCGCGGGCGCGTTCGCGATCGTCGGCGCGTTCACGTGGGCGGCGATCCGCCGCCGCAAGGCGCTGAAGGTCGCGGTCGAGCTCGATGAGCGGGCAGGCCTGCGCGAGTCCCTCAGCACCGCCCTGACGATCCAGAAGAACGACGACCCCTGGTCCCGCGCCGTGGTCGACACCGCGGAGGACAACGCCAAGCGCGTTGACGTGAAGCGGGCGATCCCGTTCCACACCCCGCCGCTGTGGCCCGTGCCCATCGCCACCGCCGCCGCGGCCCTCCTCGTGTGGTTCTTCCTCCCCAGCTTCGACCTGCTCGGCCACGACAAGAAGGCCGCGGCCGAGGAGAAGAAGCGCGAGCAGGTCACGCTCGTGAAAGCCGAGATCGAGAACAAGGACAAGGTCCTGAAGGACATGCTCGCCAAGGCCAAGGTCGGCTTCGTCGAGGACAAGACCGACCTGATGGCCCCCGAAAAGAAGCCCGAGCTCAACGACCCCGAGGCGATCAAGCGCGCCGCGGTGAAGAAGCTCACCGACCTCAGCAACAAGCTCGAGGCACAGAAGAGCGGCGAGAAGGGCGCTCAGGCCGACGCCATCAAAGAGGCCATGAAGCAGCTCAAGCAGCCCGGCCCCGGGCCGCTGGATGAGTTCAGCAAGGCCCTCGCCCGCGGCGACTTCAACAAGGCCCAGGAGCAGCTCGCCGAGCTCACCAAGCAGATGAACGAGGGCGGCATGGACAAGGACAAGGCCGAGCTCACCAAGCAGCAGCTTGAGAACCTCGCCAAGCAGATGGAGCAGATCGCCCAGCAGCAGAAGGACATCGAGAAGAAGCTCGAGCAGCAGGGCCTGGACAAGAAGTCCGCCAGCGAGCTCGCCAAGGCCGCGGCCAACAGCCCAGAGGCCATGCAGAAGGCCCTCGAGCAGGCCAAGAACCTCAGCGAAGCGCAGAAGAAGAAGCTGATGGAGATGGCCAAGGCCATGAGCCAGTGCCAGGGCCAGTGCCAGAACATGGCGCAGGCCATGAGCCAGGCCGCGCAGGGCATGTCGCAGGAAGGTCTCTCGCAGGAGGGCCTGGAGGGCATGGAGGCGCTCGCGCAGGAGCTCTCCGAGGCCGAGATGCTCTCGGAGGACATGGAGAACCTCTCGGCCGCGCTCGGCGAGTGCAAGAACCAGCTCAAGGAGCTCGGCGAGTCGCTCGGCCAGTGCGAGGGCGAGAGCGAGTGCGAGAACGGCGGCCAGGGCAAGTGGCGCGCCGGCAACACCAACAAGCAGGGCAGCGGCTCGGGCGGCCCCGGCAACAGCCAGGGCGGCTTCAGCCCCGATGCCGAGGCCGCGGACTTCACCCTCGAAAAGAAGAAGGCCAAGGTCAACACCACCTCGGGCCCGATCATCGGCACGCGCCTGGTCAACGGCCCGCAGGTGAAGGGCGAGTCGGTCGCCGAGTTCTCCGCCGCCGTCGCCGCGGGCGCCCAGGAGACCGCCGAGGCCATGGAAACCCAGCAGATCCCCCGCGAGATGCAGGATGTGGTCAAGCAGTACTTCGGCCGCCTGGAAGCGAAGGTGAAGGCCGCACAACCTGCTCCGCCGGCGACGGATGCCGCTTCGAAGAAGTAATGCGCGAACGTCTTTACCGCGACGCCTCAGGCCACCTCACGCTCGATCTGGACCGGGATTATCCCCGTCAAGATGTAGACATTGCAGCAGTGAAAGCTGTCCTGGAGGCGTGCTTCGAAGCACAGTTTGGCAGGCCTTGGGAGGACGTCCTCGGTGATATGGCGGCCCAACAATTTAACTGTGGCTCCAACAAGTTCGAGCTCTTCTGGGACCACTGGTTGGGGCTCAGGATCGTTTCCCTCCGACTTCAAGGCGACACGCTGCTGACCGAGATGGCGAGATACTTCGAAGCGAAACCTCCCCCGCTGAAGCCGGCACCACCCTAGTTTGTGCCACATGGATGAAACTGCCTTTCCGGGCACTGGCGAATCTCGTTCTTACAGTTCACCGTGCCCGACGACCCGTCCCTCCCAACCCCGGATGCCGAGGGCTTCCTGCCCGCCGACACGCCCCCGCCGTGGGGGACCGAGAGCACCGACGCGCGCCTGGCCCGCCTGCTGAAGAAGGCCCGCAACCTGCCGCCGCACCCGGGCGTGTACCTCATGAAGGACCACAAGGGCGTGGTGCTCTACGTCGGCAAGGCCGGCCGCCTGCCCGACCGTGTGTCGTCGTACTGGGTCCCGTCCGCAGACCTGGGGCACGTCAAGAGCCAGCTGCGCGAACTGGTGTGGGACTTTGAGTACCTCCAGTGCGAGACCGAGTGGGAAGCGCTGCTCACCGAGAACCGCCTCATCAAGGACATCCACCCGCGCTTCAACGTGCGGCTGGTGGATGACAAGACTTTTCCCTACCTCGCGGTGACCACCCGCGAGGACTTCCCCCGCGTGTTCGTGACGCGCAACCCCTCGGACCCCGAGATCCGGGGTGCACGCATCTACGGACCCTTCACCAACGCCGGAGCGCTCCGCGAGGCCATCCAGTACCTCCAGCGCGGCTTCAAGTTCCGCACCTGCAAGCTCGACATTGTCGACGGCGACCCCCGCAACAAGTTCTTCCGCCCCTGCCTGCTCTACAACATCAACCAGTGCACCGCGCCCTGCGCCGACAAGATCACCAAGGACGCCTACCGCGCCGACGTGGACCGCTTTTGCCGCTTCCTGGAAAGCAAGCGCAGCGTCATGCTCCGCGAGATGCGGGCCGAGATGCAGGCGGCCAGCGAGCGCATGGAGTACGAGAAGGCCGCGGCTATCCGCGACCAGATCCGCGCCATCGAGAAGCTCGAGGAGCGCGCCGACCGCGATGACAACTGGCAGCCCGAGACGGAGAACCTGATCCTGGAGCCCGACAAGGCCGTGAAGAGCCTGCAGCGCACGCTCGGGATGGAGGTCGCCCCGCGCGTGATTGAGTGCATCGACATCGCCCACCTCCGCGGCGGCGAGACCGTGGGCAGCAAGGTCTGCTTCATCGACGGCCGCCCCTTCAAGGGCGAGTACCGCCGCTACCGCATCAAGAGCGTCGAGGGCGGCAACGACGATTACGCCAGCATCCGCGAGGTCGTGAGCCGCCGCTACGGCGAGGCCGGCAGCGGCCAGGAGCTCTACCCCGACCTCATCATCATCGACGGCGGCCTGGGCCAGCTGCACGCCGCGCTCGAGGTCTTCGACCACCTTGACGTCAAGCCGCCCATGGTGATCTCGCTCGCGAAGAAGGAAGAGCTCATCTTCGTGCAGCAGAAGACCGAGCCCATCCGCCTGGGGCGCGACAACCCCGGCCTGCGCCTCTGCCAGGCCCTCCGCGACGAGGCGCACAGGTTTGCGCAGCACTACCATCACGTGCTGCGGCGGAAGAAGACGCTGGAAGAGGACTGACGCGGCGGGGATTCAGCCATGGGGGACCAGCCCGGCGGCGAACGCGTGGAGTGGTCGGGGCGGCTATGGCCGATGGTGTGGCCGTGCCTGCTCGTGGTGGGGGGGTTCAGCGCGATGTTCGCGTTAGGGATCGAGCGTGACCGGCCCGCGGGCGCCGATGCGGCCCCGGGCCTTCTCTTCGCTGTCCTGTTTCCTTTCTGCACGATCGGTCTGCTGCTTGCGGGCGCCATTGCGTTGACGGCCCGGTACGTCGCAGCGACGGCGCATGAACTGGTCATTCGCACGTGGGTGGGGCGCCCCCGCCGGTTGGCGCGTGCGGAGGTGCTCGGGATTCGCTTCAGCCGCAGCAAGGTTAGGGGCAAGCCCCGCATCTCTCACCTGTACGTCCTTCAAGCGCAGGGGCTGACCTCGTGGTTCGCACCGCCGGAGTGGACGCGAGACCAGGCGTTCACAGGCACCCTCGAGCGGCTCTTCGGGCCCATCCCCGGCATTCGAGCGTTCGATGAGGCCGTGCAATCGGCGAGCGCGCCCTTCGACGCACGGACTCACGTCGCGCTCTTCCCTGCGATACCAAAATCACGCCCCCTCGTCTGCCTCGAGTGGGCATGCGTGGCCGCTACATCGGCCGTGCTGATCTCCGTGGCGCCTCTGATCGCGATGCTCACGGACCCCGACCTTCGCTGGGACGGCCCTTCGTTCCAGCTTGCAATGACGTTCGTCCCGCTGCTCATGTGCATCGCGTTTGCCGTCGGGCTCCTGAAGACCTTCGACCTCCTCCGTGGCGGCGAACTCCGCGCCATCGCGATCGCACCCGACGGCCTCCGCCTCCAGCGGCGGTGGAGGACGCGTCTGATCCCCGCGGAGCGGATCGCGGGCATCAGCTACTCGCACCCGCTGACCGCCGATCTGCAGCACGGGACCGCGACGGTTCACCTCCGGTACGGACGCTGGGCGGCCATCTCGCTTTTGTTCCACGAGCGCAACTTCGACGCGCCCCCCGCCGCTCTGACCCACGCGCTCGTGAGGCGGTTCGGAATGTACGAGCCGCCGCAAGGTGGAGTGTCAGCCCTACTGCCTCTTCGAGGCGTCAGAACCACACTTCCTCCCGGCTCCGAACCCGCATAGCGGGTGCCTTGTAGTAGCCCAGGGTGGAGCGAGTCTTCGAGCGGAACCCTGGGTGTGCAGGCGGCCAAAGTGGAGCCCCGCAGGGGCGGCCCTCATTCATCATCGAACAGGTATTGCGTCTCATACGGCAGGTTGTGCAGGTCCAACAGCTGTACGTACTCGTCCTCGAAGCGCATCGCCCCGTGGCGCGATTTCTGGTCATCGATGTACCCCCGCACCTTTGGCGAGACGGATTCGCTCACGGAGAAGATCGCGTAACCACCCTGCCACGCGAACCGCCGGTGATCCGCGAACGTCTCGTGAATGAACCTCGACGAGTTCGCCTTGATGGCCCGCACGGAGTTCGATGGCGCCACCGTCGGTTTGAGGGATAGCAGCAGGTGCACGTGATCGGGCATGCCGTTCATGCAGAGGATCCGCCCGCCTTCTGACTGCGCCACTGTTGCGCAGTAGGAGAACAGGCGCTGCTCCATTTCGGGTTGGATCCATGGATCGCGGTTCTTCGTCGAAAAGACGAGGTGCGAGAGCAATGAGGAGAACGTGTGCCCCATTCGCGGAGGATACATCACCGCATGAGCGCCAACATAGTGAAGGGCCGCCCCTCCGGGGCTCGGCTGCTGCGCTCCGGAACCCAGGGTTCCGCTCGAGGACTCGCTCCACCCTGGGCTATTGCAAGCCACCCGCTCCGCGGGTTCCGGAGACCGTGGCAACCTGCGCCAGTTCACCATCGACAACCCCGCCCCGACTCGCTATACCGGATGCATGCGCCGCACCCTCCTTGCCGTGCTGATCCCTGTCCTGGCCCTGCTTCTCGCCCCGCCCGCCTTCGCCCAGGACACCGCCGCACCTACGGCGCGAGATGCCAAGGTCGCGTTCCTCAAAGAGGCCGCAGTCCCCATCCGCACCATCGAACCCGCCGACGAGGACTTCGCCGACCTCGAGCCGCTCATCCCGCTCATCGGCAACGCCCGCGTCGTGCTGCTCGGCGAGCAAACCCACGGCGACGGCGCGTGCTTCCTCGCCAAGTCGCGCCTCATCAAGTTCCTCCACCAGAAGATGGGCTTTGACGTGCTCGCGTTCGAGTCGGGCATGTTCGACATGGCATGGGTCGACGAGGGCATGCGCAACAACGCCCCGCTCTCGGAGGCCCACCAGCGCGGCCTGTTCGGCATCTGGGCCGCGTCGGAGCAGTGCCGCGAGCTGCTCGAGTACGTGCGCGACAGCAACCGCACCGAGCGTCCGGTCGAGCTCGCCGGCTTCGACAGCCAGTTCTCTTCGCACAACGCCCGCGACGACTTCCCCCGCGCGGTCGAGGTGTTCTTCCGCAAGGCGGGACCCGACATCCTGCCCACCGAGCAGCGCGACGCGGTGAAGAACCTCAGCAAGTGGCTCGCCGAGTACGACGAGGGCCCCACCTCGCGCCCTACCGAGCAGATGAAGGCGGTCGAGGGCGTGATCAAGACCTTGGACGAGAAGCGAGAGATCCTGACCCGCGTGCACGCCCCCCGCGACATCGACTTCATGCGCCGCTGCCTCAAGAACCAGCTCGCCTTCACCGAGCAGCTGCGCATCCAGCGCGTCCGCTCGCGCGATGCGGGCAACATCCGCGACGCCGCCATGGGCGAGAACCTTGCCTGGCTCGCCGACGACTATTACAAGGGCCGCAAGGTCATCGTGTGGGCCGCGAGCTACCACAACATCTACGACGCCCCAAAGGCCGCGCTGAATGGCAACGCCGAGTTCTACGACAAGACCATCACCATGGGCCACACCGCCCGCAAACAGCTGGGCGACGCGATGTACAGCGTCATGTTCCTCGCCCACCACGGCAAAATCGGCCGCCCCTGGTCCGGCTCCAACCCGATCCAGAAGGCGCCCGCCGACACGCTTGATGCCATGCTCCACGAGGCGGGCTTGGGCTTCGCCTACCTCGATCTCAAAACGGCGAGTGGCAAGGCGGGCGGCGCCTGGCTCAAGGAGCCGCTCACCGCCCGCCCGCTGGGCTACGCCCCCTGCACCGCCAACTGGACCAAGCAGTGCGACGCGTTCTTCTTCACCGACGAGATGACGCCCAGCACCCTCCGCCGCGAGCCGAAGAAGCGGGTACCAAACACGGAGACACGGAGGGACGGAGAGGGGAAAGGCGAGGAGAACAAGGACGCGAAGGCGGAACACGAGCCAAGGCGGGAAGACCTGAACAAAGAAGATGATCACTGATCATCCTCCCTCAACGAACCATCCCGTCCGCTCAGTCACAATCCACTCACCTCCTCACCTCCTCACTCCCACACCCACTCACCCCCTCAACGATCACTCCAACAATCCTCCCCTCCCTGCTCTCCCTCCGTGCTCCCCGTGCCTCCGTGTTCGGTATTCCCGCCTTTTCCAGCGCCACATACACTGCACCCATGACCACCACCGACGGCATCCACTCCGTCCTCAACGAGGCCCGCACCTTCCCGCCTGGCCCCGCCACCTCCCACGGCTTCTCCAAGTGGCATGTGCCCAGCCTTGACGCCTACAAGCAGCTCCACGCCCGCTCCATCCGCGACCCCGAGGGCTTCTGGGCCGAGCAGGCGGCGATGCTCGACTGGTTCAGCCCCTGGTTGAAGGTGCTGGAGTGGAACCCGCCGGACGCGAAGTGGTTCCTCGGCGCCACGCTCAACGCCTGTTACAACTGCGTCGACCGGCACGTGAAGGCCGGGCACGGCGACGACGTCGGCCTCATCTGGGAGGGCGAGCCCGTCACGCCGCGCACGCAGCATCCTGCGCCCGATAGCCGCTACGCCCCCGACCCCGAGGTCCGCGAGCTCACCTACCGCGAGCTCAAGGAGCAGACCTCGCGCCTGGGCAGCATGCTCAAGCGGCTCGGCGTCAAGAAAGGCGATGTGGTCACGATCTACATGCCCATGGTGCCCGAGCTCGCCGTGGCCGTGCTCGCGTGCGCCCGCATCGGGGCCGTGCACTCGGTGATCTTCGGCGGCTTCGCGCCCCACGCGATCGTCGAGCGCGTCACCGACGCCTCCAGCAAGGTCATCATCACCGCCGACGGCGGCTACCGGCGCGGCGAGGTTGTCCCGCTCCTCAAGAACGTCACCGAGGCCTGCGCCGCTCTCAAGAACAATGGCAACGCCGTGCGCGACGTGATCGTGCTGGAGCGCACGCGCACCCGCGACGCCGCGACCATCAGCACCCTGAAGGCCAATGTCGCTCACGTGCACGATTACGAGGCCGGCGTCTGCGAAGCATCCCCCGACTGCCCCTGCGAGCCCATGGACAGCGAGGACATGCTGTTCCTGCTCTACACCAGCGGCAGCACCGGCAAGCCCAAGGGGATCATCCACACCACCGGCGGCTACCTGCTCTACACCGCGTACACCGCGAAGCTCGTGTTCAACCTCATCCCCGACGCGGGCCAGGTCTTCTGGTGCACCGCCGACGTCGGCTGGGTCACCGGCCACTCCTACGTGCTCTATGGCGTCATGGCCAACCGCGTGCCAACTCTGATGTACGAGGGCGCCCCCAACTTCCCCGCCCTGCCCGGCGGCGGGGGCGACCGCTTCTGGGACATCGTCGAGCGCCACAAGGTCACGCAGCTCTACACCGCGCCCACCGCAATCCGCACCTTCATGAAGTGGGGCGACGAGCACCCCGCCCGGCACGACCTCTCCTCGCTGCGCCTGCTCGGCACCGTGGGCGAGCCCATCAACCCCGAGGCGTGGATCTGGTACCACAAGCACATCGGGCGCGAGCGCTGCCCCGTCGTCGACACCTACTGGCAGACCGAGACCGGCGGGCACGTCATCACGCCGCTCCCCGGCGCGATCGCCACCAAGCCCGGCTCGTGCACGCTCCCCTTCCCCGGCATCGACGCCGCGATCGTCAACGAGCAGGGCCAGGAGCTCGGCCCCAACCAGGGTGGCCTGCTCGTCACCCGCAAGCCCTGGCCCGGCATGCTCCGTGGCGTCTTCGGCGACCGCGACCGCTACATCAAGGGCTACTGGTCCCGCATCAAGGACCCAACGACCGGCGAGCCGTACTACTTCTCCGCCGACGGCGCCCGTCGCGATGAGGACGGCTACTTCTGGGTCATGGGTAGGGTTGATGACGTCATTAACGTCAGCGGCCACCGCCTCGGGACCATGGAGGTGGAATCCGCCCTCGTGTCGCACCCCGCGGTCGCCGAGGCCGCGGTGGTTGGCATGCCGCACGACATGAAGGGCCAGGCGATCTGCGCCTTCGTCACGCTCAAGTCCACGTTCCTCAAGGAGGGCAAGCCCGACGACTCGCTGAAGAAGGAGCTCGGCGCCCATGTCGCGAAGGAGATCGGCGGCCTCGCCCGCCCCGATGTCATCCGCTTCACCGACGGCCTCCCCAAGACCCGCAGCGGCAAGATCATGCGCCGCCTGCTGCGGGACGTGGCCGCGGGGGTGGAGAAGATCACGCAGGACACCACCACGCTCGAGGACTTCAGCGTCGTCGCCAAGCTCCGTGCCGACGAGGAGTAACGGCAAACACCACGACGCCGGGACTGAGCTGCTCTGAGCGAAGTCCCGGGTTGGCGGCGACTCACCTCGACCAACCGTTTCACACCTCCCCGTTACCGGCGCGGTACGCTACCTCCAATGCCGAGACCTGCCCCGCTCCTCGCCGCCGCCGCGATCCTCACCCTGCTCCCCGGCTGCACCGCCCCCGTCATCACCGGCGTCGCCGCCGTCGCCGAGTACGGCACCAGCACCTTCAACAGCGGCGCCCTCGAGACCTACTACCCCAACCGCTTCTACGACACCGTCGTGGCCGTGCGCACCGCCATCTCGCAGCTCGGCCTGCGGCCGATCTCCGATGTCCCCGACGAAGGCAACGCGTTCGTCTACATCAAGGCCGTCGACGAGACCGACGCCGAGATCTGGTTCCGCATCCGGCGGCGTGGCGAGATGCTCACCATGGTCAGCATCCGCGTCGGGCTGCTGGGCGATGAGCCCTACGCCACCGCGCTCAGCAAGCACATCACCGCCCTGCTCGATCCCGACTCCAACCAGGCGACGCCCCCGCCCGACCTGCGAATCAGGAAGGGCGAGGAGCTGACGTCCGACCCGCACCGGCCGAAGGAGCGGGAGGGGCGCCGCCCGCCGGCCGCGCGACAGCCTCGATAAACACGTCCACCCCCATGCCCGGGTACACCGCGCCCTCCGGCGCGCCCGCCTCGAACACCACGTCGATCACCCGCGTGTCCACACGCTCGGTGTTGATGCCCAGCAGGTCGGTCTTCGGGCGGGCATAGGGCTCCACCCGCAGCAGCGTGAGCGGCACCTGCACCGGGGCCGCGCCGCGCGTCCGCGCCACCGCCCGCGGCGATCCACCCACCAGCGCGATGTCCTCCTCGTCCACCTGCGCCCGGATGTGCAGCTTCGAAAGATCTCCAAGGATCATCGCCGGGCGCAGCGTCTCGTTCGTGATGAACTCGCCCGGCTCCACCTCCCGCCGCAGCACCATGCCCGCCCGCGGCGCCCGCACCGTCAGCCGATCGATCAGCAGCTTCAGTGCCGCGACCTCCTGCTCCTGCACGCCCAGCGCCGCCTGCGCCACCACCAGGTCCGGCTGCCAGCCGCCCGCCTTTGCTCGAGCCAGGTTCGCCTGCGCTGTGACAAGCTCCGCCTGTGCCGCCTCGAGCGCGAAGCGTGCGGCCGAGAGGTCCCGCTCGCTGAGGGCGTTCCGCTGGAGCGCCTCCTGCGTCCGCTGGAGCGTGTCCTGCCGGTCGCGCACGATCGCCTCCGCGCGCGTGACCGCCGCCTCCAGCGGCGGCAGGTCCTCCGCCCGCGGCAGCGCCTCCCACCGCGCGATCTCGGCCTTGCCCGTGGCCACCGCCGCCTGCGCCCGCATCAGGTCAGCCTCCAGCCGACGCGTATCAAGCCGGAACAGCGGCGCACCCGCCTCCACGCGATCGCCCACCTGCACGAATACTTCCATCACCATCCCCGGCTCCGGCGGGAGAACCTCAACTTCGCGCCCGGCGGGCTCCACCAGCCCCAGCGCCGCCACCCCGTTGCTGAACGGGTTCACCGACGCCTCGCGTGCGAGCGGCACGACTGGCGGCTCCTGCTTGGCCGTGGACACCGCCCACACGCCCACCGCGAGCCCGACCGCCGAGAGGATGAACGTGATGTACTTCGCCATGCGCTAGGCTCCGAAAACAGTCCCGACATTGATCCGCAGCACCCGCCGCAAACTCAGCAGGCTCCCCACCCCGATCGTGAACAGCGTCGCGAAGAAGCTCCCCACCAGCAGCTGCCACGGGAAGTACGTCGCCAGGTCGCTCTCGATCTTCTGCGACATGATCGCGAACGCCCCCGCCACGCCCGCGCCGATGCCGTAGCCCACCACCGCGACCACCAGCGCCTGCACCAGCACCATCCCCACCAGCGCCCGCGTCTGCGTGCCCATCGCCCGCAGCACCGCGAAGTGCCGCAGGTTCTCCAGCGTGAACTGGTAGAACACCGACGCCGACAGCAGCACGCCCACCACAAACCCCAGCGTGATCGTGATCCCGAAGTTCACGCCGATCCCCGTCGCCGTCACAATGAACTCGATGCTCCGCTTCCTGAACTCCTGCGGTGTGAACGCGGCCACGTCCGCAATCCGGTTGATCTCCGCCTGCACCGTCGCCACGTCCGCATCCGGCTTCACCTTCACCAGGATGTAGCTCGTCCGCTTCCGCCCCACCGGCGAGTACTCCTGCGCCCGGTCGAACGTCGTGTACACGATCGCGTTGCTCTCAAAGCCGCGCTTGGCCTTGCAGAAGCCCACCACCAGCGCCCGCCGGTCGTTCATCTTCAGCACATCGCCGATCTCCGGGTTCCCCAGCATCGGCGCCGAGTTCTCGTCCACCATGATCGCGTCGGGGATCCACAGATCCTCGATCCGCCCGCGCGTGACGACCGCCGGCCGCCCCACCAGCGTGGTCCGCGGCACGCCCATCAGTTGCACGCGCTTGAAGTCCCCGTTCTTGAGCTCAACCACCGCCCACGCGTTGAAGAACGGCTCCGCCCACTCGACCCCCGGCACGCTCCGCACCCGCCCGACCTTCTGGTCGCTCAGCGAGCGGTACTCGGCCACCCACTTCGTGCCCGGGTCCGTCACCCACAGGTCCGGCTGCGTCACGTTCTGCAGCGGCCCCGTCGCCTGGTTCAGCAGCCCCATGAAGATCGCGCCCTGCTGGTTCATCAGCAGCGCGGCGAACGCCAGCCCAAGCACCAGCGTCAGGTACTTGGCCCGGTCTCCAAACAGCATGCGCAGGGCGACGTGGACCATAAAGGACCATGCAAGCCTAGGTCTTTACCATCGCAATTCCACGACGCCGCGACTGAGCCGCTCTCCCGATGCCGGGACTGAGCCGCCGCGGCGAAGTCCCGGGTTCGAAATCCAGCCGCGCGGGTGAATCCGAAGCGATCGCGTCAGCGACTCACGCCCCCCGCCGCTGCACCTCCACCACCCACGCCGGAGTCGCCCGCAGGTACGCCTCGACAACTTTGTGGCGCGAGAAGTAGTACAGCGCCAGCACCCCCTGCGTCAGCAGCGCCGACACCGCCACCCCGCAGTACACCAGCGTGCGGAGCGGCCGCTGGTCCTGCGCCGCCTCCAGCAGCCCGCCGTACCCGTTGGCCTCCAGCAGGTCCTTCACCGCAGGGTCCGTCAGGTACGGAGACGGTGCTGCCGGTGGCGGTGCATTGAAGAAGATCTGATAGAAGCAGGCCCCCCCAATGAGTCCCAGGATCAGCAGCTGGTTCCACCCCAGCAGCAGCGCCGCTTGCGGCTCGGCGCGCTTCAGCCGCGCCCGCCCCATGAACTCCACCGCCGCCAGCCCCGCGAGCATCACGCCCGCGACCGCCGACTCCACGCTCCAAAGCCCCAACAGCAGGCTGAACGCCGCCCCCGAGGCCAGGAAGCAGCCATCCACCATCGCCACCCGCCCCGCCCGCGCCACCTTTCGCCACCGCCTGCGGGCCTCGTCCAGCTCCCGCAGCTGCTCCGGCGTCAGCACCGGCGCGACCGGCCTCACCTCGTTGTGCACTTGGTTGGGCGCCGCGTCACTCACCGTGCTCCTCGCCCACACCCGCGGCCGCGCCCTCGTGCGAAGCCGGAGCCGCATAGTAGTCCCCGGCCACCGTCTCGTTGGTCGCGATGACCTCCACCCGCTGGTTGTTGCGGTCCAGCTGCGGATCGCTGGTGCGGCCCACGACCCGGTCCGCGCTCCCGCACAGCACCAGCCGCAGGTTCTCCCGCTTGAGCCCCGCCTCGATCAGCGCCAAAGCCACCACCTCAGCCCGCTCATGCGAGAGCTTCCAGCCCTTCACGCTGTCGCGCATCTCCTCGAAGGGGCTCACGTGCCCGCGCACCTCGATGATCCATCGCGTATCGCGCAGCTTCTCCGCGATCGCCGCGATCTTCTCCCGCTCCGTCGCGTTCAGCGCCGCCGAGCGGTCGTCGAACGAGACCGACACCGCCTCGCGCTTCCACTCGCCCGGCTTGATGTTCGCCACGTTCGCGTGCTTGCCGGGCAGCCCATCCTCCACGGCCTCCCCGCGCTTCTTCTTGTCCGTGATGTACTTGATGATCTTGGCGTCGTTGGGGTCCGTCGGGTCCCAGTGCGCGTTCTTGAACGCTTCGCGGATGGAGATGATCGTCTCCATCGCCATGTCCGGCCCGCCGCCGCCATTCGAATCCGGCACGCCGCCCTGCACCGGCGTGCTCTTGGGCCCCATGTTCATCGCCAGCAGGATCACGAAAAAGCCCATCAGCAGGGCCACGTTGTCGGCGAATGAAATCAGCCACTCGGGCGCACCCTCGTGCCCCTCCTCGTGCCCGCCGCCGCCGCCATGGCCGCCCCCGCCGTGCCCGCCGCCGTGGAGCGAGCCCGACCCGTGTTTCTCTTCGCTATGCGCCTCTTCCGCCATGAGCGTTCTCCCTCGTGGGGCCGTGTCAGGGCGTGCCTCAGGCCGCCAGCTTCATCTTGCTCCGCGTCGCGCTCGGGATGAACGCCAGCATCTTGTCGCTGGTCACCCGCGGGTTGTCGCCCGCCTGGATGCTCAGGATCGCCTGCAGCATCATCTCCCGCGCCAGCATCTCCTCCTGGCTGCGGCCCGCCAGCTTGTCGCCCATCGGCCCCGCGATCGCGTTCGCCAGGATCGCGCCGTACAGCGTCGCCACCACGGCCACAGCCAGCGCCCCGCCCAGCTTCCCGATGTCCGCGCTCGCCAGCTGCCCGAACATGCCCACCTGACCGATCAGCGTCCCCACCAGCCCGTACCCCGGGCCGTACAGCTTGAGCAGGTCGAAGAACTTCTTACCGGCTTTGTGCCGGTCCTGCATGGCCATCAGCTCCATGCGGCTGGTCGCCTCGATGATGTGCGGCTCGACGCCGTCGATCGCCATCTTCAGCCCCGCGGCTAGGAACGGGTCCTTCAGCTTGGGCATCTCGCTCTCGAGCGCCAGGATGCCGTCACGCCGCGCCTTCTCCGCCAGCCCCGACAGCAGCTTGATGGTCTCCACCGTCGACTCGGCCTTGTGGAACATGAACCGCCGGATGTACGCGGGGATCTGCTTCACCTTGTCCATGGGCATGGCCATGAACGTCACCGACACCGACCCCACGCCCACCATCAGGACGCCTTCGAGCGAGAAGAACATCATGAAGTGCCCGTGGGACACCTCGTAGAACACGAAGCCCATGGCGCCGAAGCCGATCAGGATGCCCAGCAGGCTGGCGATATCCACGCGTCACCTTCCCGTCTGAAGTGCCAACGTTCTCGGACGCTGCGTCCAGCGGTCCACGAGACAACATCGGCCACTCAAACCCGCGCCTGAACACCCGCGCAAGATCACGCAAGCCGGCTGTGCGGCCTATTCCGTCCCCGTTTTGCTCGGATGACTCACGCAGAGACGCAAAGGCGCAAAGAAAGCAACAGTCGCATTTCTTTCGTCCTGCCTTCCTGCCTTCTGGTCTTCCTGTCTTTCCCCGCGCCCCCGCGTCCTCCGCGAGAGAAATGCCTAGTCCACCTTCACGAACGTGTGCCGCGCCCGGTCCTTCACCACCCCCGGGAACGCCATCGCCCGCCCGTGGGCCACGCAGTACACCCCCGGCGGCAGCACCCCCGCCGCGAACACCGCCTCCGTCAGGTTCTGCAGCGCATCACTCCGCGTCATCTCGAACGGCCGCATCGCCCCCGTCAGCACCACCGGCGCCGGGCACGGCGACAGCTCCGCCGCCAGCCGTTCGCCCGTCACCGCCAGCGTGTCGGTCCCGTGCAGGATCACCACGCCCGTGGGCTTCGCGCTCGCCGCGATCGCGTTCCGCACCGCCGTGACGATGCATGCGCGGTCCTCATCGGTCATGAACAGGCTGTCCTTGCTCATCAGCTCCTGGCACGAGACGTGCGTGTCCTCCAGCCGCAGCCGCCGCAGCATCCGCCGCACGATCGACCGCCGGTTCTCCAGCGTCCCCGTGCCCTCGTCATAGGTCTTCTCGATCGTCCCGCCGGTGGTGATGAGTGTGATGTACCGCATGCATGTGCCACGATCATTTTTTCATGATCGTGCCTTCGACTCCTGGGTCGCTAAGTGTAGAACTTTGCAAAGTCCCCCCAGAACCCCGGGTACGTCTTCCCCACGCACTTTGGCCCCCGCACCCGCACGTTCGGCCGCCGCAGCCCGATGAGCGCCAGCGACATCGCCATGCGGTGGTCGTCGTACGTCTCGAACTCCACCGCCGCGGCAGTGGGGGAGCAGTCGATACCGCCCGCCGGCGGCGTGATCGTCATCGCGTCCGCGTCCCCCTGCACGGGCGTCTGCACGCTCACGCCCAGCTTGGTCAGCTCCGTCCGCACCGCGGCGATCCGGTCGCACTCCTTGATGTGCAGCGTCTTCAGCCCCCTCAGGATGCTCGTGCCGTTCGCGAAGCACGCCACGCTCGCCAGCGTCATCGCCGCGTCCGGCATGTCGCTCATGTCCGCCAGAATCGGCTGCAACTGCCGGACCCCCGCAACCTCGATCACCCCCGGCCCCCGCTGTACCCTTGCCCCCATCCGCCCCAGCACCTCCGGGAACAGCGAGTCGCCCTGCAAGGACCCCGAGTCCAGCCCGCGCACCGCGCACCGCGCCCCCGGCACCATCGCGGCCCCCGCCCAGAAGTACGTCGCCCCCGTCGCGTCGGGCTCCACCATGTACTCAAACCCCGGCAGCCCGCCGCCCCCGATGCGGATCACGTGCAGGTCCTCCGACACCCGCACGCTGGCGCCCACCCTCGCCAGCAGCCCCAGCGTCATCTGGATGTACGCCGCGCTCGTCACCGGCCCGGTCAGCCGCAGCGTCAGCCCCTTCGGCAACCACGCCCCGATCAGCAGCAGCGCCGAGATGAACTGGCTGGACTGGAAGCTCGCCACCTCCAGCGTGCTCACGCCCGCCCCGCCCGCCGGCGGCGTCACCCGCACCGGCGGGAACCCCGCGGCGTCCAGGTACTCCACCCCCGCACCCAGCCGCGTCAGCAGCTCCCCCAGTTCCCCGATCGGCCGCTCGCGCATCCGCGCGGTCCCGTCGATCGTCACCGGCCCCTCCGCCAGCATCGCCGCCGCGCTCAGAAACCGCACGCTCGTCCCCGAGTTCCCCAACGTCAGCGTCACGCCCGCGGCAGGCCAACGCCCCCCGACGCCCCGCACCCGCACCTCACCCTCGCGCTCCTCGATCGACGCCCCCAGCGCCACCAGCCCCGCCCGCATCACCTCCGCGTCCTCGCCCGCGATCAGCGCGTTCCGCAGCACCGACTCACCGTTAGCAAGCCCGGCCAGCAGCATCGCCCGGTTCGTCAGGCTCTTGGACCCCGGCGGCGTCACGGCGATATCAAACACCCGCGCCGGCCGCGGCAGGGCCAGCACCTCAGGCAGTTCACTCAGCATCGTGGGAAACGTGACCGCCACTCACCCCCCAGTGACAACCAACACGCCCAGCCAGACGCGCCTCAGGCCCCCTCCGCCTTCGCCCCGCCCTCACGCCGGAACACCGCCACGATGTCCTCCACCGGCACCACGAACAGCCGGTTGTCCCCCTCAAAGTCCACGGGGATCGCGTGCTTGGGGTTGAACAGCACCCGGTCGTACTGCGCGATCGGGTAGTCCGGGTCCCGCTCCACCTGCGCCGAGATCGTCACCACCCGCCCGGTCAGCGTCGGGATCTCGATCTTGTCCGGCAGGTGGATGCCGCTCTTGGTCTGCTTCTTGTCCTCGTCCTTGCGGATCAGCACCCGCTTGCCGATCGGCTCAACGACCTCCAGCCCCTTGCCCGTCCGTGTGCTGCGTGGCTCAGTCCCCATTACGACAAGGTTAGGCCGTGGCACGTGGCACCGGGCTACCGCCCGGTGTGCCCCCTTTCGTTACCATCCCCGCTTCCGACTTCCGACTTCCGACTTCCGACTTCCGACTTCCGACTTCCGACTTCCGACTTCCGACTTCCGACATCCGACATTCCCCATGCCCCCACCCACCCTCCTCCTCCTCGGCTCCGGCGAACTCGGCAAGGAGTTCACCATCTCCGCCAAGCGCCTCGGCTGCCGCGTCATCGCCTGCGACAGCTACGCCAACGCACCCGCCATGCAGGTGGCCGATGACTGCGAAGTCCTCAACATGCTCGACGGCGACGCCCTCGAGCAGATCGTCCGCAAGCACAAGCCCGACCACATCGTGCCCGAGATCGAGGCCATCCGCACCGAGCGCCTCATCGACCTCGAGAAGGCCGGCTTCTCCGTCGTCCCTTCCGCCCGCGCGGCCTACCTCACCATGAACCGCGACGCCATCCGCGACGTCGCCGCCAATAAGCTCAAACTCCGCACCGCCCGTTTCGCCTACGCCGAGTCCGCGGAGCAACTCGACGCCGCCATCACCAGCAAGAAGGGCATCGGCCTCCCCTGCGTCGTCAAGCCCGTCATGTCCTCCAGCGGCAAGGGACAGTCCGTCGTCCGCAAGAAGGCCGACATCGCCGCCTCCTGGGACTACGCCGTCGCCGGCATGCGCGGCGACACCAAACGCGTCATCGTCGAAGAGTTCATCGACTTCGACTACGAGATCACCCTGCTCACCATCAGGCAGCGACCCATGGTCGCCGGCAAGAAGCTCGCCCCCAAGGACCGCACGCTCTTCGTCCGCCCCATCGGCCACCGCCAGGAACGCGGCGACTACATGGAATCCTGGATGCCCTGCGACATGGAGCCCGCCGCCGTGCGCAAGGCCCAGAAGATGGCAAAGGCCGTTACCGACGAGATCGCCGGCGAGCACGGCGCCGGCATCTTCGGCGTCGAGTTCTTCGTGAAGGACGACGAGGTCATCTTCAGCGAGCTCTCCCCCCGTCCGCACGACACCGGCATGGTCACGCTCATCTCCCAGGACCTCAGCGAGTTCGACCTCCACGCACGGGCCATCCTCGGCCTACCTATCCCCGAGATCCGCTACGAAAAAGCCGCGGCCAGCGCCGTCATCCTCGCCACCAAAGAGTCAGCCACACCCCCGTCCTACCCCGGCCTCCCCAACGCCCTCGCCATCCCCGGCGTCGACGTCCGCATCTTCGGCAAGCCCACCACCCGCGAGTACCGCCGCATGGGCGTCGCCCTCGCCGTCGCCAAAACGGCAAAGAAGGCCCGCAAACTCGCCACCAAAGCCGCGAGTCTCGTCAAGGTCGAGACCTGACCGGGTACCATCGGCCGCCTGCCTTTCATTTGCCATTTGCTATTTGAGCTTTGAGCTTTCCACTATGACTGACCCCCTCCACCAGCTCCGCGCCCTCATCGCCGATGTCCCCGACTTCCCCAAGCCGGGCATCGTCTTCAAGGACTTCACGCCCCTCCTCGCCGACCCCCGCGGCCTCGCCCTCGCCGTCGAGCTCATGGCCAACCCGTACCGCGGCCTCGGCATCGACCTCGTCGTCGGCGCCGAATCCCGCGGCTTCATTTTCGGCACCGCCATCGCCCAGTCCCTCTCCGCCGGCTTCGTCCCCATCCGCAAGAAATCGAAGCTCCCGCGCGCCGTCCGCGGCGTCGATTACGCCCTCGAGTACGGCACCGACCGCGTCGAAATCCACGCCGACGCCATCACCACCGGCCACAAGGTCCTCGTCGTCGACGACCTCCTCGCCACCGGCGGCACCCTCAAGGCCTGCTGCGAGCTCCTCTCCGGCGCGGGCGCCCGCATCCTGGGCATCACCGTCCTCATGGAGCTCGTCGCCCTCAAAGGCCGCGACCGCGTCACCGAGTTCGGCCAGGTGCACTCGGTGCTCAAGTACTGAGCCGCATACGACGCCGGGACTGAGCCGCTCGGGGCGAAGTCCCGGATTGGCGGCGATTCACCCGCGCGAAGCTCACCTCCGCCTGCGTGCACAGGCAACCAGCCCAACCCCGATCACCCCCAACGCCCCCGGCGCAGGCACCACCCAGATCTGCGCCCCGAAGATCGTCGGGGCTTCGCGGATGCTCCCCACAGGCTCTTGCATCGACGCGTACCAGTAGATCTGACGCTCGCCAGTGGTGAAGTTGAGATTGCCCAGCCCCTGGTGCGGGACCGTCACATCCAGCACCCGCGGGTACGAGGCGGTATCGATCAGCACCCCGAATCGGAACACGCGAACATTCGTCAGGTTCGAGTTGAACGCCGGGTCGCTCGCCACCCGCCCGACATTGCTCCGCTGGCTGAGGTTCACGCCCGATCCGCCAGTGGTGTTGCCGAACCCGCCGTACCAGCTCGTCACCTGTGCCTGTGCGATCCGCAGGTGCGAGCCCGCCGGCGGCTGATTCACCCCGCCGCTGCTCAGGTGCACATGACCGAACAGCCGGCGCGAGAACACGTCCGACGAGGCGGCCCATGGCGATATGCGCCCGTAAGCACCCGGGGCGTCGGCCACCGCTGCGGGCGGTGTCGTCGTGTTACCGCCGAACGGCACCGCGAAAGGAAGAAGCTCGTCCGTCGCGCGCCAGTTGGACAGCGTCGGCTGGATAATCAGGCTGTTGAGACCGATCGCGCCCGTCCCCGTGTACGACACCGTCGCAAGCACCTCGACCGTCCGCTTGCCGGAGTTCGGCGCCAGAAACACGTTGGAGCTGAAGTTCACGCCGTCGGTCGAAACCAGGAGGCTCAGGGAACTCGCCGCCGAAGCGCCTACTGACAGACCCGCCGCGCACGCTAGAAACGCGATCGTCTTCGACATGTCTCTCTCCTCTGCCACGCTTCCGCGCGGCGTCCTGCTCAGGGTTGCCGGAGGCTCCCCTGGTCCGAGCATAACAGTTCAGCCGAGAGTGGGAAGGGCAACTCGCTTACCGGGGAAGCCTGACGCCGGACTGTCACCGCGCCGAATGGGCGTCATCCCGCCGCTGCCACCAGCACCGCGATCCCCTGCTTTCCACGAACTCGCGGCCGCCGCTCGCGCTGCGCTTCTGTTCGGACACGGCGACGGAATCCCCCCGCACCACCAACCCCCGCACCGCGCACCCAAAAACGAAAAACCCCTCCCTGGCTTCCCAGGGAGGGGCGAGTCACGTTCAGATGAGCGGGGCTATCCCCGATTCAGAACTTAGGCCCGGCGGCGACGGCTGACGGCGAGACCGCCGAGGCCGAGGAGCGCCATGGTCGCGGGCGTCGGGATGACCGTGATCGTCGCGTTGTTGATGGTCGGGACCTCGCGGATCGAACCCGCGCTCTCGGTCATGTCCGCGTACCAGTACAGCATGCGGCTGTTGTCCGACTGGCGGTTGCCGATGCCGGCCATCGGGGCCTCGACGGCGAGGACGCGCTCGCCGGCGTTGGTGTCGACGTCAACCGCGAAGCGGAAGACGCGGACGTTGGTCAGGCTGGGGTTGAAGGCCGGGTCGCTGGTGGTGCGCTGAACGTTGGAGCGCTGACTGATGTTCACGCCCGAGCCAGCGGTCGTGTTGCCCGTGCCGCCGAACCAGCTCGTGATCTGAGCCTGGGCGATGCGGAGGTAGGTCTGGCCGCTGCCGTCCGGGTTGTTGTGGACGTGGCCGAAGAGGCGGGAGCTGCTCACGTTCGCGGCGGCAGCCCAGGGGCTGATGCGGCCGTACACGCCGGGGGCGTCAGCGACGGCGCCCGAGGGCACCGTGGTGTTGCCACCGAAGGACGAGGTGAAGGGGACCAGGGCGTCAGTCGCGCGCCAGTTGGACACGGTGGGCTGGAACTGCATGGAGCCCAAGCCGATGGCGGCCGTGCCGGTGTTGGACACGGTGGTCAGGATCTCGACGCGCTGGATGCCCGAGTTGGGGATCAGGTTGACGTTGTTGCTGAAGTCCACGCCGTTGGTGGACACGAGCATCGTCAGAGTCGAGGCGGCGGAGGCCGCGACGGACAGGCCGGCGACGGCGACGAGGGACGCGATCACATTCTTCATGACAATCTCCTCACAGGACGACTAGGGGATAGACCCACAAACGCTTTTCTGAACGAACGACTCGTTCATGACCCACGTGGACACTGCCACAGGTCTGAGGAGGTGCCAGAAAACTGGTGAGTGAATTCTGCCGAAACCTCACCAGCTCTAGGGTTAGCTTGTGCTGGTTCGGATTGAGTTCGGCATGCCGGACCGATAACCACCCCCTGTCTTCGGGGGCTGGGGTGCAAGCAGCTGCAGGCGTGAGCCCTCTCGGGGCCTCGTGGATGGGACGACGCTCCATCTATGAAGATGGCGGCCGCCATTGCGCGGCTCTGGAGTGGGACCGGGGCCTCAGTTCCGCCGGCGGCGGCAGGCCAGCATCCCCCCCGCACCGATAAGTGCGAGGGACGCGGGCGTGGGCACGAAGGAGATGAACCCCTGCGTGACCATGGCCGTGCCCCGGAGGTCGCCGGTTGAGGCGTTCAGATCACCCCACCAGTAGACCTCGCGGTCCCCGGTCGCGATATTGCGGTTGCCGAAGCCACTCAGCGGCGCGTCGATTTCAAGCCGGCGAGCCCAGCCAAGGCTGACACTCGTATCGAGGTCCATGGCCCAGCGGAACACGTTCACGCTGGTGCTGGGGTTGAACGCGGGGTCCGACGCGGTTCGCCCAACGTTGGCGAGCTGAGCGACTGGAATCCCCTGACCCCCGGTGGTGTTCCCCATGGCCCCGACCCAACTGGTCGCGGAACGCTGCGCGATGCGGAGCGTGCGACCGGCGGGCGCGCCGTTGGTGCCATCATGGATGTGGTTGAAGATGGCCTGGCTGGTGACGGTCAGCGCCGTACGCCCGAAGGGGCCGATGCGCCCGTACTGCGTCGACTGACGCAAGGAACTCCACGCGCGTGTTGACGGCCCCCGCGGCAGTTTGAACGAGCAGCCAAACCTGCGACGCCCGCAATCAAACTCGTCATCGGATTCCCGTCGGTGAACTGCGCTGTCGTCTGACAGTTACGAGTGCCCCTAGTACCAACGCGCCCAGGCTTGCTGGAGTCGGGATGGCATTGAATTGAATGACTGCCTGCGATACCACCGCTTGGCCGCGGAGATCACCCGTAGAGGCGTTCATGTCGCCCCACCAGTAAACCTCGCGGTCGCCAATGGCGGAGCCGGGGAACTGGGGGCTGAGGGTGGTGACGCGGTTCCCGAAGCCACTCAATGGAGCGTCAATAATGAGTGCGCGGCTCGAACTGCCGTCCAAAGTGCCAGAATCAAGCAGCATCCCCCACCGGAAGACACTTACTGTTGTGCTTGGATTGAACGCCGGGTCGGTCGCAGTGCGACCGACGTTCGCGAGCTGCGCGACCGGCACACCTTGGCCTCCTGTGGTGTTTCCTGTTGAGCCTATCCAACTCGTGGCTGAGCGTTGTGCGATCCGGAGCGAGCCTCCCGGTGGAGCCCCCGCGTTACCAGTGTGCACGTGATTAAAGAGCGCCTGCGACGTGTTGCTCAGCGCCGTGCGCCCGAATGGGCTGATGCGGCCGTACTGACCGAACGAATCGGGCACCACTCCCGCAGGCGATGAGACATTTGAGCCAAGGCCGCCATTCACATACCCAAAGGCGACATCGCCCGGCTGCCAGCCCATCACGACCGGTTGGAACACGGCGGAGGCGAACCCAGCGGCGGTACCCGGCCCGATATAGGTCATCCTTACGACAACGTCGACCGTCCGCACACCCGTGTTTGATGGGATGTACAGGTGACTGACATAAGGACCGCCGTCCATTGATAAAAGGAACTCGACGCGGGTGTTGACCACACCCAGCGCGGCCGATGCCGACCCAGCGACTCCAATCAATGCCACAAGCGGCGTCTTCATTAGCTTCTTCCTGGGAACAGGGCCCCTCTACCAAAACGAAAAACCCCTCCCCGTGTGAGCGGGGAGGGGTGAGTGTGTGCGTCAGAAGGTCTGACCGTCAGCCGTGATTAGCGGCGGCGACGGGCGACGCAGAGGCCGCCGAGGCCCATGAGCGCCAGCGAGGCCGGGCTGGGGACGACGATGTTGATGAAGCCCTGAGCCACCTGCGCGAGGCCGCGGAGGTCACCCGTGGAGGCGTTCATGTCGCCCCACCAGTAAACCTCGCGGTCGCCGATGGCGGAGCCGGGGAACTGGGCGCTGGTCGCGGTGACGCGGTTGCCGAAGCCGTTCAGCGGAGCGTCAACGGTGAGGGTGCGGACGAAGGCGGCATCCAGCGTCGCGCCGGTGTCGATGTCCATGCCCCAGCGGAACACGTTCACGCTGCTGCCCGGAGCGAAGGCCGGGTCAGAGGCGGTGCGGCCGACGTTGGAGAGCTGAGCGACGTTCACGCCCTGGCCGCCGGTGGTGTTGCCCGTGCCGCCGACCCAGGCGGTCGCGGAGCGCTGCGCGATGCGGAGCGTGCGGCCGGCCGGAGCGCCGAGGTTGCCGTTGTGGATGTGGTTGAAGATGGCCTGGCCGGTGCTCGAGAGAGCGGTGCGGCCGTAGGGGCTGATGCGGCCGTACTGGCCGGGGGCGTCGGCCACCACGCCGGAGGGCGAGGAGACGTTGGAGCCCAGGCCGCCGTTGACGTAGCCGACGGCCGCGTCAGAGGCGACCAGGCCGGACACCGTGGGCTGGAAGACCGCGGAGGCGAAGCCGAGCGCGGTACCGGGCCCGATGTAGGTGAAGCGGGCAACCACCTCGACCCGCTTGACGCCCTGGCCGGCCAGGATGTTCAGGTCGCTGGTGAAGGGGCCGCCGTTGACCGAGGCCAGGAAGCTGACCTGGGTGTTGACGATGTTGGCGGAAGCCGCGACGGACATGCCGGCGACGGCGACGAGGGACGCGATCACACTCTTCATGACAATCTCCTCACTAAGAAAAGAACGGACTGAACTGGTTGAAGTACCCCGAACACGCTGTTTGAACGAACGACTCGTTCTTGACCCGGCGTAGAGGATACCGACCCCGTCTGGCACCGCAAGCCGTTTTTGCCACCCAAAGTGCAACTTTTCTTTCAGCCACGGGTAGACAGTGGAAACACCCCCCGCCTACACGCCTGCCACAGCAGTGCTGAAACGTGCGTAGAGGCCTGAAAAACAGCGGCCTACGCGCGTTCCTTCCCTCCGTTAGGGGCCCCCGGAAACGCCGCCCGTGAAGGTTGTGCAACGCCTTGCAGCAACCTCGAAATTTTTCGCACGCGCGGGTGTGCAGAACGTTGTTTTAGGGGTTGGTTCGTACCGTACGCGGAGGTCCGGTTTTCCCGCAGTTCTTGCGCAGAACGCGATTCCACGCCAGTCGAAGCCAGCGCAGGAAAACGGCCGGGTCGCCCCGGCCGTTCGCGTCGATCGCAGTGGTGCAGAAGCAGGTTTACCGAGGGTCAAGCCCCAGCGCCGCGCGCTTGGCCGCCCACTCCGCCTGCTCGCGCTTGTTCGTGGTGGCGATGTCCGGGGCCGCGCCGCCGCCCGCCGCGCGGATGGCCTCGACCTCGAGCTTGGTCAGCCGCATCGACTCGAGCTCGTAGTCGCGCCACGCCTCCATGGTGATGGGCAGGATTGGCGCCATCAGGTCGTACATCGCCTTGGCGTACTCGCGGATCTCCAGCTGCGCGTGCGCGTCCATCCGCAGCGAGAGGAACCGCAGGATGTTGTGCAGGTCGCACTTCCAGTACCACTCGGTGTACACGTTCACCGGCAGCCCCATGCGGGCCAGCTCGCGCGACACGCCCTTCTCCGTCAGCTCGATGTACTTGCTGTACTGCCGCTCGCACTCGCTGAGGAACGCGAGGAACTCCTGCGCCGTCTGCACCTCGCCCAGGTCCGTGGCGTCGACCTTGAAGGTCTCCTCACCGCCCTGGCGGTTGCTTGCCGACTGCTTCCGCACGGCGTCGATCGTGGGCTTATAGAACCGGTCGGGCACGATCGAGTACCGCGCGGAGTACTCGTTCACGTTGGCCGTGCGGTGGCGGATCCACTGGCGGGCGATGAAGATGGGCATCGCGATGTGGAACTTGAACTCCACCATCTCAAATGGCGTGGTGTGGCGGTGGCGCAGGAGGTAGCGGATGAGGCCGCGGTCCTCGTTTACCTGCTTGGTGCCCTGGCCGTAGGACACCCGCGCCGCCTGCACGATCGCGCTGTCGGCGGTCTTGCCCTGCGGCACCAGGCGCGGCATGGCGTCGATGAGAGCCACGAAGCCGTGGTCGAGCACCTTGGTCTCGATCCGCTGGGCCCCGTCCATGACGTCGACCCACGGCGCCTCGGCCGCGACACGGGTGAAAACAGGCTTGATTTCGGGGTTGCTGGCGTGGGGGTTCATCGCAGCGGTGACGGTAGTGGCCATAGGGGGCGGAGCATACGGGCTATCGACGCCCCCACCCGCAAGCGCCAGCCAACGAAAACGGCCCGCGTGGAGCGGGCCGTGGCGCAAGTCCTGCGTTGTTCAAAGGCTGTCGTTTGCTGTCGGTTGTGGGCCGATCAGCTCCCGCTCTGCACCGGCTTCTTCTCGTCCTTCTTCTCATCGGGCTTGGCGGCGTCCTTGGGCTTCTCCTCGCCCTTGCTGGGCTCCACGGTGGTGTGGACCAGCTTGGTGGTGAGTTCGATGTCCTCAGCGACCTTCTGGCCGACGACCTTGTTGGACACGCCGAAGTCGCTGAGCTTGATCTTGAACTTACAGCTCACGAGCATGAGGTCGCCGGCCGCCTCCCTGGCGGTGGTCTCGTCGCCCTTGCGGAAGGCGATCTTGGCCCCGGGGATGGTCATCTGCTTGGTGATGCCGTGGAGGGTCATGTCACCGACGAGGGTGCACTCGTAGCTGGTGGCGCCGGTCGTCTCGTCGGTCTTCGCCTCGCCGATGTCCTTCACCTCGGAGAGCTTGAAGATGATGTTGGGGAACTTCGCTGCATCCAGCCACCCGGCCTCGGTGAGGTGCTTGTTGCGCATGCGGTTGCCGGTATCGATGCTGGCCACGGGCAGGTGCCACTCGCCGGCCTGGAGCTTGGCGGGGCTGTCCTTGGGGCCGGCGACGGCGTAGCCGACCACGTTGATCGAGTAGCCGTCGATCTGCTCGACCGGCGCGTCCGAGTGCAAAGTGATCTGCCGCTCCTTGGCGGTGATGCAGTAGTAGACGGTGCCCTTCTTCGCTGTTTCAGCGGGGACGGGCAGAGACTTGGGGAACTCCTGCGTGGGGGCGGAGGACTGGCGCGACCGCTCCTGCCGGCGTTCCTGGCCTTTCTCGGCAGGCTGGGCGATGGCGAGACCGGCCGCGGAGAAGAGGGCGAGGGCGGAAACGACAAGGGCGAGAGACTTCATCGGGTGAGACTCCTGTGGGTGAGGCGAAAGGGTATCCAGCCGGCCACCCGGGTCCGGTAACACAAGCAGGGGGTCGCCTCAGCCCTTCTTTGGGCAAACCTTCTTGCCGCGGCAGAACGCCATCAGCCCCAGCAGGATTGCAGGGCCACCCACCATCGCGACGGACATGGCCTCCGGCCCCACACCCGCAGGCAGCAGTCCGAAGCGGAAGGAGTTGTCGATCGGAGCCTGAGCCGGCGCGGCCTCCTCCCCAAACAACCCTGAGAGTGACCCATCCGACTTCTGCATCTGCTCGAAGTTAGGGTTCGGTAGGGCGGTGAAGCCTTTGCGGCCCGTGGCATCCCATAGCATGAACGTGGGCACCAGGATGCCCGCTACAAGGACGAGGACGAACAGGCGGGCGAACATTCTCATGGCTGGGCCTCACAATGGGTGGCTGGGGGTCGCTGGAATGGGAACGCCGGTGACGCGTTCAGCTTTCAGGGTAGAGCCCCCCGCCCCGGCACCCGGGGCATAGGAAGGGAGTCCGGATGAACTGGTTTGGAATCATGCTGGCCGGCTTTCTCGCGGCCCCCTCACTTGCCCAGGAGCAACCCAACACCCACCTCGCCCAGCCCAACCCGGCGGGGCCGGTGCGCCCGGACCAACCCGCGGGCGGGATCCGCACCGCGGCCGACCTGCTCGACCAGCTCGAGAGCGCGGATGAGGACCTCAAGTCGCTCGACGCCGACATCCTCTACGAGCGTGTATTCGGCCTTGAGGGCGACGTGCAGGAGCGGCGCGGCAAGCTGTACTACGTGGACACGAAGGCGCGCACGCCCGACGGCAAGCCGGGCGCGGGGTCGCGGAAGTTCGCGATCCATGTCCAGTGGCTGAAGCTCGGGCGTCAGGAGCCCATGCGGCAGGACCACCTGATGATCTTCGACGGCGAATGGCTAGTGGAGAAGCAGGCGGGCGAGAAGCAGATTGTGAAGCGGCAGATCACCCGCGCGGGGCAGGGCTTTGACCCGCTGAAAGTGGGGGAGGGGCCATTCCCGCTGCCCATCGGCCAGAAACGCCAGGACATCCTCAGCCGCTTCGACGCCGTGCTGCTCAAGCCCACCGAGGGGCTGGTGGCGAACACCCCGGCGATGCAGAAGCAACTGGATAAGTTCGTGGAGGGCACGCACCAGATCAAGCTGACGCCGCGTCAGCACGACCCCAATGCGGAGCTCTCGGAGATCCGGCTGTGGTACCGAGAGGATCCGAAGCTCAAGCGCCTGCTGCCGCGTCTGGCCCGCACAGTGACCCCGCAGGGCGACGTCTCGCTGGTGCAGCTGGTGAACGTAAAGGTGAACCAGCCGGTTGCGTCCGATGTGCTCGACACCCGGACGCCGCAGGGCTGGAAAGAGGACGTGCAGCCGCTGCCGATTCAGGCACCCGCGCCCGCTCAGCCCACAGCACCCGCTACCAACTCGCCGCGTCCCACGACACCCGAACAAGCGGTGCCGGAAAACCGCCGATAAGCGCTGGGCGTACACAGAAGGTGTGCGGGGACCCGCACGGAGTGATCACAGGCAGAGTGCACGGAGGCCGCCGTTGCCCGCACGCAGCTGGATGTTGAATGGACGCGGGCTCACCAGCCTGCTCGTGGTGGTCGCCGGCCTCGCGGCCGGCGTGCCCGCACTCGCCCAACCCGAGCCCAAGCGTGAGCCGGTTGAGGTTGCACCTGACCCCGAGCCCACGGAGCAGACGAAAGGCGAGCAGCCGGAGGTTCGCCCTGATCAGCCCGAGCCAGCGCTCAAACCCATGGAGCCGCCCCCGCTGGCTGAGGCGGTGACCACGCTGCTCGATCAGGCGTACCTCTCCGAGGCCGAGCGCGCCGCGCTCCGCATCAAGCACGGCCTGTGGGAGGAGTCGGACCTCACCACCCCCGCGCTCCGCGCCAAGGCCGCGCTCACCCGCGGCAACTTCATGGATTCGGTCTTCGATGACGCCAGCGTGCCGGTCGAGGACCGCGCCGAAGCCCGCTGGCGCCGCGGCGAGCCGGAAGCGGCGCTGGAGCTGCTCAAGGGCGCAAAGACGATCCGGGCCGCGCGATTGAGCGCTGAGGCGTTGTACGACCTTGGCCGGCCCGCCGACGCCGCGACCGCCGCCGAGGCGATCACGAAGGACCTGTCAAAGGTCACCGACGTCGACGAGCTCGTGGAGGGCGTGCGTGCCCGCATGCTGCTGGCCCGCATCATCGGCGCGAGCCGCTCGGGCGCCGAGTTCCAGCAGATGAACACGCTGCTGACCCACGCCCGCGACGACCTCGACCGGCTCTCGTGGCGCGCCCCGCTCGCCGAGGCCGTGCTGCTCGAGGACAAGAACAACTACCCCGACATGGGCGCGGCCCTGTTGCAGGCCCTCTCTCACAACCCGCGCAGTGCCGAGGCGTGGTACCTCGCCGGACGCGCGGCCGTTAACGGCATGGACTTCCCTCGCGCCGAGACCACCGCGCTGCGCCTGGACGAGCTCTCGAGCCCCGAGCCCTCGCCGTATGCGGCCATCGTGCGTGCACTGGTGCAGCTGCGACAGCAGGAGGGCGAGGCGGCGGAGAAGGCGCTCGCGCCCGCACTGGCGCGCTACCCGAATCACCGCGAACTACGGGCGGTGCACGCCGCCGCGGCCGCGGGACGGTTCGACTTCGCGGAGGCACAGAAGCGGCTGGACGCGTTCGACCAGCTTGCGCCGGGGTCGCCGGTGGCGTACCTGGCTGTGGGCAAGGCGATGGCAGGGGCCCGGCAGTACGAGGAAGCGGCGAACTACCTGCGCGAAGCGGTGAAGCGTGCCCCCAAGTGGCCCGAGCCTGTGATCGAGCTCGGCCTCTCGGAGATGCAGTCGGGCAACAACATGGCGGCGCTGGATGCCCTGCGCACCGCCACGCAGCTCGACGGTTTCAACGTGCGGGCCGAGAACAGCTTCAAGCTGCTCAAGGAGCTCAGCAACTACGCCCAGATCGAGAGCGAGCACTTCATCGTCCGCTGCAAGCGCGGCGTGGACGAGGTCGTCGCTCACGAGATGCTCCCGCAGCTGGAGAAGATCTTTCAGCGCGTGACCGGCAACGAGCCGGGCGGCATCGACCACAAGCCCGCGGGCAAGACCGTGGTCGAGCTCTACCCCAACCACCGCTGGTTCGGCGTGCGCATTACTGGCATCCCGCAGCTGCACACCATTGCCGCGGCCACCGGGCCGGTGATCGCGATGGAGGCCCCGCGCGAGGGCCCGGGGCACCTGGGGGCGTACGACTGGGCCCGCGTTGTGCAGCACGAGTACACGCACACAGTGACGCTCAGCCGCACGAAGAACCGCCTGCCGCACTGGTTCACGGAGGCCGGCGCGGTGTACCTGGAGGACTCACCCCGCGACACGCACACCGTGGAGCTGCTCGCACGCGCCTACCGCACGAACTCGCTCTTTGACTTCGACACGATCAACATCATGTTCGCGCGCCCCAAGAAGCCGACCGATCGCTCGCAGGCGTACGCGCAAGGCGCATGGATGTACGAGTTCATCATCGAGCGGTTTGGCGCGAGCAAGCCGCTGGAGCTGATGGACCTCTACGCCCAGGGCGTACGCGAGGAGGCCGCGTTCCGGCAGGTGCTGGGCATCGGACGCGCGGAGTTCCTCACGCAGTTCAAGGCGTACGCGCGGGACCAGCTCATCAGCTGGGGCATGCTGCCGACGGAGAACACGCCCGACATCAACCAGCTGCTCAAGCAAGAGGCCGCGGCCCCCGAGGAGGACTCGCCCGCCGGCGCTCCGCGGGAGCCCAGCCCCGAGCTGCTCGAGCAGTGGCTCGCGAAGCACCCGAGCAACCCGTTCGTGCTCGCGGCCGTGGTGAAGAGCCGC
>Ga0196963_10000485_pt1 | contig 35762 bp, 49 predicted proteins | sample S1_5metaG_FD_148600 | JGI IMG/M metagenome (GOLD analysis project Ga0196963, IMG submission 148600) | Soil microbial communities from Anza Borrego desert, Southern California, United States - S1_5 | ecosystem: Environmental > Terrestrial > Soil > Desert | place: USA: California | collected...
CGACAGGCGCCTCCATCTCTCATGTCTCGCCGATTCCCGTTCGTGTCGCTGCGATTCCCGTCCCCGACGGCGATACCGACGTCGCCCAGGATCCAGCCAACGGGCTTCATGTCGCTGCGATTCCCGGTGGTGTCGCTGCGATTCCCGTTGATGTCGCCGGGATTCCCGCCAGCCTCATTGAGAAACAAGGGCTTGGCGGCAACTGGCTGTTCATGTCGCTGCGATTCCCGCCAACAACCAGGGATTCCAGAGACTTACTCAACATCTTGTGCCTGTGATCTGTGAATCCGCATCATTTAGCCGCTCCTGACGTTGATGTCGCTGCGGTTCCCGCTTACCGTCGGCTCTACGGGCAGGAGGCTGGCAATGGTTGACGTGACTGGGAAAGGTCTGAGCGAGCAGGAGATCAAGCGGCTCGAGCGCCTGAGGAACCGGCGCGGTCGACGCAAGCCGTCGGTCATGCCTCCAGACCTCGCCCGCACCGCGGCGTTCGCTCCCAGGCGACGGAATCTCAGCTCGGACGCCAACTTTTCACGCACCTATGTCCTGGCGCACCATTCCGTCGTCGAGGTGAAGGGAAGGGAACTCGGGGGACAGCATCGAGATATCCTCTATGCCTTGTTTCGCATGCGGGCCCAGGAACTGAAGATTCCGAACCCGAACTACAATCCAAACATCAAGGGGATCGGGCCTTATCAGGAGAGGCCCTACCTGACGATGTTCCAGGTCACCACGACCTGGCGGGATCTGCTGACGGCCATGAGCCTGACGCCTCACGTCAACAACCTGGGGACGGTCCTGGATAACCTGGAGGAGATCCGCCAGGTATCGATCCGTGTCTTTCAGGGCGGGCCGGCTGCTTACCAGAAGGCCAAGGAAGGGGGCCGCCTGGCTGAAGGCGCCGGTTTCTCGGACTCGATGATCGGGCGGATCGACTGGGACGGCGCCAAGCTCGATAGCCCCCTGACGGTCCAGTACGGCGAGTGGGTGCGCCGGGTTTTCGAGATGAAGCATCTGGTCAGCGTCAATGCCGACGTCTACTTCGCCCTGCGATCGGAGCATGCCAAGAGCTTCTGGCCATACATCGATTCCCAGCCCGCCCATTCCTGGATCGATGAGGATCGCCTTGGCGAGCTGGTCGGCCGCAAGATCAGCGAGGAGACCCCGCAGCGCCGGCGGGTCTTCAAGGAGGATTGCCGCCAGGCCTTCGAGGACATGCAACGGGCCGGCGGACTGAAGGAGTGGCATACGGAGGAGATCCGCCGGGGCCGGTTCGTCAGTCTCCGCTTCCATTACAAGCATGCCCTTCCCCGACAGGGTGAGCTGCTGCTGGGCGCTGACCAGCCAGTGTGACCGCAGCATCGGGAATGGCGGCTTCATGTCGCCGCCATTCCGCTGAAATCACGCTGCATCCAGGGCCGGCCCGTTCATGTCGCTTCGGTTCCCGTCGGCCACCGGGCGTTCATGTCGCTGCGATTCCCATGCCCCGCCTTCATTTTCTCGACGCCGGCATGGCTTCATGTCGCTGCGATTCCCGTGCCCCGAACCCGCAATGTCTCTGGTCAGGCAGGGCGGCTTCATGTCGCCGCGGTTCCCCTCGCTGTACGACGGGCGTTGATGTCGCTGCCGTTCCGCTGGACCACCCTGGCCAGGGTTCTACCTTGATCGTTCATGTCGCCACGATTCCTGCACGACATCTGTAGAATCAAAGCTTTGCACTGCAGTGCGGGTTCATGTCGCTGCGGTTCCCGCTCCTGTTCATGTCGCTGCGATTCCCATCACGCGCACGATGTTCCGGCGCCTGCATGGCCCGGCCTGAGGCCTTCATGTCGCTTCGATTCCCACTGATGTCGCTTCGGTTCCCGCGCCGCCGTGGAATATCAATGGCTTGCGGCGACGCCTCGGATCGGCGGCCCGGGAGGAGTACGGGGAGGGGTGCTGTCGATGTCGCCGCTGTTCCCGGCGATATCCAAGCTTATCAACCGGTTACAGGGAAGGCCGCTTCATGTCGCTGCGATTCCCGGCGGCTGTACCGGGAATCGCAGCGACATGAAGCTCATCCCGGGGACGGGGAGTCCGGCTCCAGCTCCGGCTCCGCGGTTTCGGTCTGGAGAAGCGGGGCCAACAGCCGGCCGAGGACGGCGCGCAGTTTTCCTTCCGGCGGCTGTTCCGCGGTCTGCGTGACGGGAGCACGAGGTTCTGGCTCCGCAGTCATGTGCGGAGACGGCACAGCCTCGTCATCGACATTCAGCATGCCGGGCCGGGCGAAGGGATTGATCCGCGCTCTGGCGGCGGCGTCTCTGACCGCATCCAGGGCTTCATCGTACCCACAGCGGAACCATTCTCCATCGTACCAATGCTGGATCAAGGCGCCGTGCGCCGCCTTTTCCGCGAGTGACGCAAGCAGCTCGCTGGGCAGCCATTCCGCGTAGAGCAGCTGTGCATTCAGCTGTCGCGCGCGATCGTGCGGGTGGACGGAGAGCCCGATCTTCAGCTCCTTCTGGCCGGGGCGCGCCATGATGTAGACGGAGCATGGCCGGCTGGCGTTGATGTCCTTCATGCACCGGGTCGGCAACGTGCTGCGCGCCGGCAACGTCTCGATGTGCCTGTCCCGCTGGAGACCCGACATGCCCGTCACTCCGGGGACGATCCGCCGCCGGCCTGGCCGAAGTCCCCAGCGCCCCGGGGCACGGCGGTGTCGACGTTGGGCGCCAGCACCATGTCCCGGATCACGGTGGCCTTCATCGTGCCGGGCTTCCAGCAAGGCCTGATGCGCGGAATCGATGGGGCACGGGCGCTCATGAGGGGGTGCTCGGGCGATGACGGGTTCGACTATCCTGTGTCCCCGAAGTGAAAATGCGACCCAAGCCGATCGGATCAGGACAGAGACACGTCCGTCGAGTACGGCGGCAGGAAAGTGACAATGCGGCCGCGCGCATGATCATAGACGGTGCGCAGAACCACTGTCGGGAAGATGATGTCGTACAGGGAGACGCGATTGCTCTGGCGCTCCACCAGCTCGACCGGCATCCGCTGGCGGTTCTTCTGGCCCTGCTTGCGGATGCAGTTCACCAAGTAGGTGTAGTCCTCGTCCGTCAGCGCGAGGCGATAGCGCTCCCGCGCCCGGCGGATCGCATGCTTCTTCTCGGCCTCTGCCTTGCTGGGCATGGAGGTCACCGCCCCGGTCGGCGCAAACGCATCAGGTCCATGATGGCGATGGCGTCGTCCGGCGTGAGGTCCGTCAGCTCCAGGCTGACTTCGCCGTCCCGGGTGGCGCGCAGAATGGCGCCGCAATAGCGCCGGGACCGGATCTCATAGCCGGTCCGGTCCGGCCGCCGCTCGTCGCGCAATTCGACTCCAAGGTCGGATGCCAGCCGGCCAAGCTTCTCGGCAGCGGTTTCCCGATGCTGCAGGGTGGCGGCGACGATTTCCTTGATCCGGGGCAGGACGGCCAGATAGGGCAGGAAGACGTCGCGCTTCAGGCGGCGCCGAAGCTTGGCCTTCCGGCCGGAGTCATCCAGCATGGCGGTGCCGAAAGTCGTGGACAGGGCGTCCGCGTCCAGTCCCGAAAGGCGGAAGTGCCACAGCGCGGTGGGCTGCGCGCCGATCGGCGGCGTGCGCGGCTCGATCCGGATGTTGGTCTTGTTGAAGGCGCTGACGTGGAAGATGGCGCCGGTCTCAGCATCGGTCAGCAGCGCGGTATGGGGCTGCAGCTTCTCCACTGCCCATGCTCCGGGCAGGCCCTCGGTCAGCTCGAGGATGCGGGCGACATCGATATCGTGGGACATGAGAGCTCCTGCGCCGCCCGGGCTGGCGGAAGAGGTCTATAACGAGGCTTTGATGGCGGTCAGGTCGTCGTTGCAGAGCTGCTCCAGCTCCCGCAGCGCCCGCCGGTAGCCGTCAGCGGCTGGCGACCTGTCGCCCACGACCTTCCTGCGGAGATCCCTGACGTGCCTCTTGGCCCGCCGTAGGCCGTAGGCATCCCATCCCGACACGTCGGCTCCGCCTACCCTGTTTGCGGAAACCTGGACTTCCGGTCGCTGCTTGCCGTTCGACATCACGTCACCTCCGATCCGCCGGCCTCCGGCACGCCCGACGCTTCTTCGGTCCGGCGGATCGAGAAACGCAAGGTCTTCAGGTCGTAGCCCCGCTGGCGCAGCTCGTCCAGCAGGCTTGGATCCCAGCAGACGTTCAGGAACTGCCCCATGCGCGGGCTGCAGCGCTTGCTGTCCAGCCCGAACCAGATCAGCGCCCCGTCAGCCTTGCTGGGCGAGTTGACGATGAACTTCCTGCCCCGCTTGCTCCAGTAGACGGACAGGATGCGTTGGAAGGAGAGCTTGGTCCTGTCCAGGAAGCGCCAGATGACGCCATCCTGAAAGCCGCCCTGCTCCTCGTGCTTCTTGAGGCGGGCCGCCTCGATCTCCTCCGGCGAGTAGCCGCGCCGCTCCGCGATGGTGTGGAGCAGCTCCAGCACGTCGGCATAGCCCTCGATGTCCTGGCCGCCGGTTTCCAGCAGCTTGTCCACCGCTTCCTGCAGCGCCTCGGGCAGCAGGGCCTCGACCTCGTCCTCGCTGGCGACCCGGCGATCTTTCTCGGGGATCGCATCGACCATCCGGTCGCGGATCAGCTTCCATTCGGGATGCGGGCGCACGGGCGTGTTCAGCCGGTGCTGCCGCTCGCGGTGCTCGCGCTGCAGCCGCTCCCGGAGCGATTCCAGTGTTTCCGTATGGTCTCCGGCCATGTCTCGCGTCCATATTATCTTGTAACCAAGACAATACAGCAGCGAGCGGCGGCCGGCAACGGTCGTGTGGAACTCGGGGACCTGGGTCCGCGGACCGTCCTCAGCGGACCGTCCTCATCTGCCGTATGGCCGGTCAGCCTGGGTCCGACGCTGAGACCGGCTTTCCGGGCTTACCAAGCCAGGTCAATGGCGGCCTGCTGACGGGACAGTTCATTGAGTCTGCGTGCGGCACCCGTGTATATCCTGGTTGAGGAGATCGCTGGCGCGATCCCTATCTCAACCCTGGCCATCGGAGATCCTTGTGGTGGAGATCGACGCGGCTTCCAGGCCGGCACGCCGGAACCGGCTGCCGGTGAAGCCTGGCCGGGAAATCGCCTGAGATGTCTGGACGGACGGACGACCCAGCGATCCAGCAGCTCCCGCGCCGCGCCAAGGTCCTCTACGTGGCCACCACCAGTTGGCATGGCCTGACCTTCGTCAAGGTGGGGATCACCGGATCCCCCCAGGAGAGGCTGAACCACATCAAGACTTACTGCCCGTTTCCTATTGAAAAGTTTCTGTATCTGCCGACCGAAGATGAGTATCTTGCCGCGAGAATAGAGAAGAATCTCCATAGAATCTATGCAAATAAACACACCAATGGGGAGTGGTTCTTCCTGGAAGACAAGGAAGACATATATTGGTTCTTCACAACATTCATGGAGATCACCGAGGCCGCCGGGATGTCATCGGCTGTCACGCTGCTCTAGCCCAGCGTCAGGGCATGGGGCCGTCGTCCGCGTCGGCGGATCCGTCCGTGTCATCATCCGGTCCGCCGGCCTCGGCCATCGCGGGGCCGGTCTGGTCCAGGGCCTGCCGGATCTGCTCGCGCAGGCCCGGATAGGCCTCCATCACGCCGTCGGGCACGGCGACCTGGTGGATAAGCGCCGTCGTGACGGCGAGCCTGTGCGCCGCGGTGGCGGCCGCGTAGCCGGCCGGCGAGTAGCAGTATCCGCCGAGCCGACCCTTGCCGTGCAGGACCGCATGGGCAAGGAACAGCTCGGCGCCCAGCCCCCGGCCGCGCAGATCCTCCGGCACCCACGCATCCCCCTCTATGTAGCCGGCGACGGCCGCGCCGGTGCGGTCCAGGAGCAGCAGGTGCGGCGTACCGCTGAAGGGGCAGCAGGCCAGGCTCTGCGCGAGCAGGTGGCCCTGCCCGGCCAGGCTGGGGCTGATCGGCTGCCAGAGGGCGCGCAAGGGCATGCCGGCATTCGCCCTGATCTGCTCCGGCACCCGCCGCGCCGCCGTGTCGGCGAAGTGCGGCTGGATGTCGATGCGGCCGCGGCCGTAGTCCGATGGCGTGAAGAACTGCTTCTGGGTCAGCCGGTGCGGCGCGGTGCGGCCGAGCGCCAGCAGCTGGTTCCAGAGCGGCGATGGGGTGAGCGCGTTCATGGCGCCACTTCGTCCCGCTCGGCCTCGTCGGCGGCCTCGGGCTCCTCAGACAGCGGAAAATCCACGCCTGCCAGCGGGCGCTGGCTCATCTGGCGGAACTCCGGTGTGTTGAAAGGCGCATATGGCAGAGCGCGGATCACGCCGGCGATGCGGCGCTTTTCCTCGTCGAAGCCTGCGTCGTCCACGCTGCCGAGGATCTGGATCTCGGGCTCCGCCGCCTTGATTTCGCAGGGGGTGCCGTCCCGGCTGTCGCTGTGGCGCTTCTCGAGCTTCTCCTCGCTCACCAGACCAGACACCTCCAGCAGCAGGCCATCAGGGGCCCGGACCAGAGTGTGGTAGCGGAGTCCGTAATTCTTGTATGGCCACACCGCCTGCGCGGTTGGCCATCCGGTCATCTCGCTCAGGACGGCCGCGAAGTCGTTGCAGTAGGAAGAGCTGAAGGCCCGACGAATCACTTCCAGCGTGTTCGTCTGGTCCAAATCCTCGTCCTCGTACAGCCGGCAGTCGTCGTAGTAGTGCTCCGCCGCGTCCTTCAGGACTGCTTTGCACCAGCCCTCCTGGTGGGCATGCAGCGCCTCGCGCAGCAGCGCGCCGCTGGCCGTCGGCGGCCAGGCACCCTGTCGCTCGTTCACCCCGGCGCCATGGCCGTGAAGCTGGCCGTCGCGTCCGATGCTGATGAGCGGTATCCCGCCGTCGGCGGAGCCGGCCATGCGGACCAGGTTGTCGCCGCCATTGTCCAGCAGCGCCTCCTCGACGATCAGAACCGCGTCCAACAGCTCGCTCGGCCCGCCGGACCGGATCTCCTTCCAACCGACCAGGTGCTGCAGCGCGCGCTCGAAGGCTGCGGAGAACCGCTGGTCGGGCAGGCTTGGCGGCAGCCAGCGGATCGCGCCGTCCGGGTGCAGTTCCACGCTGCCGGGGTGCCGGGCGTTGACTTTGGTGCCGTCGGCCTGGGGCAGGTCCAGGATGATGCCGGTCAGTCGTACGATCATGGCGTGGGGCTCTCGTCTTCGTCGGCCGCGGCCTCCAACTCAGGCGCCGGCTCCTGTCGGAAGCCGGTAACGCACCAGCCGCTGTAGGTCTTGGTGAGCCACTCGCCGATCTCCTCGACCTGGCGATCGATGTCGGAGTTGGCGATGCCCAGCTCCTCCGGGTCGATGACCACCTCGCTCGGCAGGTCGAGGTCCGTCATGGCGTTGCCTTCGGTGTCCCACTCGATGTCGTAGATGCGGATCTTGCTCATGATGCTGTCCTCCTTCGGCGTGCGGCGCCGGGATGTCAGGGGCTGGGGCTCTCGTCTTCGTCATTGTCGGCGCCGGGCATATCCTCCGGCTCATCCTGCTCCTCGACCTTCACCGGCCGGCCCAGCGCTTCGCGCGCTACCCGGTCCAGATGGCTCTCCTTGCCACGGAGATGCTCGGGGCGCGACTCGTGGGGCGTGCCGCCATAGGCGAGCCTGTCATAGACGTCGAGCAGCGCGTCGTAGTCCGTGATGTTGGTGACGTAGCTTGGCACGATGATGCGGCGGAACTTGGCGCGTTCGGCCCAGCTCAGCTCCGAGTAGCGCCACCCGAAGACGTCGAACTCGTCGTTGACGTAGTCGATGATGGTCGTCCAGCGCTGCTGGCCGTCCAGCAGCCACCGGTCGAACTCGGCCGAGTCCCGGTCGTCCTCGTTGACCACATAGGAGCCGATGGGAAGTCCGATCCAGAGGCTCTCGATCAGGCGAGTCCGCTGCAGATCGGTCCAGATGGAAGGCCTCTGGAACGACGGCAGCGTGAAGGCGCCCAGCGACCGCTCGCCCTTGGCCGCATCTGCATCGCGCAGGCGCGTGTTGGTCGTGATGCCATGCTCGATGGTGAACTGGCCAGCCCGGGCATGGAACCAGAAGTGCCGTTGCGCGATACGCCGCGGAATGTCCTGCTTCGGCCTCGGATCGTTGAGGATGTCGATGATCGGCATGGCGTGGGTCTCGCGTTCGGGTGCGTTCGATGGCGGCCGGATCAGGGCTCGTGGTTCTCGTCCGGCTCGTCGTAGGGCTCGTCGTCACCGGTCAGCAGGTTGTGGACGGCATCGCCCGCGGTCTTCAGGATGTCGAGCCCGGCCTTGTAGTCCAGGATGTTCTCGCCGCCATTGACCAGCCGGCCGGCCGGCCACTGCTCGCCGCGCTGGAAGAAGCAGACCCTGGCCGGATCGAGGCCATCCTGCTTCGCCCGGTAGCGATCCAGGCGCGCCAGCTCCAGGGCTTCTGCCTGGGTGCAGGCGATCCGGAAGCGCTGGGGCTGTTCGCCGGTGCCGTCGTCGCCCAGGTTCATCTCGAACAGAAAGGCCGCCTGGCCGGACGGATGCCGTGTCCAGCCCCGCATCGCCTGATAGGCTGAAAGCGCCGATCCACTCTCCGCCTGCCGCCGGGCCCAGAACCTCTCGGTCTCGCTGAGCGGATGACCCGGCACCTGCCAGTTCTCCAGCATGCCGGCGAGCCAAGCCTGGTCCAGGTCGCGGATGACGACTTCCCACCCCAGCGCCTCCTGGTCCTTGTGCCACTCGATGTCCATCGGCTGGCCGGCGACGGCCTCGTCCAGCTGCGCCACCGAGGTGGTCAGCGTGCCGATCGTGCGCCACCGGCCGGCCTTCACCGACCGGAGCCCGAGGGCGAACTCGGCCAGCGTAAGGTCCACCGCCTCTGCCTTCGGGTCCGGGCTCTGGTCGATGTCGAAGCAGTGGAAGTTCCACTTGCCGTTGGAGGACGTCGGCGCGCCGAGGCCAGGCCGGCTGAACCGGCAGGCCAGCCAGTCGTCGTAGAGGGTGATCTCCAGACGGCCGTAGCGGGTCAGCGCCCAGTATTCGCCGAACGGACCCTCGTCCGTGACGGCAGCGTCGCTCGGCAGCGGCACGATGCCGTGCTTCTCCAGGACATCCTTGGCGCCCGTGATGAAGCGCTGCTTCAGCTCGGCGCGGACGCGCTTCAGGGTCGAGGGATGGGTCATGACGGGAGATCCTGGAGAAGTTGAGCGAGTGGGGCGGGTCAGCGACGGTCGAAGGGCGTCGGAGCCTCGAGATCTTCCTCGTCCTCGGCGCCGCGGCCCTCGAACAGGTCGACGTCCTCACCAAGGCCTTCGCCGAGGGCGGCCTCGACGTACTTCAGCGTCTGGACTGCCTCGTCGTAGGTCAGGACGTTGTCCGCCCGGGGCCCATCGGCCACCGGCACCAGCCGCTCGAACCAGTGGCCGTCATTCTCCTTGATATTCTCCAGCTCGCAGCGGCGCTTGTCGGCCGCCGCGAGCACCGCGGCCTGCTCCTCGGTGGCCGCGACGTAGTAGCGGTTGGGGGCGCCGACCTCGTCGCCACCCAGGCTGATGTCGTAGAGATAGAGCTGCGGGCCGCTGGCCATGATGGGTCTCCAGATGGGTTGGTGCGGGCCACGGCCCGCCAGTTCCGCCATCCTGCATCCACGAACTGGAAACGCGGCCCGGCTACCCTACCAATCCTGGTTCACTTCGTAATCCGGCGGGGCGGGGATCGGGTCCCGGGACTCTGGGGCGCGGCGGACTGCTGTCGGGGCCGGGGCCGGCACGAACCCCACGGTGAAGTTGAAGGCGCGTCCGATCCGGTCGAGCGTTGCCAGCGTCGGGTTCGCGCGTCCGTTCTCAAGCTCGGAGAGCTGGCGCACCGTCAGGCCGAACATCTTCGCGAAGGGAGCCTGCTTGAGGCCTGTAGCCCGCCGCATCGCCTTGATCGCGTCGGGCAGGGCAAGCTGGCCCGTGCGGGCATGGTCCATCAGCTCTGCCCGGGATGTCGGCAGGCCAGGCTGTTCCTTGTCGCGGACCTTCATGGCTCAACCTCATCCGATCCATGCCCATCGGTAGGCACATGCACCGCCGCCGACTCGTACCCCCTCAGGGCCTTGAGGCTGTCGGCAACCTCCCGGCAGCGGAGCAGCGCGCGCCGCCGGACTTCGGCTGGCACGCCGAAGCGTTCCGCGGCTGCAGGCAGATCCCGGATGAACGGTTCGGCAGCGAGAAGGCGGCTGACGAGCAGGCCGCCGTTCATGCCGGTCACGCGCACCACGGCATCGACGACCTTGCGCCAATCCGGGACGAGGTCGTCCCGCCGCAGGCAATCCCAGCGCGTTGCACGCGGAATGGCCTGCGGGTCGAGGCGCATCGGGGCGAAGTCGAACAGGGGCGTCAGCCCGACATAGCCATTGTCGGTCTTGGCCAATGCCGTGTTGCGGCCGTGGTTGTCGGGATTGCCCATGGCAAGGTTCAGCACGTCGCGCAGGACATACTCGACAGCTTCACCGGCGGGGTCGGAGCAGTGCCTGGCAATGGTCTTCAGGTACTGCTCATGCGATATCGTGTACTCGAAGGCGGCGACCCCGGTGGCAGCGATGATGCTCTCCTGACCAAGCCGGATCACGCGCATCCGGCCATCCTGCTCGACCACGCGGCGATCGAACCGCGGAATGAGCAGCGACCGGTTTCCCGCCTTCAGCGCGCCGCCGACGCGAAGGCCGAACCGTCGCGCGATCTCCAGATAGGGGGCCTCGGCCGCCAGGATCAGGTCGCGCACTTCATCGCCTCCCCGGCCGAACTTGACCAGGATGTGCATGGCGGCGTCACTATCCGGCACCACCGGATCGGGATACCACAGGCCGTCCCGCCGCGAACGGGTCAGCAGGACCTTGGGCCATTCTCCCTGGACACCGCTCGACCCTGAGGCGATGAGGGTCGAGCGGTCTGCCGTGTCGATGAAATGGTCCGACAGATCCAGCATGTCCTGACGGGTCAGCCCGCGGAACGTTTGGCCCATGAGGCGCCTAACCTCCGCCTCATGGGCCTCCTTGATGCGGGTGTTGCCGATGGGGGCGCCGCCGGCACGCATGAGGAGCGCTTCCCAGAGCCGCGGATTGTCGAGATCCATGCCGATCTCGCCGGCGAGGCGCTTCCGGGCATGTCCCTGGGGCAGTAGATCCAGCAGGAATGCCGGCCAGCCACGGGTCGTCTCACCCATGATCCGGACGGGCAGGGCCACGGACAAGGCGCGGCTGTCCCGGACCTCTGTCCCGTCGGACAAGGCTACGGCTCCGAACGCCGCGAAGTAGTCGATCTCGTAGTCGAGCCTGGTGTCGCCCTGCAGACCGCGCTCCGGCTGGAGAATCTCCAGGCGCGCAGCATCGTGCCATGCGTCCCCATGGTGCATCTGAAGCGTAAGAACGCCCTGCGCGCTCATCGAAACATGCCATCAGAATGGTACATAATGGCACCTTATAGCGCAATTCATGCCACTACAATGGAATATGAATTCCCGAGCCATGGGCCATCCGGGCCGCCGAGTTGAACCTGCTGCGCCTTGCCGTGTTTCATGCCAGTCTGCCGGCATTCCGCCGATGCAGAAAATGGAGCACGCCAGCGGGCCATGAGCGCGAAGATCCTGCAGTTCCCCCAGCAGCCTTCACGGGGCGATCCAGCGGACCGGACGCCTCTTTCCGAGCGCCGGGACGGCATCGGCGTGCCGCTTCCGTCCAGCAGAACGCCTGTGGCTTCTGAGCACATTGCCCGGCAGGTGACCTTCGCGATTGCCGGCGCCGGAAGCCCCGCGCGGCACGGTAAGGTGCCGTGGGTCATCGGCCGGTGCTCGCGCACGGGCCGCATCGCCCTCAGCCATGTTCCCAAGCATTTCGAGGGGGCGGTGGCGGTGTTCTATGGGCGCGACGAGGGGGAAGAATGCGTCGTGGTCCCGGATCTGGACGAGGCCTGCTTCATTGCCATTGCGGCCGTGCGCCATGACATTGGCGGCTGCCAGCAGGCCCACATCAAGCCCGCCGTCGCGGCGCCGGCCGGCGCGGAGGAGGTGGAGGATTTCGAGGAGTGGGTGGCACAGCTGTAACTATGGAGTTGCCGCGGCTCCCGCGCCGTGAGAGAAGGATTCCACGGCGCGGGGCGACCCGATGTCCGCCGAGCGGGGTGCCGCAGGGCCGACAAGGCCATAAGCGCCCCGTGATTAGCGAAAGGCCCGCTGGATCGCTCCGGCGGGCCTTCGTCGTTTCCGGATCTGGTCTGGCCGATCAGGGCTCGGCGCCCTCGTCGGCCTCCTCCCGCGCGACCAGCTCCCTGATCTCCGCCGCCGCCTCGGTCATCGCCGCCTGGAAGGCGCCGGCGTTGCCCTGGTACAGCGACGGCGTCTCGATGGCGGACATCTGGCTGCTGGCGTCGCCATTCTTGGCATTGTCGTAATCCACCAGCACCACCTTGACCGGCCGGTCGCAGGCGACGACTTCGGCGCAGCCGCCGGAGACGGTGACCAGCACGGCCGGCACGTTGTCGGAGGCGCCGGACATCTCGTTGAGCTTGAGCGCCCGAGCCTCCCAGACCTGCTTCTGGTCCCGGGTGGTCAGCTCGGCGAACATGCGCTCGGCTTCCGTCGCGGTGACCTTGCCCAGATCGTCGACGCTGGTCTGGGCGACGAGCCAGAGCTGAGCGGCGGTGATGGGCTGCGGGCCGGCGGCCGGCGTCATGGAGGCGGTGGACATGGGGCTGATGCTCCTGCGTGTGAATTCACACGGCGGCCGGAAATGCCTGCCGTTTCAACGGTTATCCTGCATCCCCAAACCGCAAACGGAGCCGGGTTCGTCAGGACGGAATCAAGGGGACGGCCCCTCGTCGGCATCCGCCAGCAACAGCTCGTCGCCCTCCGGCTCTTCTTCATCCGGCCCGGCCGCCGCGGTGCCGGCCCGCAGCATCTCGACGCCGGCGCGCCCCGGCGGCGGCAAGCCTTCCCAAGCACCGTAGCGCTCCAGCAGCTCCGGCCACTCCCGCCAGGTTCGGGCAGCCGCGCGGCGCCGCTCCAGCGGCACGTCGCAGGAGAGAGCCGAGTCGACAAGCTCCATAGGGACGGGGGCAAGGTGCAGCCGGCAAGGATCGCCCTCGCGGCGCGGCCATTCGATGCGGAACTCCAGCATGACGGTGCATTGAACCGCGTCCTCTGGGAAAAGAGCGTCTTGTTCGTCTATGCATTGCGTGATGCGACGCCCAATTCTCTCCAGAACGTCTGCCAGCAGGCCATTGTCGAGGTGCTCGTTGTGCTCGACGGCAAAAGCCAGGGCGAGACGGGCGGCTTGCTCGTCAGCCCACACCCAGTCGGTGCTGGTCGGCCGCACCGCCGGGCCGTCGGGGGCCTGCGGCGGCAGCGACGGCACCCCTGCCTTCAGCAACTCATCGACCGTCGCGCCTGACCAGAGCCACTCGCGTTCGATCTCCTCGACCATGCCGATGTGGGGCAGAGGCGCGTCCCGGTCCATCTGCCGGTAGGTCGGGTCGATGTAATATCCGCCGGCCTCGACCACGACATGGTAGAAGTTGGCGCATAGCGGCTTATCGCCGTCCCACCGTCTGGCCCGCCGGTGTTGCGGTACGAGGTTGCCCATCAGACTCAGCGGGCGGGCGGATATTCCAGCTTTCTCCAGCCGGTCGACGAGGTCGCGGCTCATGTCGATGCAGCGGCCGGCTGCCGCCTCGGGATCTACCAGCCAGGGATGGTCCCGCAGCTGCGACTCGACGACGGCCAGGATGCGGGCGCGCAACGACGCCGAGGCTTCATCCTGCTGACGGGCAGCCGACATCATGGCGTCGGACCCTCATCCTCTTCGTCAGCCGGTGCGTCGCCGTCCGGCCCGGCCGCGGCGCGGGCCAGCAGCATCTCCACCCCAGCCTGGCCCGGTGGTGGCAGGTCGTTACAGGCGCCATAACGCTCCTGGAGCTCCGGCCACTCGCGCCAGGTGCGCGCGGCCGCCCGGCGGCGCTCCAGCGGCACATCCCGGAAGATCTCCGAACCGGCGAGCGCGATGGGATCGGGGGCCAGATGAAACCGACAGGGGTCACCTTTCCGACGCGGCCATTCGATGCGGTATTCGAGCAGCACGCTCTGGGCGACATAGTCCTTGAGGGGCTTGCCGGATGGGTCGGCGATGCGCTCGCCGATCGACTTCCCGACGCCCTTCAGGAACTCGGCGAGGAGCGCATCGTCGAGATGCTCGTTGTGCTCCCTGGCAAAACTCAGCGCGATGGTGGCCAGCCGCTCGTCCGCCCAGACCCATTGCGTGCTGGTCGGCCGCAGCGGCGGCGCGGCCGGCCCGTCCGATGGCGTCACGGTCGCCTCCATCACCATGATCTCCTCCTCCGAGGAGCCTTGCCACAGCCAGGCGGCGGCGAGTTCATCGCAGGTGCCGATGTGGGGCAGCGGCGCCTCCCGATCGATCTGGCGGTAGGAGGGATCGATGTAGAAGCCGCCCGCCACCACGACCACATGGTAGAAGCCGGCATCGAGCGGCTCGCGCTCCTCCCAGTATTCGGCTCGGCGGTGCTGCGGCACCAGGTTTCCCATAAGGCAGACGCACCGGGCGGGAATGCCCTCCCGCTCCAGGCGCTCGACCAGATCCTCGCTCATGCCCTCGCAGGCACCGGTGGCTTCCTCCGGGTCGTCCAACCACGGGTTCTCCCGCAGTTGGGCCTCGGCGATGGCGACCAGCCTGGCGCGCAGCGCTGCCGGAGCAGTGGTCTCGGCGTCGACCCCGCTCACGGCGACGGCCCCTCGTCGGCATCCGCCGCCTCATCCTCGTAGGCCGGCTCCTCGTTCCGCTCGCACTCGACGATGCGGTCCACCTCCGCCGCCGCCAGCTGGCAGGCGCGGATGATGCTGGGGATGTGCGCCGGGTTCATGTCCTCGAACATGGTCGGCGGGATGCGGCCGTAATCCTCGGTGCAGTCGCTGTTGGAGAAGAAGCGCAGCGCCGAGGAGCCGTCGGGGAAAGCGCTGACGGTCACCCAGAAGGGCGAGACGCCGCGGCTCCACAGGCAGGCCTTGGCGCTGCCGTTGCGCTCGCCCCACTCCCAGCCGTCGGTCAGGATGTCGGCCCCGTCGTTGGGGTCGCCGATGAGGCGCAGATAGCTGGTCTCCGGGCTCTGGTTGATCTCGTGCAGGACGCGCTCGAGAAGGCGGCCGGCCTGCTGGTTGAGCCGATGCTGCAGGCGGACGGCCTCGACGTCGTGCGCCAGGTCCTCGCCGATCAGGCGCAGGTCGATGTGGCCCGGCACCAGCCAGCTGCCGTCATGGCATTCGATGTAGCGGCTCACACCCTCGTCGCGCTCGAAGGCATGCGCGCCGCCCTCGATCTTGACCAGCTGCACCGGGGTACCATGACCCAGCGCGGCGTCCCGTTGCGTGGAGCGCAAGGAATAGCGCAGCGCGCCGTCCTCGCAGGCATCGATAATCACGTCCAGGCAGTCGCCGGGGCCGCCGATGGGCAGACGGGCGACGGCGCGTCCGTCCACGGCGCCGCTGTGGCGCGTGCCCTGGTCGATGCGGATCGCGCCCAGCGAGGCCGTGATGCGCTCGGCGACATGGATGGCGATGCGGGTCAGCGGATCGTACTGGTACATGGGAACCTCGGGTCTGGAACCTGGGAAGCTGGGAAGCTCGGGTCTGGAACCTGGGAAGCTGGGAAGCTCGAACCTGGGAAGGGTGGTGGGGGGCCGGGCCGGTCAGGGCTCGACCGTCTCCTCCTCGTCCTCCGCCTCGTTCTCCTTCCAGCTGAGCGCGCAGCGCAGCACCTCGGCGCCGGCCTCCTCGGCCCCCTTCACCAGCTGCAGCACGCTGGCGGGGCTGGTATCCGGCAGGCGGTACTGGCCGGTGCTCTCGAACTCGTGCGTCAGGCTCTCATCCGTATGGAAGGTGGCGATCACGTCCTGCTTCTCGAAGACGCTGATGAGCATCCAGAAGGCGGCGAAGCCGTCGGGCGAGTTGTTCCCGGCGGTCATGCGGATCTTGTAGGAACCGTTCCTGTCGGACCAGCGCCAGCCGCCCTCGACCAGCTCGGGCAGGCGACAAGGCTGCACGTCGCCCGACTTCTCGGACAGCTTCTCGTAGACCTGCTCGGCCAGGTTCTCCGCCAGCGCCTCCATCATGGCGCGCTCGCGCAGGAGCGTCACATCTGCGGTCAGGTCCCGGCGGATGCACTTCAGGGTCGCTTGGTTCAGCCAGGTGCCGTCATGGGCGTTGGCATGCACCGAGCAGTCCTGGAAGCCCTGGTCGTATCGGTTCCCGATGACGTGCTCCCGGTAGGGAAGCCGGATCGTGGCGCCGCCGCCGAGCGCCGCCGCATCAAGCTCGATGCGCTCGCCCGGCCGTCGGCAGTTCCTCGGTACGTCCTGCAGGTAATAGGCGACCTTTCCGCCCTGGAAGGCCTCGAACATCACGTCCACGGCGCCGCCGTTGGGCAGCGGGAGCCGGGCGGCCGCGGCGCCGAACCTCGGCGCGTTCTGCTTCTCCTGGAACGAGGTCGCCCCCAGCGGGCCGGCAGCCATGCGGGCGGCGTGCAGGGCGATGGTGGACAGGGGCGTGGCGTTGGTCATGGCGAGCCTGCGCAGGATCGAGGCCCCGAAGGGCGGGTCACCACCGATCCTGCATCCCCGAACTGGAAACAGGGCCTGCCCGCCGGACAGGCATCAGGGGGAGGGACTCTCGTCGGCGTCAGCCGACCCCACCTCGTCCTGGGGCTCGTCCCGCCCATCGCCGGCCTGGGCCGCCGGCGCCAGGGTCAGCAGCGTGTCGGCGATGCGCCGGCAGAGATCGAGGAGCGCGTCGTCCCGGAAGTCCTGCGGCTGAAAGCCGTAGAAGGAGAAGCCGAAGCGCCGCTCAAGCAGCAGGGGGCCGGTCAGCTCAGGCGTGGACCAGAATTGAAGGCCCCCGCTCCCATCGGGGTAGTAGCGCGGTGCGATCCAGACCGGGATCCCGTTCACCTCGACCTTGAGGGAGTGCGTCGGGTGGCCGACCCCATCGACTTCCTTGCCGACGATGGTCTTGTTGATGTCGCTGCTCGGAGCCGCGATGCCGGGCAGGCCCAACTCCTCGAAGCCCTGCCGGATCCGCTCCACGATCGTGCGCTCGACGCCGGACATCATGGCCTTGCCATTGTGCCGGTTCACCTCCTCGCGCACCAGGTCCGGCAACGCGGTCAGGATCATCTGGTCGGTCGACCTGACCGAGGCATCCAGGCTCTTGACCTGCTTCACGTCCAGAAGCCGGTGCCCGTCATGGACGTTCGGGTGCCGGCGCATGCCGTCCGCGGTGAACTCGGTCCTGAGGGGTGTATCGATTTTGTGCGGCGCCAGGGTGCGGTCGCCTCCGGCAGCCGACTGCTTGAGCCCCCACACCACGCTCCCGTCGTCCAGCGCCCGGATGTGCAGCCTGACGCGCGCGCCGCCTTGGGGGAAGGCGATGTCCGCTTCGGCGAAGCCGTAGACCTGGCTGTGGCCGAGCGGGTGCTCGCCATAAGTGGTCGACAGGCTGCCGGATATCGAGCCGGCGACATGCGAGGCGATCATGCGGGCGATCGACATCAGGGAGCGGGGCGTGGGCCGGCTGGTCATGATGATTTCCTGGATGGATCTGGGGGCTCGTGGCGGTCGATGGTGTTCAGGGCGACAGGTCGTCCCTCTCGTCCTCCGGCGCGTCCGCCTCCGGCCCGGGTGCCGGGCCGATCAGCGGCAGCACCGCCAGGATCTTCTCGGCCATCGCGGCATAGTCCCGGTTAGGGTCCACGCCGTAGAAGTGGATGGGGCGCACGCCGCTCGGGTTGGCGTACTGGGTGAGAGCGGCGTCGTGGTAGAAGCTCACTCCCCCGCTGCCGTCCGGGTGATAGCTGACCTCGAGCCAGAGCGGCCGGCCGCCGCTCATGATCTCGATGGCGGCCCGGCCGTAGCTGGTGTCGTCCATCTCCGGGTCTGCCCGCGCGAGCCAAAGCTCCGACCCCACGTCGAAGCCGGCGCTGTAGAGCAGATCGGGGCGGGTGCCGTACTTCTTCTTCAGCGCATCGCGCAGCGGCGTGGCGACGGCCAGCACGAAGCGGTCCATCGCCGCCCGGTGCTGGAGGAGTCGCAGGTCGGCCTGCAGGTCGGCGCTCAGCTGATGGAGCGCCAGGTCATGGCTGCAGGTCATTGCGCGGCGGCGCCTCTGGACCTCGTCCACCGTCAGCAGCCAGTTGCCGTCATGGGCGCCGGGGTAGAACCGCCAGCCATCCTGGACGCGTTCGAAAGCGCCGTCGAAGCCGCGCCGCGGCAGAGGAATCTCAGGGCCGAGCACGGCAGGATCGCCCGTGCCCTGCAGCAGCTTGTAGGCCATCGCCCCGTTGGCGCTGACGCCGATCTTCACCTCGATCGAGCCGCCGGCGCCCACGGTGGGAATGGTGACCAGGACCGCCGCTTCGTTGCTTCCCCAGAAGCGGTTCCTGAGGTTGCGGCCGCCCACGGGGTATGTCGCGTGCTCGGCGACGAAGCGGGCGATCTCGCCGAGCTTCTTGGGATCGGCGGCGGGGAGCTTCAGAGGCGGCATGATTATGGATCCGCAGGATGGTGGGGCGCGCGCTGGGCGCGAGCAGAGTCCACATCATCCTGCGTCCCCGAACTGGAAACGGCGCCCCGGCTCAGGGCGAGGGGCCCTCGTCTCCGTCGGCCTCGTCTATCGTGAGCCGCGCCAGCACCAGGTCGCGCGCACGGCGGGCCTTGGCGATGAACTCCGGCATCAGTGCCGCCACCCGATCCCGGTCGTATCCGTACAGTTCGAAGCCGATGTCCTCGCCCTCCGGGAGATTGACGCCGATGTCCCGCTTCAGCCCCTCGTCCATGTAGAAGTCGATACCGATGCTGCCATCGAGGTGGTGGATCACGCCGACCCACAGCAGCGTCTCCTCGACCAAGATACCGAACTTGGCGCAGCCACGGTCCGTGCGGTCGATCGCTTTGCCGACATCGCGAGCCACGACCGGGCTCATGCTGGTCAGAGACACGGCATCGCCGCCCTGGGCGCCGACCGCCAGCATCAGGAAGTTGGTTGCCTGCAGGGCCAGCCGGTCGAGCCCGACGCGGCGCTGGAGCCACTCGACCTCGATCTTCAGGTCCTGCTGCATCCAGTGGACCGCCATCTGCCGGTGCGCCGGAACATAGGGGTCGGCGTTCGGCGACAGCAGCCACCCGCCGTCATGGGCGTTGGAATAGAACCGCCAGGGGCCCGGCAGAGAACTGTCGCCCTGCAGCCGGCCGACGCCGGAAAGTCCGTCGTTGATGTCGATCTCGGGACCGACGATCTGGTCGCTGCCCTTCAGCGCCTTGCGGACGAGGTGATAGCCGAGGCTGCCGTCCTCCGCCGCGCTGATCGTCACCAGGATCACCTCATCGTGGCCGGCGAGCGGGATTTCGACCGTCGCCTGCCCCTCCTTCCCGAAAGTCGGCCCGAGGGGATGCCCTATGCGCGGTTTGCTGCCGCCGAGGGGGAAGGTCAGCAGTTGGGCGGTGTAGAGCGCGATCCGGTCACGGGCGGTCGGGTTATGGAGCGACATGGCGCTGTGGTCCTGGGGTGGGTTTCGGCTGGACTCTGGACGACGAGGCCGCCTTGCTCAAGGCGCCGGGCTGTCCTCGTCCTCGACCTCGTCGTCCAGCCGGCCGAACGGGGCGAGGATCTCACGGACCCGTTCGTCGGCAACGAAGCGCTGGCGGGCCTCCTCCGGCATGTACTCCCAGGCCTTGCGCAGCAGATCCTGCAGGTCGCCGACCTCATGGTCCGGGTCATCGTCCAACCCATGCTGCTCGGCCGCTTCGATGTAGGCCTCAATGCCCATCCGCTCGGGCGGCTCGCCAGTCGAATCCCGGGCGGTCATCTGGGGAACGGTCAGGATCTTCAAGGTCTTCGGATCGGACATGGTCGGGCTCTCTTCTCTCGGAATGGGTGATGGCTTGAGGTCCTGGCCTTGGGCCGCGCCGGCCGCGCGTCACGGCGCCGGGCTGTCCTCGTCGTCGGCCACTTCCTCGTCCTCCTCGCTGTCGTTGGCCCGCTCCACCTTCGCCAGCGCCGCGTGGGAAGCGGTGGAGATGGACTCGCCGGCGGTGGAGTTCTCCACGGCGCGCTGGACCCGATCCAGGTTGGCACGCACAGCGCTCTCGCTGACCTCGTGCTCCTCCGCCAGTTCGGCGATGGAGCGGAACAGCACCACACCGCGGCGCTGCAGCTCGACCACCAGCTGGTCGGTGGACAGGTGCGCCGTGTCCCGCGACGTCTCGACCGGTGCCGCGCACTCGGACCGCTTGGCGGCGACGATGTCGTCGGTCAGATCCTCCAGCTTCTGCAGCCCGAAGAACTCGCAGAGGTTGGCCTCGCTGACATAGACCTCGAACGGCCCGTCGTGGCCGATCTGGTCGTAATCCGGGCTGTCGTAGTAGAGGTCGTCGTTCTCGGTCGCGTTGGGCAGATTGCGGATCTGCTCCACCTTCATGAGCAGCACCGACTCAGTGATGTCGATCTTCTGCTTGCCGCCTTCCACTGGGTAGACGTTGTCGCCCACCTCATACTGGGGAACGAAATCGGCGAATACGCGCTTCAGCTCGGTCATGGTCGGCTTCCTGGTTTTCGAAGATGGCTGTCGGTCGGGTCTGCGGCGCTCAGGGCGTCGGGCCGTCGTCCTCTGCTTCCGCGTCGTCGTTCCCGGAACCGGCCTGCATCTCTCGCCGCGCGGCGAGGAGCGCCTTGTCGATCTCGGTCCTGACGGCGGGAGCCGCCGTGATGATGCCCTGGTCGCTGAGATCGTGGAATGTGACCGGTGACGCGCCGGCGGCCGGGTGCGTGCCGTCCTCGTCCTGGTAGAGCATCGCGACGGCGTCGCCGCGCGCGCGGTAGCACATGACCAGCCAGAGCGTGTCCTCCTGCCGGACGATGGGGGTGGCGCACTGGCCGAGGATTGCCCGCGCGACGCTGTTCGGGCTGATCGTCGCCGGCCGCATATCGAACGAGGCGTCCGCCGGGAAGATCGCCTTCATCAGCGTCGCCAGCTTCTGGACGGCCAGGCCGTCCAGCCGGGCCTGCTGACGGATCTCCGTCACGTCTCGGGTCACGTCGTCCATGATGTCGTACATGACGTATCCCTCCGCCCGATCGACCTGCAGCCAGCGGCCGTTATGGGCGTTCCGGTAGACCCGCCATTTCCCCTCGATCGTGTCGCTGCTCTGCCGGCCGTTCCTTCCCAGGGCGACCGGAACGCCGAGGCTCGGGTTGGCGTTCCGGCGGACGCCCTTCATCGGGGGCGTGGTGCGGATGCAGTAGACGATGGAGCCGTTCTCGGTTGCCTCAAGCTGCAGCGCCATGCCCGGATTGTAGTCGCCCTCGAACTCAACGAAGGCATGTCCGGGAAATCCGAATTCCGAGCCGTCGGAAACCCTGTGCACCCCGCCGAGGACGACGGCCAGGTCGGTGGCGATGTGCCGGGAAAGCGCGGCGCGGTTCTTCGTGGCGGTGTCGATCATGGCGGAGTTCTCCTTGCTGCTGTCGGACGGGGTAGCTGCCGCGAGATGGCGTTCGCGCCGATTGCGCGAGCGAAGTCCATCCTATCCTGCGTCCCCGAAGTGGAAACGGATCCTGCGGTCAGGGCGCCGGGTCCGCTTCCTCCTCGACCTCGGCATCCTCCTCCACCTCCCCGGCGGCCGCCTTCAGCAGCTCCTCGGCCTGGACGCGCACCAGGGGCGCCATGCCGCGCAGGCCCTCGTCGCTCAGGTCCGGCAGGGGAATCCGCCGGCTGCCGGGCAGGGGCTTCCGGTCCTCCGCGTTCACGGGCTGGACCTCGGCATAGCCGTCCCTCCAATAGGCGACATGGAAGGCCACCGGCGCCGATGCCTCCAGGTCCCCGTCGTCTGCGTCGGCGAACCGGACGAACGCCTCGCCGATGCCGCCCAGGTTGCGGACCGTCAGGTTCACCGGCGGGGTAGGCAGGAGATCAATCGGCCGGCGCCGGTCGGACATGAAGGCCAGCAGGCGGACTCCGGTGCCCGCTGCCTGGGCATCCAGCTGCATCTGCCGCCGCAGCTCCAGCACGTCGCGCGACAGGTCGTCGTACATCTCGCCCAGCACGCCGCCTGTGGTGCGGTCCAGGCCCGGGGTCAGCCAACGGCCGTCATGGGCGTTGGGGTAGTGGCGCCAGTTGCCCCGCAGGTTGGGATCGGCCAGCCCGTTGCCCCGGCGGTTCGGCAGCGCGAAGATCTCGCCTTCGGCCAGCCGCTGGACCGGCTCGCCGAGGCCCGTCGGCCAGTGGCGGAGGCAGTAGCTGATGCAGCCGTCGGATTCCGCCTTGAACTGCGCCACCATCTTTCTGCCGTTGATGGCGGACAGAGCCACGAAGGTGCTGTCCGCGACGCCGTGCTCGACCAGCTGGATCGGCTCCTTGACGCCGCCCAGCGACAGGGTCACCTGGGTTGCGACCTGGCGGAGGATGTTCTGCAGCGTCAGGGTATCGGCCATGGCCGGACTCCATCGAGGGTGGGGGCCCACGCCGGGGCGTGAGCCAAATCCGGGCCATCCTGCATCCCCGAACCGCAAATGGAACCAGCGCGGGCACCAGGTGCTGCGGTGATTTCCCCTTTTGCGCGGGCCGTCTTCGTCCAACATTCTCGCCATCACGCGGAGCGCCGCCGGCGACCGCCAGAACCAACGAGGACAGAATGATCCCGACGAACCGCCCGCTCTCCACCAACTTCTCCGGCACGGACCAGGCCGATGCAATCGGCGGCACCGAGGGGGATGATGCAATCTACGGTCTCGGAGGCCCCGACACCATCCGAGGCTTCGGTGGCAACGACCTGCTGGCAGGCAATGCGGGTGACGATTTGCTGGTGGGAGGTGCTGGTAACGATCTGCTGGATGGGCATGACGGGACCGACACGCTGGAGGGCGGCTCCGGCGATGACACCCTCAGCGGTCAGGATGGGAACGACAGCCTGATCGGCGGCGATGGCGCCGACAGCATATCGGGCGACGTCTCCGACTCCGTCGGCGGGCGCGACACGCTGGATGGCGGCGATGGCGCGGACACGCTTTCCGGTGGCGGCGGCGACGACGTGATCTTTGGGGGTGCTGGCAACGACACCATCAGGGGCGGCTTCGGCGACGATTCGATGGAGGGCGGCGACGGCGCCGACAGCCTGATCGGCAGCAACGGAGCCGACACCTTTTCCGGCGGCGCCGGGAACGACACTCTGGATGCCCGTGGCGGCGGCGCGCTCGACCTGCTGATCGGCGGTGCCGGGAACGACACCCTCTTCGGCGATAGCGGCGACATCGCAGCTTTCGGCGGCTCCCGGGCCGCCTACTCCGTCCAGCGCCAGCAGCAGCCGGGCAACAGTCTGGCCGACTACACCGTGACGGACAGCCGAGGCATCGACGGAACCGACCTCATTCCGGACCAGGCGAACCGGAACTTCACCCTCCAGTTCAGCGACCGGGCGATCCGCTTCCAGCCGGAGGAGCTGATCCTGCAGCGGCCGGACGGCAACATCCTGGCCTGGGACAGCACCCGGGGCGGCAACGGCTTCACGCTGCTTGGCACCTTCCCCGGCCTGCCGGTGCGCGGCATCGCCGACTTCACCGGCGACGGCCGGGCCGACCTCATGCTGTTCGGCCCCAACGCGGTCGACGTGGTCTGGGACATGTCCAAGGGCGCCGCCGGCTTCCGCGAGCTGCCGGATCTCAGCGCGTTCAACCTGGTCGGGACCGGGCATTTCACCGGTGGTCAGGGCGCCGACCTGCTGCTGCACGACAATGCCGGGCAGCTGAGCCTGTACGACGTCCAGGCCGGCACGTCGCTGGGCCTGTTCCAGATGGCGTCCAACTTCCGGGTCGTGGGGATCGGCGATCTCGACAAGGCCAACGGCGACGACATCGTCTTCCAGAACCTGGACACGGGCGCGCATCTCTACTGGAACGGCACCGGATTCACCAATCTGCTGACGCTGGCGCCAGGATCCGGCTGGCGCATCGAGGACGTCGGCAATTTCCTGGGCGACGGGGCTGCCGACTTCCTGCTCTTCAACACGGAGAGCCGCATCCTGCTGTTCTGGGACGCGACGCCCGGCGGCGCCGGCTTCCGCGATTTCATCACCCTGTCCTCGAGCTTCTCGGTAGCCGGCTCGGGCGACTTCAACGGCGATGGCCGCGACGACGTCCTTTTCCGCTCCGATGCCGGTCAGCATCTCTACTGGAACGGCACCGGCTTCACCGACCTCGGCGACGTGATCGCGAGCGGCGTGTCGCTGGTCGGCGTGGGCGACGCGACCTCGTTCCCCAGCTGAGCGCCCATGGCCGAGGGAGACGACCCGTCAGGGCGACGGGTCGTCTCCCTCGGCATCGGCCTCATCGGCCTCGTCTTCGGCGTTGCTCAACTGAGCGACCCCAACACCGGCCGCCCGGCGCTCGCGAATGAGGCGTTCGACCATGAACTCGACGCGGGCGGCGGTTTCCACCAGGTTGATCTCGCCGATGACGCCCAGGGTGGTGCGCCCGGCGCCCTCGAACGGATGCTCGCCAGCCCGGTCATGGCAGATTTCGGCGGTGGCGTTCAGCTCGCGGTCCGTGCGTAGGATGATCCAGGCCAGGTCGAAGCCGTTGTCGTAGCGCAGCGCGGCCATGCCCTGTTCACCCTGGCGGCCTTTCGCGGGCGGAGCGATCCATATCTCCTTCGCCCGCCCTGCCTGCTTGGCGTAGGCCATTGCGTCCCGGAGGCTTGACGCGAGCTTCTCCGTCTGGCGATTCAGGCCGGCCTGATTGCTCAGCGAGATCACGTCGCAGTGGACCTCCAGCATCAGGTCGCCGACGACCCCGCCGGACGTGAACCAGTTGTTGGCATGCGCGCCGGCGAAGACGCGCCACGAGCCATCCCGTAGGGTCGGGAGGATGTGCTTCCCCTTGTGGGATTCGCCGTGCAGGCTCTCGAAGGCGGGAATGGTCGTCTCCCGCAGCTGCATCGCGGCGCCGCTGGCCACCTTGAACAGGCGGGTGTGATTCCGGTGCTTGCGCAGGCAGTAGGCGAGACTGCCATCCTCCTCGGCCCTGATCTCCATCTCGACGTGCCGGTCGAGGAGTTTCAGATCGACGAAGATGCTGCGGGGGTGATCCTCGGCCGTGTCCGGAACCACCGTAAATTGGTGGAAGGGCAGGGCGTCCTGTAGGGCCTCGACGATGCGCTCCAGCATCTCGCTCAGCTGCGGGTCCTGCCCGTCCTGGTCGGTCGTCTCGTTCAGGGTCTCGGTCGACATGGAGCCTCGGCGTGATGGTGGGGGCCGCGCCGCGGGGGTGCGACCAAAGTCCATGTCATCCTGCGTCCCCGAACTGGAAACGGGATCCCGGTCAGGGCGCCGGATCGTCCAGATCCTCCTCGTCGGCTTCCGCCTCGTCCTCGTTCAGTTCGCCCGCCGCGCCGGCACGGGCCCCGCGCCATTCCCGGAACTCCATGTGCAGCTGGATGCTTTCCGCCCACCAGGGATCGTCCTTCCTGGCCTCCAGGAAATCCGGGTCCTCTTCAAGCGCCGCGCACACCAGGTTGCGCCGGAAGTTCAGCAGCTCGAAGACGCTGTCCACCCCGTCGGGGCAATCGGCGTCATAGTGCCGGCCGTCGACGGTCAGCCAGACATGGGTCGTCTCGTCCATGCCGAAGCGGTCCAGATCCTTGAAGGTCAGACCTGCCGGCAACTTCGACCCCGGCCAGTGCTTGGCCATCCACCGCCGGTCCAGCAGGTCAAGATTGTCATAGCCGACGATGAAGCAGCGCTCTCCTTCCTCAACGCCGAGCTCTTTGAGCACGTCCTGGGCAAAGTCCTCGCAGAGCCCGCAGTTGATCTCCAGCACGTTCGAAGCCTGGCCCTCCGCGATGTAGCGGGCGGTGACGGTGCGGACGGCTGCGGCGATGGTCTGGGGGTCCGGTACGGCGGCGAGTGCCGGACAGCCCTGGACTTCCTGGCCACGGGTGGCCTGCTCGAGGATCTGGGTGGACATGGTCGCGCTCCAATGGAAACGGGGCGCTCCGCGTGAAGCGCCCCGTCATCCTGCGTCCCCGAACCGAAAACGGGGGCAAGCTCCTACCGGTGCCGGTCAATCCCGCCAGGCATGGTCATCGAACGGCTCGGTATCGACGCCCATGGCTTCCAGGGCGGCCTCACCTGCCAAGCCGTCGGGGTCCTCGTGCTCCCAGTCCGGCTCCCGTTCGTCCTGCCCGGGCACGTCCTTCACCGGCGGATGGATTAGCTCGGCCGGCAGCAGGGACGCGCCGGCCAGCGCCGCAACCTGGTCCCGCTCCGACATGGTGGGGAGATGCGTGCGCAGGAGAGCCTCCATCGCCGCCTTGCGGTGGACGTAGCGCAGCAGGATGGCGGCCATCCGTGGCCAGCCGATGGACTGGAAGGCGTAGTGCCACACCCGCTTCCGGCCCTGGAGTTCCTGCTTCCACTCATAGCCGTGTCGGCCTTTCATCTTCAGGCCATGCTCCAGCGAGTAAGCCAGCGAGAGCTTGTCGCCCTCGAAGCTGAGGAAGACCTTGGGCGTTCCGTCTGTCCACCAGCGACCGCCGAAGTGGTCGAACTTGTCGTTCAGCGGCGCATCGCCATAGACCATGAGCTTCGCCAAGGTACTCCTGGGCAGATCTTCCTGCTCCAGGCTCCAGTAGCTTTTGAGGTGGGTCCCGAAGCCGGCGAGGCATAGCTCGGCCAGCATGGCGTGCAGGATGGCCTGCCGCACGACCTCCGCCACCGGGCGGCGGTTCTCCTTGGAGCCGGTGGAAAGCGGCAGCGGCGGCATCTCGCGGCCGGAGACGTCCGGCGGCTCCCGCAGCCAGGCCATGTAGACGCTACTGTCAGGGTCGAAGTAGGGGTGGTCGCCCACATGCCCGGCGAGGAAGGAGATGTCCCGGCGCCCCTTGGCCCGGTCGATCCGGCGCTTCTTGAGCTTGGGGTTGCCGCGTTTTAGCAGCAGGCGCGTGCCGCTGAACTCCGGCTCCCAGTGCTCCAGCCCCCATGTATTCTGGGCGGCCATGAACTGGGCCCGGAAGATGTCCTCCCAGCCTTCGGCGCTGGTCGCGGCGTCCTCCGCCTCGTCCTGGCTGAAGGCCCGCTTGCTCTCGTGCAGGCGGATGCCGGCCGCCCGCATCAGGGTGGCCTTGGGCTGGATCTCCAGGCCCGGGCAGCGGCGGCAGTAATCCTCCGCCCAGGCCCGGGCGACGTCGCCCATGTCCCGGATCGGGATGTGGTTGCCCGTGCGGTTGTAGCGCGGCACGGCGTGCGGGTCCCCGGTCAGCGGCGAGCGGCGGACCGCCCAGCCCTCGGTGTGGAACAGCGCGCTCGACCGGAAGGTCGCATTGAGGACCGCCTGCTCGATGGAGGCGACGATCTCGTTGGTCAGCGGCTCGCCGTCGGTGGGCGCCCAGTCCTTGATGTAGGTCTGGAGCAGCATCAGCGCCGCCTTGGCAAAGCTGAACCTGCCGCAGGCGATGTCGTCGAGGACGCGTTCGCTGACGGCGATGAAGCTCTCGCCGTCGCCCCACATGTCCTCGCTGCTCCTGGGCGCCGCGATGATGCGCCGCACCGGCACCGCCCCGATGTCGTGGAAGGCGTGCGAGCCCTCCAGCAGACCGGCGATGGCGCGGCTGGCCACCTGGGCGCCGAAGAGGACCGCCCGGGCATGGGGCTCCAGCTTCTCCTCCGGCATGGTCTCGCGCCCGAGCTCGATGTCGGCCAGCACCTCCTCCCAGCGCAGCAGCAGCGGCGCATGGCCGGCGTCGCGGCGGATGGCGGCGACCAGGCGATCCAGGGTGATGCCGGCACCGTCCAGGTCCTCGGCCGAGATCACCATGGCCTTGCCGGACTCGATGGCGCGCCAGGCGGCGGCGTCGCCCACGGGGCCGGCGGTGACGGCGACGAAGCGCAGAAGCGCCCGCAGCGACAGCCAGCCGCCGCGGCCGTCGCGCAGGATGCGGAAGCGGTCCATGAGCTGCAGGCGAAGCTTGCCCGAGCAGAGCAGCTTCAGAGCCCGGAAGCGCATGGCTTCGGGCAGGCTGTGGGAGCGGCGGGCGGTCAGGGTCTTGATGAAGGCCTCATCCAGCCGACCCATGATGCTGGCGAAGGCCCGGCACGCGTCCATGACCTCGTTGCGCCCGAAGGTCACGGTGAGCCGCGCCTTGGAGACAACCTCGCCGCCCAGGCCCCACTTCGTGTCCGGATACTCGCGCACCAGGGCGCCGCGGTTGTAGAGCTTCATCGGGCCCGGGCCGATGCGGTACCAGGCCTCGTCGGTCTCGAAGTCCCACGCCTGCTTCTGCGGGAGCTGGTTGACCTGGTCGCCGTTGACCAGCACGGGGATGGGGAAGTGGCGCATCAGGCGCGCCATCTCCTCCACGTCGCTCTTCAGATCGGCCGGCCGGCGCAAGGAGACCGTCACCCGGCAGCCCAGCACCTGCTCGGCAACCCTCTCGACCTGCCACTCCATGCTGTCGGCGATGTTGGTCGTGATGCGGATGCCGTTGCTCTCGTAGACCGTCGGCCCCTGCGTCAGGAGCTGGCCCCGGCCCATGCCGAACTCGCCGAACAGGACATCGTCCTCCTCGTGCGGCCGGCCGACCGTGCCGAAGGTCGCGCGCAGCTCCGCCTCGTCGGCGGACAGCCCCTTGCCGTCGCCCCAGATGACCAGCGTGTTCTGGGTGAGGGCGATCTCGATGCGGGTGGCGCCGGCATCCACCTCGTTCATGGCGCCTTCCAGCACCGCCTTCGCCAGCGACGGGGCCTGTCGGCCGAAGACGTGCCGGGTGAGGTTGGGATGCGCCTCGAACTTGTAGGTCTGGGCCATGGGGTCCTGCCGGTCGGGATATGCCACGGAAGGCCGCATCAGGGCGGCGCCACCGGGGAAGGATGTTCGACGGGGTATCGGCAAAACCAAGCGGTTTCCGGACGGCAGTGCTCGTACCGCCCGCCTGATTGTGAATCCCTCCGCGTGAATCTAATATCGGCTGAACGGGGGCGTCGGCCGGGAGGGGGTATTCCATGCGCAAGAAGATCTATCTGGGGGCGCTCGCCGTCCTGGCGGTTTATGCCGTCTCGCCCTATTGGGCGCTCTACCGTCTCGGGGCAGCCGTGCGCGACGCGGATACGGCGTCGCTTGAAACACGGGTCGATTGGGTAAGCGTGCGCCAGGGCATCAAGGACGATTTCGGGGCCGTGATGGCGGCCCGGATGAGCAAGGCCCAGGCGGAGGGCGGCGAGAATAGCGGCTGGGCGATCCTCGGCGCCGCGATCGGCGGAAAGATGGTCGAGACCATGGTGGACAGCATGGTGACCCCGGCCGGCCTTGCCGTCATGCTGCAGGAGGGGCGGCCGAAACGGGCCGGGACGTCACAGCCCGCCTCAGCCGAGAACTGGGATCCGGATGTCGAATGGGCGTTCTTCGAGGGGCCCGCCAGCTTCAGCGCGGAGATCAAGCCGCCCAAGCACCGGGCCGAACCCGGTCGGCCGCCGCTCCGCCTCCGCCTGGAGCTGCAGGGGCTGACGTGGAAGCTGACCCGGCTGGTGCTGCCGATGGACGAGATGATGAAGGACTAGATCGTGGTCCGCCGGCCGATCAGCGTCAGCCATGCGACGTCCGGCCGCCGGTTGTCCGGATCCTCGACGATCTTCTCCAAGACCAGTTCCGGCACCGCCGCGGCGAGGGCGCGCAAGCTGTCCTCGGTGTGGTACCGGAACAGCCGGCCTTCGGCGTCCGGGCACTGCCCATCGCCCTTCTTCCAGAGCCCGACCAGAACTCCGCCGGGCACCAGGGAGCGTACGACCCGGCGCAGCGCGTCTGCCTCGTCCTCCTTGGGAACGTGCAGCAGGGAGGCGCTGCACCACGCGCCGTTGAACTCCGCCTCGAAAGCGATCTCCGAGAAGAGCATCCGGCGCACGTCGAAGCCGCCGCGGGCGCGCGCCACGGCGCACATCGCCTCCGAGCCGTCGACGGCCAGTACCGTGTGTCCAGCAGCGGAAAAAGCTGCGGCGTCGCGGCCGGACCCGCAGCCCACGTCGAGGATCCGGGCCCGTGGCGGCAGGCGCGAGATCAGCCTCGCCTGGTATATGGCCATGTCGAGGTCGTCGGCCTTGGCGGCGTAGGCCGAGGCGTTGGCCTCGTAGTAGGGCAGGGTTCCGTGGTGCATCCGGTGCTGGCTCTAGCTGCGGGAGTTTCGGGACGACGGTTAGGCAGTGGCGTCTTCAGAGGCGGCAGCCAAGCCTTTGGGCGTAATGGAAAGTGTCCAGGTGCTCAGCGATCCGCCACGTTGCAGCCCAGCTTTCCATGACGTGTACCCCATGCGCTGGAGCACGCTGCCTTGCGTCCGCTCCGCCGGCGAGAGGTCGGCGCCCACCAGCGAACCATCTGCGTCGCGCAGACGACGTAGCAGACGAAGCCTGCCGGGAGTGAGGCCGGGAGTGAGGCGAGTTGCCATGAGAGGTCTGTCTCCGGGGAGTTTCGGGAATGCCCTGGCGTCACTCGCCCGAGGCCAGCAGCTTTGCTGCCAGACCGCTGCTGCTTTCGTTGATCGCCACCTTGCCGGCAATCGACAGCTCGACTGCCGCTTCCTTCAGGTGGTCAGGCACAAAGACGACGCCGGCGCGGCCGGTGAGGTACTGGATCAGTTCGGCTTGCTTGTCCATTGCGGGCACCTGGTGCGTGTGGATGGAGTTCCGGGATTGGTGGGTTAGGCCACTGCCGTCCAGATCGCCTTTGCTGCCGGGCCGTCGGCGCCGACGATCTCCGCCAGCTCCTCCAGCGACCATCCTGCGACCTCTTCCGGTGAGGCGACAACCATCGCATGGAAGCCGTCGGCATGATCCATGGCGGCCTGATAGGGCATGCGTGTCGCCAGAGCCGACACGCAAACCATACCACGCTCGCGTACCGCGCAGAGGCCACCGGACTGCACCGCGTGCTGACACGCGACCGCTAAGGGACAGTCCGGAACCTTCCAGGCGCGGACTAGCGGCAGATGCTCGGCGCCGGTTTCAACCGTGCAGCGGCGGGTCCCGGTAGACCAGTTGGAGCAGGCCGCGCGGTGGCACGGGTTCACGCGCATCGTGAAGCCATCGTACTCCTGCGGGCATAGCGTCTTCACGGCATTGCTCCGGCCTTGGGAGTTTCGGGATTGGGCGGTTGCTTAACCGCGGCCGCGAGCGCAGCGCGGCCTTTGTCCGTGAGTTCGACCGGGGTGCGTGAGCCACGCAAAGCCGTCATCTTGACCAGTCCGGCCATACGAGCTTTCCAGACCGTATCGCTAAGCGAGCCGGCACCGTGCAGCCTCATGACCATGTAGCTGTCAACGCTGCATTTGACCTGCCCAGCAGCAACGAGAGCCAGAGCTTCCGGCGTGCGGTCGGGCTTCTTCGCGGCCATCGTGGGTTAGATCCTCGATACGGTTGAGCGGGAGTTTCGGAATTGGGCGGGGTGCAGGTGGTCACCCCTTGGGCGGCGGGGCGATGAGGCTGGCAAGATTCTTCTGGACGTGCGCTTTCGCCTTCGCCTTCCAGGGTTCATTCCAGAATTGGCCGAGGCTGACCCTGCGCAGAGTCTCGCCGTTGAGCTTGACCTCGATCGTCACGAACTCGCCGGGATGATTTGCGCGCTTCTTGGGGGCGAGCAAAATCGTGTAGTCACCGTAGGTCGCCTCGGTCCCAGTCCATTTAAGCTTTACGTCCATTGCACACTTCCTCTTAGTGGGGGCTTCGGGATCAGTCAGGCAGCAGCGTCCAAACCCAGTCCGCGGCGGACCATCAGGCAGCCATCAGTGCCAGGGCGGAACGATCGGCAGACCGCAGGACGGTGCTCGTAAATCTGGCAGGAGACACGCTTTCCGATCTCACCCTGAAGAGCGGAGCACCGATCGCCCTCGCACCGCATCCTGCCATGCTCGAAATCCACCAGCTCGTCGGGGATCGCGTCCATGCGCGCAGGCGGATCTTCCTCATCGTCCCCGAACTCCGGCCAGTCGAATGACCAAGCGCAGCAGGCGCCGCAGGTCTGGCAATCCGGAAGAGACGCCGGTACGCACTGCATTGGGTTCCTCCTGCGGGAGTTTCGAGATTGCTAGTCAGCGGACCTTATCAAGGGCCTTGTCGATGGCCTTCTTGGCCGCCTCGACACCCGCCTTGCGCTGAAAAATTTCGAAAGCGGCACAGCTCGCCTCAACTGAGCTAAAGGCACCTTCGGCCAGCCAGCCATTCTTCGCCATGTAGGCAGCGAAGGCTTTGTAGTCTTTGAACTGATCCATCTCAGGTCCTTCGGCGGGGGTTTAGGGCGCCGCCCGGTGGGCGTGCACGGCGGCCGGGCGCCGCATCAACAGCGTGGTTGAAGCCTAGCAAGTTCTGTGTCAACTTGCAAGTCAACCGAACTTGCTGGGTTGTGCGGTGCTGAAGGCATACATGCGAGAGTGGCCCGATGGCCCGACCCTGAGCGAACAGGAAGCCATCCTACGGGCCGCCGGGATCACCGACTTCGCCGCTGAAGGCTGCCAGGTCTGCATCGAGTCGACGCCCAAGCGCCGCGGCGGCAAGATCGATCCAAGCGCCCTGAAGTTCCGCGATGCGCTGATCCGCAGCCTGGGCCATGGAGAAGGGGATGTGCTGGTCGTTTCGCACCTGGAGGTGCTGGCCTTGTCCGTTCCCGACCTCCTGGCGGTGGCGAAGCGCATTGCCGAGAAGGGCGCTATTATTCGCGACGCCAGTCGCAACGCCGAGTATCGGTGGCACCCGGACGCCGCGTCCATAGCCGACGCCATGGAGATCCTGGCGACTCTCCACGAACGACGCCGGATGGCGAAGGCCCGCAGGACCCGGGCAGAGAAGGGCATCCGGTCGGGGCCGGCCCCTAAGCTGGAGGCCCTGACGGAGGAGCAGCGGGCGGAACTGCTGGCTGACTGGTCCAATCCCGACGCCGGCACGAACGCGGAGATTGCGGCGGCGCGCGGCGTGAGCGAGTTCAGTGTCCGGCGGTTCCTCGGCATCAGCCGGGAAGACGCCATCCGCAAAGCCCACCCTGGCTGGAAGCCGTCAAGGAGCCGGCCGTCCCAGAACTAACGACCAGCACAGCTTTAAGAAGGGAAGCCCCTAATGTCAGATGAACCTTCCAACCGCCCCGGGTCGAACAGGATCGAGTCCAACGCCCCTGTCGCCGTCCTAATTGCTTTTCCCCTGATGTTTATGGCCGCCGCTATCTTATACATTTCAGGTGACGCAGACACAGCGTGGGCCATCATTCAATTGGTTATTCTGATCGGTGTTCTGCTGTTCTTCTACGCGATGCACCGGCGCGGTGAGGACAGTATCACCGCCCGCCATAGGGCGCTGGCAATCGAAGCCCGGCGGGAGGGCATTCGGGTGGTCCACCGCTCGGAGTGAAGACGCTGACCAGTCCCAGAACCTACCAGACCATGTGAGACTAGAATGAGCGTAGATGTGACGCCGGAAGAGCAGGCTGCTGACGACCTCCGGAACAATCGCAGAATCATTTTCGATGAGCTGTTCTTTGCAATGGCTTCCGAAAAGCGCCGCGCCATGGCCGACGAATGGCAAGGTCGGTACATCGCTGAACGAGAGCGCCTTCGCGCAGTCCAAAGCCAACCGTGATCCACTAGGCCCCGTAGCCGCCGCATGCAGCATGCTGACCGCCACCTCGCTGCCGCTGTCACCTTCCTGAACAGCGTCGGCATCAAGACCGACATCCTGCCCGGCGCGACCGGATTTCTGGAGCATGTCCGCATCATCGAGGGGCGGCTGGAGGTCGACCTGCGCTGCCCGGTTTCGAACCTCCTCCACGAAGCAGGCCATCTCGCGCTGGTGCCCGGTCGCTGGCGGCATCTCATGAGCGGCGACCTGAGTGCCGGCATGGAGCGGATGTTCGCCGAGGCCAAATCGCTGGATCTGGAGCCTGACTCCCCGCTGTCCCGCGCCCTGGTCCAATGCAGCGATCCTGAAGCGACCGCCTGGGCCTGGGCTGCCGGCGCCCATCTCGGGATCCCGCCAGAGCTCGTCATCCTGGACAGCGAGTATGATGGCTCAGGCGCGGAGATCCGGTGCCAGCTTCTGCCGACGCTGACCGCTACCCGCCGGACAGGCGGCTACCTCGGAGTGCATGGCCTCGCGCATGCGGGCTTCTGCGCCCTCCGCGAAGGCCTGCCGCTGCCCATGTACCCTAAGATGATTCGCTGGCTTCAGATCCATTAGAGCATTCCACGATCCCTTCACCATCCATTCCCGACAGGAGAGCACCATGGGCTCATCGGCCAGTTGGCAGCGCGAGCGTGAGCTGCTTGGCGCCTCGGCGGTCTATCCCGGCCACCCGGTAACGCTGGCTCTCCTCATCACGCATGCCTACCCCGACCTCGCCAGTGCCGATGCCGTGACCGAGCACGGATGGGCGGCGGCGGTCGGATCGTCGGAGATCCCGGGTGGCGGCGGCGAGGTGAACGTGGCGCTGGCGCTGCTGCGGAAGGTTGCGGCTGGCCTGCCGGTCGAGGAGGCAATCGCCTGGGGCGATGAGCGGTGGACTGCATCGGCCGCCGGCGGGCACCATGACCGGGTGGCGCCGGGCCAGGCTCAGGCCGATGCCGCCAAGGCGTTGCTGATCGAGCGCTTGGCGACCTGGCCGCTGACCCTCCCGCCGGCGCCGGCGGCGGCAGCCTGATCCGTCCTGAGACCTGCGGGCGCGGCAGGAAGGGAACGTTGGGTATGGAGTGCTTGGTCTGGCGGCGCGGCCCGGGAAGGGTCATTGGCTCCGAGCGGGGGCAAGGTCCACCGGCGCCAGGGTGAAAGCGCCATCATTGTCCCTGGTGATGCGGATCCCGTCCGCCAGCAGCGCCTGGGCGATCGCCACGTTATTGAGGTGCCATGTGAGACCGCAGCGGGTCGCCGGCGCCGGCGCTCCATGATGCATGACCAGCTCGGCGCAACGGATCCGGTTCGGCACGCCATGCTCGTCCCGGAAGCGGCGAAGTGCCGCGATGAGCTGGTCTGCTGCCGCGGACATGTCCCCTCTCTCTCTATCTGCCGGGTGTACCCAGCGTCCTGGCCAATGCGATCTCCTTGGCGGCGTGCGACCCGACCTGCTCCGCCACATGGTCAACGATCTTGTCCCAGTTCTCCTCGACTGTGCCATCGTAAGGTTCGATGAAGCCGTCGCCGTCCCACATGAAAAGGCGGGGACATCCCTGCTGTTCCGGCAGCCAAGGCCGAGCTGGCACCCCAGTACCTCCAGAGCCTCGGCCTCTCCCCGCTCCTTCGGTCAGCGTTCTCCCCGACCGGTGCCGCCAGACCTTTCGGGTACCCCGGTGTTCAGGCCCGACTTCGTAAGACGCTCCACGCTTGCCGGTGTGATCAGCGTCCTTCGGCCGATTTTGCGGACCTCGAGATCCCCATTGCCGATCAGCTCATAGAGGCGCGTCCGGCTGATGGACAGGCGACGTCTGGCCTCTTCGACGCTATAGAGCATCTTGTCGCCCAAAAGCCCTTTTCCCCGCGCAGTTTGCCCTGTCGCTTCATCCAGCTTACGTTCGAGCACTATGAGCCGGCGGTCGATGGATTCCAGAAGAGCCGTCTGGTGCTGGAACATGCGGATGATCTCTTCGATATGCATCTCGCGGACCCTTTCTCATGGTCATCCGGCGCGGAGAGTCCGGCATGGGGAAAATCAGGACAATATGATCTTCCCCATGCCGGACTCTACT
>Ga0196963_10000486_pt1 | contig 35719 bp, 59 predicted proteins | sample S1_5metaG_FD_148600 | JGI IMG/M metagenome (GOLD analysis project Ga0196963, IMG submission 148600) | Soil microbial communities from Anza Borrego desert, Southern California, United States - S1_5 | ecosystem: Environmental > Terrestrial > Soil > Desert | place: USA: California | collected...
AGCTTGGGCAACGCCGAGATGACGGGCGGGGAGGGCTTCAAATCCTTCATCCAGGTGCTGAAAGAAGAGGGCGTGCGCGTTCGGGCCACCAGCTATCAAGACAAAAACGATGCTGAGTGGATGGATCGCATACAAAACGCCTTGGCGCTTCCGCTTGAAAGCGACAACTTTGGCCGCAAGACGCCTGAGTTGAGGTTCTTCAACTCCTGCCGCGGCATCATCGCTGACATCGAAACGGTGCAGTGGGCCAAGATGCGCAACCTCGATGAATACAAGCCAACGCTCGACATTGGCTCAAAGGACTACCTGGCGTGTCTGAAATACGCGCTGGCTTGCAACGTCATGCTGTCGCGGAGAAAGACGCACGCCGTCCGCCGCCACCGAAAGGTGACGACCTATGGCCAGAGGGCAGCCTCCCCCCAATTAGCCAATCGCCACATGTTAAAATCGCGCCTAAAGCAGCCAGTGCCGCGGTCGGGGTCCGCTCAGGACTTCGATCGCTTTGATGATGACGATGATTTCTAAGGGCTAGGGGGCCAGCTGCTTGTCCACACTCAGTGACGATAAACAGGCCATTGAAGGTGGCCGCTCACCTCTCAAAGACGTTGACGCCCCCCTGCGTGACCGCATTCCGGCCCGCCTCAGAAAGCAGCTCCTTGACGATGAAGTGAATACCAAGGTGCAAAAGCTTTGGAGCGGGGGCAACTCCCACCGCTCCGCTTGGCTGGACCGCCAGAAAACCTTCCTCAAAGACTGGGACGAATTCTTAGAGAGTGATGCCGAGGGCCCCTTCAGCGGCGCCTCCCGCCTGCACGTGCCCATGCCGCTCACCGTGGTGAAGACGTTCCACGCGCGCATGCTCCAAGCCATCCTCGGCATGGACCCAAGCTTCACCGTGAAGCCTCGCACGGAGGCGGGCACCGAGCGGGCTCCGATGATTCAAGAGCTAATGAGCTACACGCTCAAAGAGTGGATTAATCACCGCCAGGGCATGGACGATGTGCTCGATGCCTGGCTTTGGGATTGGATTACGACGGGCGTCGGCATCCTGAAAATGCGCTGGGATTGCACCTACACCCGTTTCATGGACGTGGTGGAGGAGATTGAAACCAAATACGAGAAAGTGCCTGCTGTTCGCGGCAGGGGCCATCAAATCGTACCGGTTCGCGCCCCCGTTCAAAAAGAGAAGCTTGTCACCAAAAAAACCTTTGAGGGCCCCATCTGCGAGCACGTGCACCCAGAAGACGTGCTCATTGTGGGGGGCCAGGGTGATCCAGACCGCGCCGATGCCGTCATTCACCGCCAGTATCTGACAGCTTCAGAGCTTTGGACGCTGGCAGACCGCAAGATTTTTGACCGCGACACGGTGAAAGCCATCATTGACGGCGGACCCGACACCAAGAGCGGCTCTTTGGGCAGCGACATCAAGGATGACAAGGCCACCAACACAGGCGTGAGCGGTGTGGACACCGACCTTGACCTGGATCGCTACGAGATTTTGGAAGCCTACCTCTCCACCGATGTGGAAGGTGATGGCATCAACAGTGAAGTGGTGGTGTGGGTGCACGCCAAGAGTGGTGCCATGCCGCGCGCCACCTACCTTCACCGCGTCAACCGCGCCGGTGAACGCCCGTTTGTCAAAATCGATTTCCACAAGCGCGCGGGAGCCGACTACGGCACGGGCCTGGTGGAGATGCTCCACCCGCTCAGTGTTGAGCTGGACTTCATCCACAACTACCGCCTCGATAGCGGCCTCCTTCAGAGCATGCCGTTTTTCTTCTATCGCCCCACCTCGGCGTTGGAAGCAGAGAAGATTGAAATTGAGCCCGGCATGGGCATCCCGCTCGATAACCCACAAACGGATGTCTACTTTCCGAACCTGGGCAACCGCACAGCGTTTGGCTTCCAGGAAGAGGGTGCCATCCAGCAGATGGTGGAGCGTCTCACCTCCATATCAGACATGAGCATGGGTGTGATTAGCGGCCAGCAGGGTGCTGCCCGCACCGCTTCAGGCGTTCGCGCTCTGATGGGTGAGCAGAGCAGCAGCTTGGATGTGTTCCTCCGCAGGATGAATCGCGGCTACCGCAAGTTCCTGGAATACAACTTCCACATGCTTCAGCAGCGCATCCCGGAGGGCTTTGCCTTCCGCGTGACCGGAGATGGGGGCGCCACCTATTTCCGCGTGGTGAAGATGCAAGACGACATTGCAGGCGATTTCGATTTCGAGATTTCGCCCAACTCCTCGCACTCAAACCCGGCCGTGCAGCAGCAGGTGGCTGACGAAATCTTGCAGCTCACTTCAAACCCGCTCGACATCCAGCTTGGTTCCATCACGCCCGGCAACCGCTATGAGGCGCTGAAAAACGCCATGGTGGCCCGGGGTGTGAAGGATTATGGCCGCTACATCACCAAGCCCCAGGGCCATGCCCGGGTGTTCACGCCCATTGAGGAGGCCAACCGCCTGCTTGCGGGCATGGACGTGCCGCTGCTGCCCGATTCCGACCATGAGGGCTTCATCCAGTGGTGGGAGATGGCCAAGGGTGATGATCAAATTCTGGGCCAGTTCAATGAGGAGCAGACCCTCCTGCTTGAGGCGCATGCCATGAAGCATGCCCAGATGCTGCAAGCCCTTCAGGCCATGCAGGCCCAGCAGGCAAACGCCGCCCAGATGCAAAGGAATGCGGCCATGAGCCAGCAACAATCGCCAGCCGGAATGAATCCGATGGCGGCAGGGGCAGGAGGCCCACCGGCAAATGCAGGACCACCAGCACCGGCAGCCGCTGCTTAAGCTTTCAACAGAAGAGAAGGAAGCCTTAGGTGCCCTCCTTTCGCACGATGGGCTCAAGGTGCTTCTCAAGGTGATGGAGGCCCTGGCGCGAAGCCAGGCAGAGGGCCTGCTCACCTACGACTTAGACGGAGGCTCTGAGCGGGGATTGGCCCTGCTCAAAGCTCAATCCGATGGAGCAAGAAAGCTCCATCAATCCATTGCGGCTTATTTAGCCGCCCTCAAGCGCAAGCACGACGCCCAGGCTTGAAGCATCGAGTGGTGACGTAATCACTAAGGAGCATCGCGTGAGCGAAGCGAACAACACGCCTGCTGGCGGCGAATCTAAGCCAGCAGCCCCGGCAGCCCCTGCCGTGGATGAAATCAAAAACCTGAAAGCCGAATACAGCCGAAAGATGAGCAATCTGGAGGAGCAGCTGAAGAAAACCAATGAGCTGCTGCAGGCGCGCATCGCCCCCAAGGCACCGTCTGTCGAGAAAGAGAAGATTGCCGATGTCTGGTATTCGGACCCCGAGAAAGCCGCCGCACTCATCCAAGAGCAAACGGCAGCTCAGCTTGAGGCCAAGCTTGCTGCTCAGCAGGCCCAGCAGGCCAAATATTCCCAAACCATCAACCAGCTCTATAACGAATACCCCGAGCTTCAGCAGGAAGAAGGCACGCTCACCAAGCGCGCCGCTGAAATTTATAAAGGCCTTACTGATGAGGAAAGGGCCCACCCGCTGGCCATGCGCATGGCGGTGAAAGATGCGGCCTCGGAACTGGGCATCAAGCCACGCTCCAAGCGGGGCGAGGATGACGACTCCTTCGCCCTGGGCGGGGGCCGCGGCGGTGAGGGCCGAAAGAAAAAGGATCGGGACGGGGATTTGGACCCGGCCACCTTGGGTTTTGCCAAGGTGATGGGCCTGAACGTTTCAGACCCCAAGGTGCTTGAGCGCCTCAAGGCGCGCAGCAAGCGTGGCTGGGGCAAATACGAGTGAGAAGGGGAGAGATTAAACAATGACTATTAAATCAGGAAGAAAACCATTGTCTCAAAAGAGCCGTACCGTGGGCACCCCCGTGGTGCCTCCACCCGATTTCATGACCCCCATGGCCCTGCCCTTGGATCTGAAGAAGGAGATTGAAGAGCAGGGGTTGGTGCCTCGCTGGATTAACGCCGGGAAGCTGTACGCCAACCAGGGCTATCACGAAAAGGGCTGGGTGCCCTATCGGCGCAAGCTCGATGGTAAAATGGGCGCACATGAATTCAAGTTTGGAAATGACCCTGATGGTGTTGTCCGACGTGGCGATTGCATTCTAGCCGTTAAGAACAAAGAGCAGCATAAGCAGCACACTGACTACCTGGATTATCGAGCCCAAGCAGCAAAAGGGCTCGGCAAGCAGGAAGCCGAGAAAATCCGCCAATACCTTAAAGATTCGCGCGTTGAAGGCGTCGAATTGGAAGAGGGCTATGAGGAGGATGAGCAAGGCTTCCGGCCAATTTAGCTGAGTGTCGGGGCAGCCACCGTGGGGGTGGCTGCCCTGGCCTCGCATTGACCAGGAGACCATTTTAAATGGCAGCAGGACCAGGCTTACAGACAAACTTTGCAGACTTTTTTGGCACGGCAGCGTTGCCGGTGCTCGAAGAAGTCTTCAAATCCGAAGCAGAAATGACCCCGATGAAGCGCGACATTGTCGGTAAAGTCGTTTCGCATGACCGCGAAATTTACCAGTACACGGAATGGCATGACCTTCCGAAGGCGATTTCGATCAATGAAAACGCCTCCTACACCTACTACCGTCCGGTGCAGGGATATGACAAAACCCTGAGCGTCGTGAAATACGGCCTCGGGCTGTCTTTCTCTGAAGAGCTTTTTGAAGACGCGAAGTGGGACATTGTCCAGGACAGCGTCCGCAAAATGGCTGTCTCCTGCAAAGCTACGCAGGAAGGCAACTTCTGGGACCTGTTCAACAACGGCTTCGGCTCCACCACCACTGGTGACGGCCTGGCCCTGTTCCACGCAGCTCACACGACCCCGTCTGCCTCCTACACCATCCGCAACAAGCCCAGCACCAACGCCGACCTTTCGGCCACCTCGCTGGCTGCTGCCATCGGTGATTTCGAGTCGGTTTTCGTCGGCGACAGCAACATCATCCACGTCTACCAGCCGAAATACCTGGTGGTGCCGTCCGGGCTCCGCATGTACGCAAAAGAGCTGGTTGGCTCGGAGCTGAAGCCCGACACCGCGGACAACAACATGAACAGCATCAAAGGCGAGGGCCTCACTGTCGTTTCGAGCCCCTATCTGACGGACACGGATGCTTGGTTCTTGTGCGCTGACCCCTCGGTGACTGGCCTCCGCATCATCGCCCGTAAGCCGATCGAAACCAAGGCTGCAGGCGGCGACGCTGGCTTCGACACCGACGTGATCAAGTACAAGGCACGTTTCCGCGAACAAGTTGGAGCTTTCCACCCGATGGGTGTGTTCGGCTCTGCTGGCGCGTAATCGCGTTATTCCGGGGGAGGTGCGCCCGTAAGGGTGCCCTCCCTCTTTTCTTTCCCGACTCTCCTATATGTGCGCGGCGGGATGCCGCGGCTACAGGAGCCACTGATTAGGAGCAAAAAATGGCTGTTAGATTTTCAGGACCGATTCTTAATATGGATAAATCCGCGGGTGACCGCGAATTTTTCTCCGGGCTGCCGATGGCGGTGGACCCGGATTACATCGTCTATTTCAACGACTTCCTGGTGGCCCAGGATTTCAACACTTCCGATTGGGTCATCACCACGACGGAGGCAGGCGCCGGTGCTGCCACCGAAACCCTGGACGCTGACGTGGTTGGCGGGGCGCTGAAGCTCCTCAACGATGACGCGGACAACGACCTGGATAGCCTCCAGCTCACTGAAGAAACCTTCAAACTCGCCGCTGGCAAGCGCCTGTGGATGGAAGTGAGGGTGAAGGTGAGCGATGCCGACCAGGTGGACGCATTCGTTGGCCTGGGTATCACCGACACCACGCCGCTGGACACCTCCGACCGCATCGGCTTTCAGATTGATGACGGCAACGCCTCCATCCTCTGCAAAACCGAGAAAAACACCACGGAAACCAGTACCGACAGCGGTGTTGACGCTGCCGATGACACCTACGTGAAGCTTGGCTTCCTGTGCGAAGGCACGGGAGCCGTGAAGTTCTTTGTTGATCGTCAGCTGGTGGCCACCCATACGGCCAACATCGTTGACGATGAGGAGCTGTGCGTAACGCTTCACATCCAGAACGGTGAGGCTGCCGCTAAGTCGATGACCATTGATTACATCCTGGTTGCTCGGGAGCGCTAATCGGTACACCCGGCCCAGTTATAATTGAGAGGGCCCAAGCCATGAGCTTGGGCCTTTTCTTTTCCAAACCAGGAGAAAAGACTCATGCAGGTTACTCTTTCCCAGCTTGCCACCGTCACGCTCGATGGCACTGCTCAGCGCATCCATGCCACCCAGGGCACCTTGGCCCAATCCGTAGTGATTCAGGCCGATGACGGCAACGCAGGCAAAGTCGTGGTAGGTGACAGCGCCGTTGCTGTGGCAAACGGTGTGGAGCTTGCCGCAGGCGAAGCGCTCACCATCAAGCCCGGCGATGTCAACGGCACGGCGGTGGAAATCGACCTTTACGACATCTTTGTGCGGGGCGCGGCCGCAGACACTGTCCGAATTTCCTACATTAAGAGGAAATGAGGATGAGCGCTGAACTTAGGCTCACCTCAGGCATTTATGAGCTGGTAGTGGACGGCGCGCTTGTAATTCGTCGTCCTCATGCCGATGCTTTCTCCCCGGCAGATATCTCCAACCTCCATGCGTGGCTTAAGGCCGACGCCATCACTGGCACAGCCGATGGGGCAGCATTGGCGACTTGGGAGGACAGCGGCTCGGGCAACCGGGATGGCCTCCAAGCGACAGCCGCAAACCAGCCCACCTATGTGGCGAGTTCCATCAACAGCAAGCCAGCTGTGCAGGGTGCTGCCAACAAGTATATGGCCATTCAAAGCGCGCTGCCCACGAGCAACACGCTTTTTCTGGTGTTTAAAACCACCACCCAAGCAGCCGCCAACCCCATCTTCTCCACGGGCAGCACCGCAAGCGGCGTTGTGGGCTCGCCCTACCTGCTCCTGCAAGACGATAACGGCACGCTAAGAGGCTACTCAGAGGGCAGCAACGGCAACGCATTTTGGAACCTTCAGGCCATCAGCGCAAACACGCCCTACGTGCTGACGGTAAGCTACAACCAGGCCACGGCTCGCATCAACGCCTGGGTAAATGGTGTTCAGCGCGCCACCAACCTCACGCTCTCCCAAGTGGGCAACGTCGCATCTGGCAACGCCTACGTCTACCTGCTTTCCGGCTTCAACGGCCAGTACCGTGGCGTCATTGCGGAAGCCATCATCTACAGCGCCGTGCTGGCTGATGCCGACCGGGCGAATGTCGAAAACCACTTGATGACTAAATACGGGGTGTGAGCCATGCAGCCAAAACTCAAAATTCTGGCTCCAGTCACGATTGATGTTGCAGGCACAGAGGAGCCTCTCAGCGCCACCTCCATCAAAGCCGCATCCGTCCTCATCTCAGCTGATAACGGCAACACCGGCAAGGTGTACGTGGGCGACAGCACGGTGAGCAGCGCCAACGGCATTGAGCTAGCCGCCGGTGAATGCATCTCGATTGAAGGAGAGGAGCTTCGCGGCAACTTCCTGGAAGTGGACCTAGCTGACATCTATGTGGACACCGAAACCAACGGCAACGTGGTGCGCGTTGCCTACATGGCGAGGCGCTAAGCCGTGGCCATCATTAAGCTCATCAGCGGGGGTAGCGGAGGAGGAGGGGGAGGAAACGCCTTCACCACCATTCAGCCCTCAAGCGGCACTTCTTGTGCGGCGGATGGTGCGACCGACACGCTCACGCTGACGGGTGATGCCAACATCACCGTCACCGGCACTGCAGCCACCGACACCATCACCTTTGCAGTGCCCGGCATCGCAACGCATGCGGCACTCACCGCCACGCACGGAGTGGCAGGTGCCATCGTGGGCACGACCGACACTCAAACCCTCACCAACAAAACGATTGTTGCGGCCAACAACACCGTCACCACAGCAGCGAGCGGCAACCTCGCAGCCACGGAGCTGAACGCAGCTTTGGCCGAGCTGCAAACGGACATCGACACTCGCGCTACTAGCACGGCTTTGAGTGACCATCTCAATGATGCATCCGACGCGCATGATGCATCGGCGATCAGTAACACGGCCATCAACGGGCTTGATGCCACCGACGTGCAGGCCGCCATCGCGGAGATGCGCGACTACCGGAAGAACATTTTTTACTTTGATGACTTTGTCGGCACTCAGGCGAGTGGATCAGGTGCCTTTAACTGGACCCACAGCGCTAATAGCGGCTTGATCGCAAGCGAAACCGGCACCACCATTCAAGACAGCACGCATCCTGGGGTGGTGAGGCTCAGCACATCCACCAGTGCGTCATCCGCTCCGACGCTTGGTGGGGTGAGCAACTACACGTGCGGTGTGGGACTCCTGTATTTTGAGGCGCTTGTCTATTTAGGCAACCTCTCTGATGGGACGGAAACCTACCGATTCACACTAGGGCTTACCAACACCGTCTCGTCTGCCGCCCCGTCTGATGGTGTGTACATCACCTACACCCACGGCACCAACTCAGGTAAATTCTTATTCAACTGCACCAATAACAGCGCAACGACAACAGCAGACATGGGCACAGCGGTGGCGGCTACCACCTGGTATCGACTCGGCATCGTGGTGAACGCCGCGGGCACGTCGGCTCAAGCCTACATCAACGGTGTAGCCGCAGGCAGCGCGATCACTGCAAATATCCCAACCGGCACACGCCGATGCGGCCCAACCATTCAAATGGTCAAAACAGCGGGAACAACGGCAAGGCTCGCCTATTGCGACTACGCCATGTTCCGCCAAATCTTCACGGCAACGAGGGGCTAACCGGGATGAATGAGAAAACCCAGGTGGTGGTGTTCACCTCAAACAATGCCCGCATCCTGGTGAATCCTCCCAACGTGGATGAATTCTTGGGAAAGCCCAACGCCTTCATCAACCCGGATTTGTCCGAGGTGATTGGCACGCCTCCGCACTTCTGGAAGGTGGTGGATGGTAAAATTGTCCCAATGAGCAGGCCGGAAAAGCTTGCTCGGCTCAAGCTCCACGCTGCCAATGGCGTGGATAACCGGGTGCGCGCCATGCCGCTGCCGAAGGTGAGGGCCGAGCGTCCGATTCTCTCCCACTTGCTTGCAGCGGCGATTGGGGCAGCGGCGGGGGCGCTGGGCGTATGGCTATTGTAACCAACGGCAACAGCGCCAAGGTGGATGCCACAGGCGTGGTAATTGACCGCAAGAACGTGAAGCTCACCTGCGTGATTTTCACCCCGAACGCTTCAGGCGACTCCATCACGCTCACCGATGGCAACGGGGGTGATGAGAAGGTGACTTTTGAGGCGGATTCCACAGCCACTGTGATGTTTGATTTGTCCAACTCGCCTTTGCTTTTTCCAAACGGCATCTATTGCAGCGCGATTAGCGCAAGCAGCAAAGCAACTCTCATAGGCATGGGGTGATGAGGCATGGCAATCACTGATTTTCAGGACATTTATGAGGCGGTGCTGGGCGAGCTGAAAATCCAGACAGCCGACACCACCACGCTCACCCGGGTGAAGCAAGACATCAACATCATTTACACCAACGAGGTGGCCCCCTTCAAAAAGTGGGATTGGCTTAAGGGCTCAACCAAAGTGCAGGTGCCTGCTTATTATTCCACCGGCACTGCCACCGTCACCAACGCCTCCACGTCTGTCACCATCAGCTCAAGCATCGCAGCCACCAAGGCCAACTACTACTTTGCGGTGGATGGTTACGAGGAGATTTATGTCATCTCCGCGCACACTGCGGGAACGGCAAACCTCACGCTGGATGCCGCCTACACGGGTGACTCAGGCTCGGGCCTGGCTTATAAAATTTGGACCGACACTTTCGCGCTTCCCACTGATTGCCGCGAATCGACAGCCGTCACCCACGCCTTCCAAAATCGTCCGCTCACCCCGGTGAGTGAGGAAGAATTCGAAGAGCTGCTTGCCGCCCACGGTGCTCGCACCGAAGGGCGCCCTCAATACTATTGCACCACCGATTTCTATGATCCAAGTGGTGGCGCTGAAACTGAATCAGACCGCTACCGGCGCATCCGGTTCTTCCCGGCAGTGAACACGGATGCCACCACCTGCAGTGTCAGCTACGCCAAAGAGGTGAGCGCCATGAGCAGCGATGGAGATGAGCCGCTCATGCCGGTTGAGGACAGGGCAGTGCTGGTTTACGGCGCCGCTCAACGCGCCTGGGCGCGCGAGCGCAACGAGGCAGAGAGTGCACGCAACGATGGTCTATTCCAGCGCAAGCTTGCTCGCATGGCTGGAAAGATGAAGGACAGCCAGGCCAAGCCCAAGCTCACCATCTCGCGCCGCTACTTGGCCGCCAAGCGAAGGGGAAACCGGAGGAGTGACGACTGATGGCCACAGTCACCTACCGCATGCTCCCTTGGGATGGTGGGCTAAACACCTCCCTGGATGCGGCCCTCATCGCCCCCAACGACCTCACCATTGCCGATAACGTGGTGTTTGCCGAGAAAAGCTCGCGCAAAAAGCGCCCGGGCATGGACTATTGGAACGGCTGGGAAAGCAAGTCGCGCTCCAGCTCCACCACCACGCGAACCCTGAAATTTAATTGCGAAACCACCATTCAGGTGGGTGACACCATCCATGTCCTTGGGCCTAATGACAACTCGGACAGCACCAACCGCACCTCCTACTTAGGCACCTACACCGTCGCATCGGTGAGCACCACGACACTGGAAAACGACACCATCACCTACACGGGTCTAAGCTCCCTCACTGAGGCCAGCACCAACGACACGGCCATCACGGTGATGAAAAGTGGAGCTGCCCTCACCACAGCCAGCCGTGCCTCAAGCGGCACCACCCGCACCCTGGTGGTGACGGGTGCCACCTATGCGGTGGGTGACCTGATTAGCGTGAACGGGCTGCCTAACGACTACAACGGCACCTTTTCAGTGACGGGTGTGAGCACCACCACGACGCTCAATGACACCATCACTTACACGGCAAGCGGAAGCTTGGCCGAAGCAACCACAGCGGACACCAATGGGCGCGTCATCGTCAACGACATGGACAGCGCAGTTGTGGCCTGCATCGATTATTGGCGAAACGCTTCTGGCACCAAAACCCAGCTCACCATTGAGGTGAGGAGTGACCAGGCCGGTGGCCGCACTAAGCTTTACAAATACGACACCAACGCCATCCGAACGCAAATTCCAATGGCAGCCGGAGCGTCCGCCTTCAGCGGCGTGATTAACCAGGTGAGCTATGAGGTGTTTAATGAGAAGCTCATCTTGGGCTTCAACGGCACGTCAAACACTCCGAAGGTGTATGACCCGGCAAGCAGCGCCAACCTTTCCAACCTCTCCAATGCCCCGAATTTCAGCTTGGTGAGGAAGCATTTGGGGCGCCTATTCACCAACGACAAGACCTGGCTTGATCGCCTCCATTACTGCGAAACTTACAACGAGACGGTGTGGAACGGCGATGGCGATAGCGGGGCGCTCGACATCGAAAAAGGTAACGGCGACCCCGAGGGCTTCACCGCCATTTTTCCGCCATTCAAAGGCACCCTCTTTGTGGGCAAGCGCCAAAGCCTTTTCCGTGTGGATGGGGATGCGCCTGAAAACTTCACCCCAAACCAGGTGGGTGCAGGTATTGGGTGCGTGAGCCACAACTCGGTGGTGAGCGTCGATCAAGACGACATCTATTTTGCTTCTGAGCGCGGCTTCCACAACCTGAAAACCACGGATGCTTATGGCGATTTCTCAGGTTCCTTCATCTCTGCCCCCATCCAAACCAGCTATAACAGCTTTGCCACGGGCCGCCTGAAGTACATCCAGGGCGCCTACATCAGCAGCCTCAACTCCGTGGTGTGGAGCGTGAGCGAAGACGGTTACGAGGAAAACGAACACCTCTACCTGCTCAACGTCCAGGCCCAGAAGTGGTACCGCTGGCCGGATGTTTCGGCCGCGTCCTTCATGGCCCGCAGCGAAGGCAACAACAGGGTGTTGTATATTGGAGACTACGCTGGACGCATCATTAAGACGGGCAATGTCTCCCTTACCGACTTTGGCACCCGCGGCATCAGCTACCGCGTGAAAACGGGCGTCATCTATGTGGATGGTGACCCCTACACAGTGAAGGGCTTCAAAAAGCTAGCCCTCCTGTACAAGCCGCGCGGCGCCTACTCGTTTACTGTAAAATTCACTGTCGATAACTATTCAACACAAACTCTAACTTTCTCTCAATCTGGTTCCACCGACGCACTTGGCGATGACTTCACGTTGGGCACCTCAGAGCTGGGCAGTAGCCCCGTTCTAGCGCCCTACACGCAACCCGTGGATGGCTACGGCCACGGTTGCACCATTGAAATCGAGCAAAGCAGTGCCGGGCAGGACATCGAGATTTACGGCTACATCATCGAATATGAGCCCGCAGGTACTGCCCAGGAAGTTGTGACCTAGAGACGGTCACTCGGGGGAAGCATGCCAACTTTGAGCATTGGGAAAACTTACGCTGACGGTGACGTGCTCACCGAAGCGGACCTTGACCTCATCCGCGATGACCTTGAAGACTTCTTCAACGTCACCAAAATTGACACCGACAACATCCAGGCGCTTGGCATCGCCACGGCCAACTTGGCTAACGGCATCCTCTCAGCCGACAGCACAGGCCGGGCAAAAATGGCGGATGGGTTTCTTTCTGCCGATGCCACGGGGCGCGGGAAGATGGCCGATGGGTTTGTGAATCGTGACAAGCTCACCACGGGCGCGGTGGGAAAATCTAACGTGCTTACAGTTACGGCAGCAGGGGCCACCGCGCTGGATGGTAGCTATGACACCATCCTATCCAACGCGGCACTCGGCGCCATTGAGCTGGATCTCCCGGCCGCGGCTTCGCACACGGGGCGCCGCCTTTTCATTAAGCACATCAGCGCCACGTCCAGCACTAACACCACCACCGTAGACCCAAACGGCGTGGAAACGATTGACGGTGACACCGCATCCATCGTGTTGAGCCGGGAAGATGAAGTGCTAGAACTAGAGTCGGACGGCACTGGTTGGCAGCGTGTTGAGATGCGCCCTAATCGCTACCAGACAAAAATACTTACCGCCGACGTTACCTCTGCGACATCGGTAGCAGGGCTTAGCTTCTCCAACCTCGTGGTGGGCAGGGTCTATGAGCTGAAAGCTCAACTGAGAATGCAGTGTCTTGGGGCGGGCGATGACTTGGCCGTCACCTTCTCCAACAACTCCACCACATTGATGGTGATTGAGAATGCTGGCGGCGGGGACATGCGCTTGGTTATGAGCAACTCAATTATTTTCAAGGCAGCTGCAACCTCCCTTGCTTGTGCTGTCAGTAGCTTAAGCGGCACGGCTCGCCTCACCGGCAACAACACCATGGATTGGTCATGGGCACAGCTCATTGAGCGCAATGATTTGAACACCTCTGAAACGACGGCTTGGACCTAATGCAAGCCCGCTCCTATCGTCCTGAGGACCATGAAGTGATTGCGGAGTGGTGGAAGGGGCACGGCTGGCCCGTCATCCCTCCACCCATGTTGCCCAGGACGGGCATCATCGTTGACGGATATTGTGCGGGTTTTCTCTACCGGACGGACAGCGCCGTGGCCATTTTCGAGTGGATAGTGGCTAACCCGGCGTCTGATAAAATTGAGCGGGCAAAGGCTCTGGACACCCTCATTGAGGCGGCCCTGGCCGAGGCCAAATCCATGGGGGCAGTGGCAGTGTTCACCATGGCCAAACACCCGAAGCTTCTCAGTCGATATGAGCAGCACGGGTTTCAGCGCACCGATGAGGGCATGACCCACATGGTGAGGAGATTCTAGCGTGGCAATCGGAACAGCAGCGGCAATCATGGGTGGTGGTGCTCTTCTGGGTGGCATTGCGGGCGCGATGGGGCAAAAAACCAGCTACGAGTCGGGTGTAAAGCTGGACCCTGCGGGCTGGGAAGAAAAAGAAGGCAACCGCCTTCAAGTGGGTCACCTCAAAAATCTTGAGAAGATGGTGCAAGCCTCTGGCGGCACTGCTGACGTGGCAGCCGCCCGCGGCGCCGGTATGGATTTCGCCGGAATGCTCAAGCAGTACAGCGAAGGCGGCAACCTCCCAACAGATGCAGACATTGCTTCGGCTGGGGGATTTGCTCAGAAACTATTCGCAGGCCAGCGCACGGCAATGGAACAAAACTTTGCCGATCAACAGACTCAAGCCAACCGCATTGCTGCACAGATGAATCGCGCGGGCAATGACCCCATCCTCCGCGCAAAGCTCGCCCAAGAGCAAACCCGTCAGGCCGCACTGCTTGATGCCAACCAGGGTAGCTGGGCCATGCAGCACGCGATGAACCAACCCGGCCAACGCCTGGCGTTTGCAGGCCAGCGTGCTGATGTGCTCGGTGGGCTTGCCTCTCAGGCGCTTTCTAACCGTCAGGCACTCGTGAACATGGGGCGCCAGTTGAAGCTTGACCGCGAAAGCTTCCGCCTCCAGACGGCAAAACGCTACGGCTCGCAGGAAAGCGGTGGCGGGGTTGGGGGAGCCATTCAAGGCGCGCTCGGGGGCGCTGGAATGGGCGCAAGCGTGATGGGCATGATGGGTGGAGGTGGTGGTGGCGGCGGCGGGGGTAGTTTCTCTGTGCCCACAGCCAACATGGGCAGCTTCTTTGGTGGCCTCAACCCCTACGGCCCAGGCGGTGGCGGTCTTTCGATGCCGACACCGGCACCCTCAAGCGGTTTCGGCGGTAGCTTTCAGATGAGCAATCAATTCACCGGCGCCCCACGCACGTTCAGCCTGGGCACGCAGTTCGGGGGTCAGTGATGGCGATGGATGACCTGTTTAAAGCAATGGAGATGTTTAAAAGCGGCGTGCAGGATTTCGCGCTGAGCCGCGCCATCAATAGCGCCAATGAGCAGGTGCAGGGCATCCGTGCAGCCGAAATGGATGAGATGCAAAAGCGGCAGATGCTCAGCCAAGTGAGCAACGACCTGGTCACTCGCATGGCAGCTCTTGGCGCCCCGGCCACCACCATGGCAGCCGCGGCGGGCGCGATGGCTCCCCCCAAGTTCGCGAACGCAGCCGACATGCACATGCAGGGCATGCAAATGGGGGATCAAAGCCTGGTGGATGCAGCCGCTCAGCAGCAGGAGTTTGAGAATAACCCGAAATTTGAGCTGGCGAAGATTCGGGAGCAGGCGAAATTTAATCCGCTGGCTCAAATGAAGTTTGAGGAGCAGCAGGATCAATTCAAGACTAAGCAGTTTTCCACCTTCAGCAACAAGCTCAACCCTGAGCTTGCCGTGCGCTCAGCCTATGGACGGGCAGCGGCTGCTGTCCAGCGCGCCAACGCGCTTGAGACCCTCATCGGTAAAGCCTCCTACGACATCAGTGCTGCAAACAAGCTGCCTCCTCAGATGGTGCAGGAGCTTGCGATGGGCCTCGCCTCGATGGTGAAAGGTGGCGTTGCCACTCAACATGAAGCTGAGGAATTCGCCCCAAGCACCCTTGGGATGGATAAGGCCAAACTGCAGCAGTACATGACGAATGGTGTTGAAGGCGCTCAAGCCGGTGAGTTTGTGCAGATGTACGCTAAAACCATCAAGCGCGAGCGAGCGGAGATGCAACGCGAGATTGACGACACCGCACTCAAAATCGCCCAAGGCAATCTGTCGCTCTATAAGCAGGACCCCGAGCTATTCAAAGAGACTGTGGCCCGTCAGCTGGGCATCTCCTCTGATGAAGTGGTGATTGACGATAAGAAGAAAACCGTCACCACCGTGCATCGGCAAATGGAAGAAAAGCGCGTGAAAGCAGCCACCGTGGGGCTGCGTGCTGCCTATGCTGCGATGAAGAGCCAAGACCCAGAAGAAGTGGCCAAAGCTCAGCGCGTGTTTCAAACCCTCCGCATTGACCCCTCCAAGCAGACCCTCCAGGAAGCCATCCAAAATACCCGCTTCCAAATCACCCGAGGGCTCCTTGAATGAGCGGCTTTGACGATTTCTTCAAAACGTTTGGCGAAGCCCCCCAGGAAGCCTCGCAAGAGCGTGCTCCCGCGGAAGCCGCGGAGGAAAAACCCTCTGCCGCAAAGGCGGATGCCTTCGCTGATTTTGAAGCAGCCTTTGGCGCTGCAGCCCCCGCTGCAGCCCCCGGCGTCCCGGCTATGCCCTCCATGGGCACTGACGCCCCTCAGGGCCTTGATCCCTACTCGGCCATTCCAGAAAGCCCGCTTGGCATCATTGATCGGGCACGCCTGGGGTGGGCGAAAACCCCGGCAGCGCAAAAGCAGATGCTGGAAGAGGAGTTTGGCAAAGACAACATCCAGCTCATCAAAGGTGAGCACGGTGCTGGCTTTGTGGTGAAGCAGAAAGACGGGCGCTGGTATGAGGTGGACCCTCATTTCTCTTGGGACTTGTCCGGCAAAGGGGCGCTTGCAGGCGCCCTGACGGGTGGGGCAGTGGCCGGGCCCGCGGGATTTCTGGGTGGGGGCATTGCCGGTGGGGTTGCGCCAAGTTTCATGGACGGCGGCAATCTGAAGGACTTGCCAGGCGATGTCGCCCAGTATGCGGGTGAATACGGATTGAAGACGCTTGCCGCCTTGAAGGGTGGCGCCGCGGGCGCTACATCCTTGGGGGCTGTGGGCGCAATGGGTGGCCCCATCGGTGCTGGCCTGGGCGCTGTGGTGGGTGGTGTGGCAGGAGCCGGACTTGGTGCGGTGGGCGCTGAAGGCGCCGAAACGCTGGCTCGCATGGGCGGCTCCGTGGCTGGTCTAGGTGGTGATGCTTCCATCCCGAAGGACAACGAAGAACTTTCGCAGCAGCTGCAGGCTTCCTTCCTTTTTGGCGCGTCACAGGAAGCGGGCGGAAGGCTTCTTGGTTTTGGCGCGAAGAAGTCGGTGGACGTGCTCGCAGGCACGCTGGAGCGGCTGAAATCCTCGCCCGCTGGCAAGGCCCTGGCCTCCAAGGTGCTTGGCACCATCAGTGGGCTTGGCGAAAACCTCACGCGCGTGCGGGTGGAAAACCCTCTGGCCATGGTGCCCTTCGATAAGATGGCAGCCCAGGACGTGAAGATGGGCAAAGACACCCTCTATCAGGCGATGAAGGGCAAGGTGCTGCAGGGTTATGAGGCGCTCAAAGGCGCTCAGCGGCGATTGGGCTCCCAGTATGACCCCATTGAAGCACGCGCCATGGGTCTAAAATTCCAGCCCACCGAAGCCGTTGATGGCTTCATGTACGGCCTAAAAAACAGCCGCTTCCTCACGTCCTCTGGAAAACTCGTGGATGCCTCGAAGCCCGGTGCTGTGGAGCGAGCCATTGAGCCTTCTGAAAAGAAGGTGCTCAACATGCTGATGAATCAGGCGCGCACCATGCATCAACGCATCGCTGAGGGAAAGCACGTCACCTTCCAAGAGATTAAAAACCTCAAAGCCAACCTCAACAACGCCATCGGCAACAGGGAGAAGGTGCTGGACCCTGAGCTGAGAAAGCTCATGATTGATTTTAGGAATGGGTTAGATGACCACTGGCAGGGGGCGCTTGAGAAGGTGGACCCTGCTAAATACCAGCTGCTTTTGGAGCTGAATAAGAAGTGGGGCCCGGTGAAGGAGATGATGGAGGATCTCGGCTCCCACGCCGACGATGGGCGAGTGGATGCGTTCCTCAAGCGCATCATCCGCCAGGACGGCACCTTCGACTCTGGCCTCATGAGCGGTTTGTCCGAGTTGCTCGGCACGGCCAACCCAACTGACGACATCCTCCGCATGCACGTGGCTCGCAAGAGCACCAATCTTTGGGGCGGGAAAAAGATGTTCGGTGTGCCGGTGGGGAGCCCGGCCCTGGCCCGAGGCGCTGCCACAGGTTTTAGCACGGCAAAAGCAGGCGTTACGGAGCTTGCCACAGGCGTGAAGAAGAGCTTGCCTGAGGTGCCCTACCTCGGAATGGCACATAAGTGGATGCGCGGGCTCACTCCAGAGCAGCGCAAAGTAATGCTGAGTGACCCTGAGCTGCTTGGGCAGATGGAGCGCATCATCATGGGCGGTGTAATGGGTGAGAAGGAAGCCGAAGGGCAGCTTCTCAACCAGGCTGAGCAGGTGCTGAGCGGGAGTGGCTACTAATGAGCACGCCTGGCATCAACGACAAGTTGCTTTGGGCGCTGACAGAGAAAGCCCAAGGCGCTGTGGCACTGATGCAGGCGCGTGGCATGGACCGCGACCTGGCAGTGGCGGTGCTGGAACAGATTTGGCCGGAGGGGGAGATTTATGAACTCCCCAGCGATGATGAGCGATGTGATGATTAATGTTTCAAAAATGCAGCTCATTGTCGCCCTGCTGCTTCAGGTGGGCGCTCCCATTGCCGCAGGATTTACGGCCTATCAGAAGAGTCATGCGGACATCCGAGTGCAGCTTGAAGAAATTCGCGTCGAGCGTGAGAAGGATTTTGTGCGCAAGGATGACATGCGCATCATGATGGAGAAGCTCGACATCATCGGTCAGCGCATCAGCAACATTGAGGGCTTCCTGCGTAAGCAATAGGTGCGTTATGCGATTCTGGTATGCCGCCCAATATTAAGTTATTGTAATTCTTGAAAATACTTACTTGCGGTAAGTCGATTTGTTGTTAACATGCCCATACATTATGGGCATGGCTGGGCGCACACCGGATAATCTGCCGGTGAAATACCAAAAAGCAGTGAAGCAGGAGCTGCGGAAGATTTCCGCCACCATTGCACGTTGCCGCACGGAGGAGCTAAAGCTCACCCAGCGGGAGCTGGCAGAGCAGTTAGGCGTGAGCCCCGTGATGATCAATTTCATCGAACAGGGCCGCCGCTACCCGTCTTTGCCTATGCTCCTCTACATCCTCAAGTGGATGGGTATTCCCTGCAGGCTCGGCTAGCGCCCTTGAGCTAGCCCGAGCTTTCTTCAAGCCCGGCCACGATGTCATCCACCAAGTCAGCGACATCCTCCGCGGGCGCCACGCAAAGCTTCGGATTGGCCAGCACCCCGGCCGCCAGCATTGCCCGGCTCTGAAACCTCAGCGCCCCCACCAACTCCTTCAACAGCTCTTCCATGCTTCCCGCTTTATTCATTGTCGTCTCCCTGTTCCGTGCAGAGTCTTTCCATGTCTTTGAGGCGCTTTTTGAGCGCACAGATTTCCCCAGCCTGATGGACGATGATATCCATGAGCTTCTCAGTTTCAGTCATGTGAGGTTTCCTTTAAGGGTTAGGGTCTAAGGCTACGCCCGCAGGGTCAAAAACCTTGGTTGTAATGACTCTCTCGCCGCTAGGTGTGCGGGTGAAGGAGGTTGCCTTGGTTACAACAGGCACCGTACCAGCCAGCTGCCCTAGCGTTTTCGCCTGGGCCACCGAAGCAGCAGCTGCCTCTTTTCTCCTCTTCCTTTCCGCCCATTCTGCGCGAATAGACTTTAAGTCTTCTGTGCTGAAGAAGGTGAGCTTCTCCACTTCACGCACGCCAATGAGTCTGTACTGGACGTAACGGTTGATGTCCGAGTCACCGGAATAAAGATCAGCCTTCATCTCCTCTGACTCATTGAGACAGAAGAGGAATTCCTTGGCAGCATCTGAGGCCGCGTTCCATCCACCCTCGACAGCCACCCGGCTAAACGCCCTAGGCTCTTCCTCCTCATAGGCCCCCGGCTCGGGCCGCCCGTTCAGATACTGGATGGTTGAAAACTGGAACTCATAGACTCGGATTTCATTGCAATCAGTTAGAATGCTCGGGTCAATATCGGATTTACGGATTTGCTTTGGCTGAGAATCAGCCATGCATGCCTCCTTTTCGGGTAACGCTTGCGTGGTCATCGGGTTTTATCCCTGGGGTGGCTTTTTACGGCCCCGCCGCAAGCGGGCGTTATTCAGTTGTCCGCTGGGATTAAGGCATGACGCGAAGCTCATGCAAGGAAATTTTCAGCCCCCGCCGTTTTTTACTTACCTGAAGTAAGTGCCTATGTTAGCTGATTTCCGCATAACGGGCACTGCCCCGAGGAGGCTTAAACGTGTCAAAAGACGCCGAAATTGAGCTGTCTAGCCAGGCTCTTTTGAAGAGCTTGGAGGTGCAGGAGCAGCTCCGGGGGCGCATTCGGGAGCTTGAACGGGAGCTGGCCGAATATCGGCGCCTCTTTGGCTCACTTGAGCACGCCCACCAGGTGCTGAAAATGGCGAAGGAGAGGAAAGAATGAGGGTTTGCCCCACCTGCCAGCTTCCTCACCACGACAAGGGCACGCACCTAGAGCAGCTCTTTGCCTTTGTCTCGGTGGATGCCCAGGGGAGTGAGGGCATTATTGCGGCACAGGGCACGACCGGGCCCATGCCGCTTGTGGCTACCGATGAAGCCAAGGTGGAGCAGCTTAGGCCCATTGCCATGAGTGTGGCTAAACGCTCGGGCATCACTGTGAAGCTGGTGCGCTTCCGGGGGCGCGAAGAGCTGGAAACGTATAGCCCCTGAGGGCTTTCTCTACTCCCTCCCGTCTGTCATTTTTCCTTTTGCGAGCGGTGGGCACGGGGACCCACGGCGGATGTCTGGCTAGTGGTGTGCACGCTGCGGCCTAGCCTCCCTTGAGCACCGGGATGACCGGAGAGTTGAAGCCGTCTTTGATCCACTCGCATAGCTGGTCTGCACCTGGAGCGTCTGGTTATGCCAGGCGTGATGAAGGGTGCGGGCCAGTGAAACTGCATTACGAAGGCATACGATCGTATCGGCGGATAATACGATCTATCCAAAAATGGTTGATATGTGTCGGAAATGAATAAAGCGGCACTTTGGTTTATCAGGATAATTTAAAGCGGCGCTGAACCGTCCCCCTCCTTGGAGAAGAAAGAATGAGCCAATGCGACGACTGCTACCGATATCGGCGGACGATGGGCGGTGACGTGAAGTGTGATCGCCACGAGCTGGAAGACGTGAAAGCCGAGTACGCCCTGATGCTTGCGGACGCTCTGGACTACATGGCCGAGATGGTGACGGCTCAGCCTTTGAGGCGCCAGGAACTAGCCGATGCGTTCTATGACAACTGGGTCAACGCCCAACCGTCCCCCGGGGAGCAGGAGAAAGAGAAACCATGAAGCTCGTCAAGCCCTGCACGTACTGCGGCGAAGACCGGAGCATCAAGGAGCTGTTCACGGGCGATGAGGGCCTGTGCTGGATGTGCGAAGAGTGGACCGTGAAGTGCGATCACTGCGGCAAGCGGTTCCAGCCAGGCGAGTACTATGACCGCATGTGGTGCAGTCGCAAGTGCGTGAAGGCGGCAGGACTGGACCCGGCAATAACGTTCCGGGTCGGCGACGACACGCCAGCTTAACAGAACATTACTTCCCGGACGCTGGGAGCGAATATGGAAGAGTTTAAGGGCTTCAAAATTCATAGCTGCAAAAATATCCCAGACGATGGGAATTTTTGGACCCAGCCGCCAGGACTCAAGCATTGCCAGTACTGCGGTGAGAAGTTGAGAGAAGACCCCATGACCACACGGCAGGAGATGGCAAGGGCCATCCTCGATTCCCACTTCAGAAGCTACGGGATGACGTATGAGCTGAGGCTAGTGGATGAGATCACCGCAGCACTCGACCGCGCCTATGCCGACGGGCTTGAGGCTGCGGCGAAGGTGGCGGATGAAATCGCCAAGAAGTGGGAGATCGACATGGGCGACAGGTATGTCGCATCGGCCAACGAAGCTGCCGTCAAGATCCGCGCACTCAAGGATGCAAAATAGAGTTGGTGGCTCGGGGTGGTAACGCTCCACCGTCTATGGGTTATGAATCCATTGCTCTGCTTTTGAGCTACCGAGCCGTATCAGCGTTTTAGGGCCTACCGGCCCCGCCCGTCAAGGGCTGCCTCATTCTTCTTCGTCCTCGGGCCGCCACACATCATCCCCAAAATCCCGGTGATCCTGAGCATAGCGCATGGTGGTGGCCAGGTTCTCATGCCCAACAGCCAGCTGCACTTCGCGTGCGGAATAATCCCTCAGCGCCCGCGTGATGAACGTGGCCCGAAGGTCATGCAGGTGAAAACCCGTTTCAAGTTTGCCCCATTCATCAGCCAAGGTGTCGGGGCTCATCGGCACAAGCTGCCGGATGAGGGAATGGGCAGCCTTCGGCGTGCTGTACCAATAAGGGGTCTTTCTGTTCTTCTTTCCCTTGAGGATGGTGGGCTTGCCCATTTTCAGATTCTGCCGAGCAACTTTCAGGTAGTCTTTTCGCACGTCTTCAAGCGTGAGCCCCAGGGCCTCGGAGCGCCGAAGGCCAAAGAGGTAACAGAGACTCACCGCGGCCTTGATGTTCTTAGGTAGCCGCTTTTCAATCTCCTCCCACTCCTCTGGCCTCACAAACCTCTCCCGCCCCTTCTTCAGCGCCCGCGTGGCAGACAATGAACGGAAGCGAGCGCGAGAAATGGGGCGAAACCGAATGGCTGCCACCTCGCCTGGGCGCTTATCGGCCAGGAATTCCATGAAGCGGTTAGCCTCTTGCACCACCTTGCGGATGGTGGAAGGGGAGAGGCGTTGCTCAAGCAGGAAGGCTGCCCACTTGGATTTGTGGACCGCATACCATTGACGGGGATCGGCCAAGCCCAGCTTGCCGATGAAGAAGTTGAGGAAATAGGTGAGCAGGTAGTTGTACTGACAGAGGGCGTTTTTCTCGCTGGGCACCTGGGCCAACAGCTGCTCGCGGTATTCTTCAAGCAGCACTGGGCTGATGAAAGCGTGCTTGAAGGCCACTGCCTCGCGGGCGAGCACCGGGGCGTTGAGCCTGTGCACCAGCGCCTTCAGCTCACCCTCATTGTCGCGGATATGGGCATATTGCTTCATAGGCAGGCGCTTGTAGCGCCCGGCCTCCCAGCGCCGTATCACCCACCGCTGCTTTTCCTGGAATAAACACCACTTCTGCATGAGTTAGTTGTATCACTTTTACGTGGTTTAGACTAACCATTAGTGGTTATGCTGTCTTGAGTGATTTCAATGGGTTAGCTGATTATTTTCAGCTTATGAATCCGCCGCTTAACCGCGGCGTGCACGTAGGAATGGCGTTGGAGTGAAAAGAGAAACCTCCTGGTCAGCCCCCCGGACCATTCCGGGAAGCCGCCAGGCAGGAAGTTGTTGCTCTTCAGATTTAAAAAACTGCGAGTTGCAGCCTTACAGACAGGTAATACCTGCTGGGCTGGAGTAGAGAAAATTTAAGTGGAGGGGGAATTAGGTAGAAAGCTTGAGGGCAGAGAAAGCGACGGCATCCTGTTGCTTGCGGAGGGCGTCAGCTGCGGGCTTGAGGTACCTGTAGAAAGCCCGCCGCTCGGGCTCCCGCTGAAGGATGTCCTCAACCACCTCATCGAGCAAATCAGCCGGGATGTTGGGAACCAAGGAAAGCACCTCAATCGCAATCTCTTGGCTGGTCATACTTCTTCCTCGCCGATCAATCGCAGCTGTTCACCCATGGGGGTGAACCATGCACCATCCCGTTCAATACCGCTTATCTGGCTTGCTGCCATCTCACGCGCCTTCTCAAAGCCCGCCAAATAAGCAGCGGCGAGAGGGATTTCAACCCACAAGCCTTCTTTCTTGCCCATGTCCTCGAAGTGCTGAACAAACTCCAGGGCAAGCCTTTCTTTGAGCTTCATCATTTCTTCCTCAGGAAGCCATTGAACTTGAGAAACTGATACGTGATGCGCTCCAGCTTGTAAACCTGGGCATGGGTGAGCCCAAGCTTGTGCTCAACATCCAGGGCATGAATGATTTCATGGATGAAGCTCTTGAGCGTGGCCACTTCGCTTTGGCCCTTCTTAATCGCAATTTGCTGCGAGTAGAAGCGGCACTCAGCCAACGTATTAGGGTCCTCGAATTTGTCCACCCAAGCCAGCTCATAGAAGGTTTTGGCCTTGATCCAGTAGCGGTGCAGATAGTTCATGCGGCCAGCCCCCTCCGGGCAAAGCCGCGAAGCACGGCCCCCACCACCAACATTTCATCAACGGATAACTCTTTGCCCCGGATGAAGTTGCAGCGCCCACAGCATGGCAGCACGTTATCCAGGGTGTAGCCGCGGCGGTTGTCCACGCGGTCCAGTCCGCTGCCGGTGCGGGGGGATGCGCTTTCACAGTAATGACAGGGGCGCTGAGCGAGGGCCTCAAACTCTTCCCACGTGATGGTCCATTCCAAGCCGCGGTCCATAGCCCCGCGCACACTCTTACGGAATCGCCGCTCAAGCGTCTCCTCATAGCGGCGGATGCGCTCGCTCATGCGGCCTTCCTGCGTTCCTGATTCTCGCTTTGGGTCTTAAGCTTATGGCAGGGCTTGCACAGCACGGCGAGCCCCGTGGCGCTACAGAAGAGCCGCTCAATGTAGCTGTCCCAGCTCACCCAACCGGAGGTTGGAACCACTGGATTGATGTGATCCACCTGCACCAGGGTGCGGGGGAAAGCCCCGCCGCACTCTTCACAGAAGAACTGGCCATAAGGGGCGCGCATGCGCTTGAGGGCTTCGGTCTTTGACGGCATGTAGCGTGAGGCTTTGCGGAGGGCCGCAATGACGGCACTCTTGGCATTCCACACCCGCTTTGAGCGTTTCTTCTTAGCCACGCTTCAGTGCCCCTCAGGCTGACTGCAGTTGGCTGCCGTGAGGGCAATTGCCTGTCCGTAGGCCACAGCCTTCTCAGCAGAGAGGCCATCCACTAGCGCCTCATAGAGAATCTCAAACGTCTCTTCGCGGTTGATGTGAGGATTCACTCCCCAGAGCAGCAACGTGAACACCTCGGCCGCACGCAGGTGCATGGTGTCCACCGGTGGGGGCATTGTTGCAGCGGGGGCGGCCGGGGCTTTGCGTTTCTTAGCTGCCACCGGGCACCCGCTTTTTAGTGAATTTCGGGTGGAATTCGCGGAGAAACTCCTCACGGAAGTCTTCCACCTCTTCAGGCCGCGGTGGGGGGCTGCTGCTCCACTTGCGCTTCAGCGCCTTCATTGAGGCTTCGGAAGGTAGTTCGGTATCCTTCTTCCCCTTTGAATCGGATTTGGATTTCCGAATCTCGCGTGAGGCCGATGGTGTCCGCCTGGTAGCCATTAAGATCCCCGAAGGTGCTAAACCACTTCACGGACACTTGGCTAACCAGCGCGATGTCACCCGGTTGAGCGTTGAGAGGGGACGGCTCGCCCGTGTCATCGTTGTAGTAGCCCTCGCCAACGGCCAGCACCCGCACCCAATGCGGTCTGTCCTGGGCGAAGGTGCCCAGCTGATTTTTCACGTCGATGCCGATAATGATACCAGAGGCCGTTTTCTTCTCGGCCTCCTTGATGCGCTCAACCAGAATGGCATCACCAATGATTTCGATGCCCTGGCGGTTGAGGTTTTTAAATCGCTCCAGGTAGGCGCTCTTAGGCAGCGCCTCGGGTGCCGTCGTCGTCGTTTCCGTCATGGTCGCTTCCTCCTTGAAGCAGCTGGCGCACCTGAGCTTCCAGCTCAGCATCACGCCGGGGTTGCACGTAATACTTGGCCGTGTTGATGTCATCCCAGCCAAACACCTTGCAGAGATCGAATTCATTGAGGCCGCCTTCGGCGAGCCGCGTGGCTGCCAGGGCGCGGAGGTTGTGGGGGGTGAGGCCCGTGGCCGCCTTCAGCGCGCGGCGGAAGCTGTCATAACTCTTCTCCATCGCCGGGCCTTCCACTGCGGGCACAAACACCGTGCGCTGCTTGTCGCCTTTGCCATGCACCTGGTTACCCTCGCGGGTGACAAACTCGGTGTAACGGGCGCCACTTCCGAGCAGCTCCAGTGCCAGCTTGCGGAAACCGGGGTTGGCCATCTGCTCGATGCGAGCCTTGGCCTCATCAAAGGCGGTGCCAATTCTTTTCCGCTTATAGACCACCTTCTGGTCAAAGAGCCGGGCGTTGTCTTCGATGTAGCGGCTGTAGCGGTTGGGGCCATTGATGTAACCGCGGTCCACGCACCAGCTCCAGAAGCTTGCCACGCGGCGGAAGGCTTGGGCCCGGGTGTAGGGCTTCATGGTTTGCTCCAGGTGCACCCACAGGGCTTCAGGGTTGCCGGTCACGTGAGGTGCCAGCGCCAGGAGCCTCTTGCTTTCTGAGCGCATCGTGGAGGGTGCCCAGCTGTTCACTTTGCTTTGGAGATACTTATTCATCAACTCTGTAACTTGCAGTTTTGCCATATGTACATAATACATCGGCAACCATTGGAGTCAACTTTAATCTATTGCGCCTGGTCAAGCTTGGCTTGGCGGATGATGTAGTCCAGGGTTTGCTGAATGGTTACGAGGGCTTGGCTGTGGGCGACCTGAGCCTCTCGCACCTCGTTTAGAGCAACACCATGCTGGCCTAGGGCCCCTGCGAATGCATCTAAGGTACCTGCAGAGATGACATGCTGCGGCTCAGGTAGCTTCTCCTCGCCTAAGGTGTTGATGGTTGCCCTAGTGAAGAGATGTATCTGCCCTGCGATGTAGGCAAACACGGCGAGATGGCCGAAGGCCAACACGTAGGCGAGTGTCATAACTTATTTTCCTCATTCTCAATGACGTTGTAGGTGCGGTTGAACTTTCCGCGCCTCACCACCTTCTTCAGGAACTCCTCGAACGTGAGGCCCTGAGGGTGCCAGAATCTTCCGTGCTCATCGAGGAGGTTGCAGCTCCATAGCGCACTCTCCAAAAGCATCGGATCAACGAACATATATTTATTGAGCTTGCGCGTGAACGTGTCGAGCGTCTCGCGGCAATCCTCAAAACCCACTTCAGCATCTGTCGCCCCCTTGTGGACATTGAATAAGAGCACTGCCACATCCAGCAGCCGAAGCGGCCTCCACCGGCCATGCTTCTTACTCAAATATCCACGAGGGAGCTTCAGCATGGGTTACGCCACCTGCTTTGCTTTGCCCGCTTTAAGCTCAGCAATTTTGGCGTCCAAGTCTTGCGCCGTGCGCTTCGGAGCGAAGCGGCCTGGGCCGCCCACCGGGGCCTCAGCAACAGCCTTGATGAACGCAAAGCTGCTCTTGAAGCTGCGGCCGTCCTTCACCTTGTCCGAGGTGTGGATGTCGAGTTTAACGCCGCGGTCATTGCCCAGAAGCGTGGTGAGGTGCTCGATGAGGCCCACCACCTGCTCTTGATCCATGTACAGCTGCAGGCGATCACCGCCCTTGCTGTTTTTGCCAACCATGGTGGAACGGAAAAGAAACATCGGGTCTTTCTGAGTGTTCATTCTTTTTCTCCTTCGATTAAGTGAGCAAGGACTTGCTCCACAGTTTCTGAAACAGGGATGAGCGCGCCGCCGGTGCCGAGCACCAAGGTCGCCTTATGGGTGTCGCTCCACCAGTGGGCGAAATAGGTGCGCACGCTGATGTGCACAGGCTCTTTGAAATTGGCATGAGTGAGGGTCATGATGCCTTTCATCGGAGTTTGGCCTCCACCTTGGCGCGCACGGCCTTGAGCAGCTGCTCTTTCTCGCGTGCCTGTTCCAAGTAGGCGCCATACGTCTGAGGCTCGCCGCGGCTTTCGTATTCCTTAATCACCTTTTCCATGGCCAGCTCGCCCACAGATGCGATGCTCTGAATGGCGCGAAGTTCGTTGCGGTCCAGGTCCACCCAAAGGGCGTTGGCCCGCATTTTTGTGCAAAGGGCTTTCAGCAGCCGCTTCACTCGCTCATCGCCTGCCTTGCCACGCTTTTGGGCAAGCTTGGCCAAGTTCTTCTCCATCCACTCCAGTTCTTCTTTCTTAAATTGGATTTTCACGCTTTGCTCCTACGCAGCTCATAGTGGGCACCGCCCGTCTTGAGGTATTTGGCCTCATACACACGCCCTGCGGCGGTGCGAATTTTCGGCAACTTGTGAGTGACCAGAATTTCCGTGATGGCGGCCTCCACCTTCTCCTTGCGCTTCTCTTCAGAGGCAAGTGCCTCCCAGGTGGTAATCAGCTCTTCCAGGCGCTGGCCCGTTTGGCCGAGCTTGTGGGTGTCTTTGGGCCACTGCTTCGGCGGAAGGTTGGTGAGCCACGCACGGCGTGCATCCTCACCGCCCCAGCACTCCTGGGAGAAGGGACAGAAGGCGCACCGCATGGAGCCCAACATGGCCTCACGGGGCACATCTTCGGGCTTCTTTGCGTCCACACACTTGCTGATGAGGTTGAACTTCTCTTGCACGCGCTTTGCGAGCGCGGGCGATGGGCGGAACCTCAGTTCATAGTGGCGGCTGTCATTTTTGTTATATTTATAGATTGCTGCATGATCGACGCCGCGAGCTTGAAGGAACTCACTGCAAGCGTACAGGTTAAGCTGATATAGATTATCGGAAAGAAAAGCGTCACCCGATTCATTCAGGAATGCCTCCAGGTTGTCAGCGTACCAGCAGGTATCTGAAACCTTAGTTAGTGTTTTCATTTGATCGAACTTGGCCAGGGTTTCATCCCAGCGCGTGGCATAGAACGCGGAAAAGCCGTCCTTTTGGCTCTTCACGTCCATCACGCATTTGTAATCTTTTGAGACCAGCACCACGTCACAGCTGCCCTCGATCAGTTCGCGCTCACTGTCGGGGTCCAGGCGCTCAAGCTTAAAGAACGTGAGCACCTGCTGCTTGTAGCGGGGTTGCACAATCTTCAGCAGCTCGAAATTTCGCAGCACGCTGTACTCAACGCTGTGGCCAAGCTCCAAGAGGCGGTAGACGTGCGGCTCCTTTGGCTCCTGCGGAAAATGCGCATGCCCGCGGTAGCTCATCAGGTCGTAGGCGAGCCTACGTGCACAGTAGCCCGCAGCACTTGGGCGAAGGGGGAAGAACTTGTGGCGACCTTCCGCCTTGGCTTCTTCCTCGCGTTTCAGCTTCTCCCTGATTTCGTGGTCCAGGAGATCGGTGTAGCCAACGGGTGGGCCGAGAATCGTGGGCACTTCCGTGTTTTGGGTCATGGGCATCTTGCTCATGTGCTCACCTTCTCAGCTCACCCGGAGTAGAGAAAATTTATTTAATAATGATCCGACGAAAAGGAGGCGCTTCGGTTTGGCTTAGCAGCCAGGTCCGCAAGCTCTTCCTGACGCTTGGCCTGCAGGTAGCCCGCGAAAAGGTCACAGTAGTTGGCCAGGTCCTGGAGCGTATCCATCACGCTTTCGTCCTTCACCTGGAGTGTCCCGTTTTTGACGAATGAGCCAAGCCGCGCCAGCTTGTCAGTCATGCGGGTGAGGAAGCCTTGCTCAGCCGAGCAGGCCCCAATCACTTCCACTGCTTTGAAGTTGGCGAAGGGGTCCTGGCTGCCGCCGGTGTAGTCGGCGTTCTTCGCCCGGGCGATGGCCAGGCGCTTCTCAAACTGTTCCTTCTGAAACGCGAAGAATTCTTCCTTAGTCATTTGTCTTCTCCTTTTGACAAAACCCGCACAGCGGGCACTTGAGCCACTCATGCAGCTCCGGGTGTGGACGCAGCAGGGCCACGTGACACTCGGGGCAAATCTTCAACTTGATGGCGGTGAGGCGACTCAAGCGAGCGCCTCGGCCACTCCGGCAGCCAGTTCATCGGCAAGCAGGGCGCTGCCTGCGTCCTTCAGGTGCGTTTGATCGGTTTCGTAATAGGTGGTGTTGGTTTCAGCGCCGGGAGCGCCAATGCTCGCAATGGCCGCGGGGTCCGCCAGGCCATCAGCAAAAGTTGTGTAATTGCTCCTGAGCCATGTGTTGAATGCCACGCGGTCGGCTTCAAAGCTCTGGTTGTTACCTGCCACCACACGGCGGGGGAGGAGTGTAGTCACCACCACTTTCCAGCCCGCCGTCTGCCTGGCCGTGCAATAGGATTGCAGGGTGGTTTGGATTGTGCTTCGCACGGCCCCGCTTGCAATGAGTGAGTTGGTGCCTTCCACCACCACCAGCACGTTGTCTCTGCCCTCGCGCAAGAGGGCATCCGTCGCCTGGGCGTTAGATGCAATGTGCTCAGTGGTGCGCCCCACGTAGGAGCGCATGACGATGGTGCTTGGATCTATGGAAAGGAGCCGAGCCAGCTCACACACGGGCGGCGTGTCCTTATCGTTTGAGGCCACCACCAGGCTGTTGCCCTCAATCACGATGTTGTAGAGGGATGAGGGTGAGGACGTGCCCCAATCGGTGGAGATGCGGCGCATGGCGCTTTTAAATTCCGCATCACTGAGTACCCGGCTCCACAGCCAAAGGGCTCCTAGACGGATGTCACCAGGGTTTGAGGCACCACCGCGGGCACAAAGCTGCATCGTGGTGAGCGGGTAGCTGGCAGTCTGCCCGGTGCCAGCGAACATGGGGCGGATGGGCTCACGGTTGATGGCAGCTGTCGTGGTGCCTGCAGCCGAGCGTACACCGTAGGTGACGGCGCGGAATTTTGGAATGCCGTAGGCAGAGAAGTCATCCCCAAGAGCCCCCATGCGAAGGTTGGAAGCGAAGCCCAGCACGCGAAGCGTGTTGGTTTTATCACACAGGATTCCGTTGTAATTGTTGTCATGCTTGCTGAACACGGCGATGGCCGTGCAGGCGTTCGCGTCAACTGAGGAGAAGGGGACAACACTTTCCAGGTATTGGCCTAGCGCCTTACTGAAATAGATGCCGCCGCGGCCAGAAAAAAGCGTGCTGTCATAGCTGGGGTTGCGGCTCACGCCTGCCGCGGAAGTGGCGAAGTGGTGGCCGTTACCCGACATGTCGCGCATCTCATCCACCCGTGCGCCAGTGAGTGTGAGACTATCCACACGGCGCGCATTGAGATGGCAAACCAGCCCCGTGGACGGGATGCGTCCGCGGGGCTGGCTGATGTGGATGGAGGAGTCGAAATTCATTTCTTTCTTCCTGCAAAGGCCCCCGCGCTCTTAGGCCGGGTGCTGGCCCCGTTCTTCCCATGGATGGTGTAGCCCGCAAAGCTGAGGAGCTTTTGCATGGGGCTGCCACACTCCTCGCACGTCACCTGGGTATCGGATGCCACGTTGGCTTCCACCTGCTGCTCGCAGCTGGGATTGAGGCACTTGAAATCAAAGATGGGGCACATTAGGCGGCCTCCTTTTCTTCCATGTAACGCTCGCCCAGCTCATACTCAGTGTTTTGGGTGATGGCGCGCTTGTAATCTGGGTCCACATGCACCAGCTGCGTGGTGCACACCCAAGTGCCGTCGGGCCGCTCTGGGTGGTTGAACACCTGGCCGATGAGGCGGTGAGTGGAGGGAGCAATCTCCCAGTGCTCAAGCCGCGCCTTGGCCTTCACCTTTTTGACGTATTGGGGAAACAGTTCCAGCTGCTCTTCCTTTTCCATGCTCTGCTCCTTAGGCTGCTTTCAGCAGCGTCTCTTCAATGAGAAATGGCTTGAAGCCCTCTTCCCTGAGCTGTCCAAGCCTCTTCCACACCAGCGCGCCCGTCCGTGCGTGCTGGAACACATAAGCGTCTTTGGCCATGCCGACATAATGGAACACCTCAAAGCGCGAAGGCGCGTTGGCGTCTTCCCACTGAGCCCACACCCGGCAACCAAACAAGGAGTTGCCCTTCACCATGTGACGACGCTCCCAAGCATCATCAGGGCAGCCATACTGAGGCAAAACCAAACGGCCAGCCGCTCCTGCGGCGACAGTCTCACTTTTCCCACACTGTGCTCACTTTCCCCTCCACCGCCAGCGGGATGAGCCCGTAGGGTGTCGGCAGTTTGTAATCCGTCATCACGCGGGTGAGGATGCTTACACAATCATCCGCACATCCCGCGGGCACTTCAGCCACAATGGCGTCGTGTTCAAGCAGCAGCACATGAGCGTCCGTGCCGCGGGCGTCCCACTCCTTTTGCGCCTTGTTCGCGGCATCGAGCACCAAATCCGAGGCACTGCCTTGCACCAGGGTGTTGAGGCCCGTCATGTGGATGTCAGCAGGCTTGATGGAAAACATCCGGCCCATGATGTTGGTGTACGGCCCCCTGAGGAGGGCCTTCTTCAACAGCTCGCGGAACGCGAACACATCCGAATAATAGGCTTGGAAACGTGACAAACGCCCCTTCACCTCTTCATCGCTCCACTTAAAGCCACGCTTCATGCCGCTCTGCTTGAGGATGTCCTGGCCCGCGCCGTACATGATGGCCAATCCCACCTCTTTGCCCACCTCACGGTGAAGCGGGTGAGCCTTCTTAATGTCGGCTGCCTTCACACCCTCAAGCTCCGGGAAGAAGGCAAGAGTGGTGTGGGCGTGGAAGTCCTCGCCGCTAATCAGGATGCGGCACAGGTTGTGGTCTTGAGACAGGTAGGCCAGAATGCGTGGCTCAATGGCGCTTTCATCGTAGGTGAGGAGCGTGTAGCCGGGGCGCGCGGTGAAAAGCTTTTTGAGTGAGCCGGGCACTTGCTGAAGGTTGGGGCTGCTTGAACTGAGGCGGCCCGTGCGTGCGCCGGTTGCGTTGAAGGTACAGTGGATGACGCCGTCCACGGCCTTCTCCCGGTAGGACGGAAAGAACGCGCTCACCAACTTCTTTTGCTTGCGGTATTCCAGGAAGGTGCGGATGTCCTCGCGCTCCTCAGCCAGGCGCTTGAGCACGGGTTTGCCGGTGCTTTCCTCTTCATCAAAGCCTACGATGTTGAGGCCCAAGTGCTCCTTAAGCAGCCACTTGAGTTGAGCCGGGCTATCCAAGTTGAAGGGCTCAAGCCGCTCCATGGCCTTAGCTGCCAAGTGCCGATAGCGCGCATCAATGCGGTCAATCTTCTCAGGCGTCTTCTCTTTCAGCTTCTCCACCGCGGCCAGGGCCTTCACCTGATAGGCTTCATCCAGCTCCATCTGCTGCTTGAAACGGTAGGCGGCGAAGGCCGGGGCCCAAAGGGCGTCGAGCTGTTCTTTGGTGGAGGCCGCGATCCGTGCAGCCTCTCTTTCAGCGCCTTCCATGGCTTCAAAATCGAGCCGTACCCCACGCAGCTCCATGCGAAGCAGCAGCTTGGTCCAGGGCAGGAGCTTGTCCATGTAGAAACTGAAGCTGCCCTCATTCCACGCCATGTCAGCCAGCTTGAAGTGGAGCCGGTAGGTGTACTCGGCATCCTTCAACACGTAGCTTTCGCTCGCGTGGTTGGTGGGATCTTCCCAAAAGGGCTCAACACCCAAAAAGTAGGGGGCCAGGGTTTTCAGGCTGTGGCCTTTGGCCTCGCGGTGCGTGGAGCCCCGCGGCAGCAGCTTGTTGCGCGCCTTGCGCTCTTCCTCATACTTGGCAAGCCAGGCGTCAGGAATTTTGTGCGTGCAGGTGGCAGCCAGCAGCTGCGTGTCGCCCACCCAGCGAGCCACCGGCACGTGCACGCCGTGGGTGGCTAGCTGCCGGAGGTCCCACTTCAGGTTGTGGCCAATGAAAGTGGCATCAGGATGAAAAGCAAGAAAATCATCAAACTCACCCAAATCGGTGAAAGTGACAGCATCGTCGGGGCTCCATAGTCCAATGATGGTGATGCGGTTGTGATGGGGTGAAAGCGCGTGCTCACACTTGGTGGCGCATCCGCGGGCGCATGCCGTTTCGATGTCGAGCGCGTAAAGGCTCATCGCTGTCTTCCCCTCTTTGTGAGGGAGAAAGTATCAGCGGCTGGCAGCTTTGCAAGCCTGTAACTTGCAGATTTACAATTTTTCTATTGCCGCCCCACGCTAGCGCGGTGCTCGCGCTCTATTCGCCGCGTCGAATGGCAGAAATGTAGGCGCGAAACTCATCGCGATCCTCGCGGAGCTTGGCGCTGCGGCCCGTGCTCTTGCGCTTGCAGTAGCGGAAAAGCTCAAAGGCGTATTCCTGGGGCATGAGGATGTCATTGTCAGCCTCGGCAAAGGGGAGGAAAAATTCCTCCCCCGTGCCGTTGTCCGCACACCAGGCGCCCTGGTTTGCGACATCAATCACGCACACGGGCCCCTTTGGGGCCGTGCCACATGAGGTGAGGCTAAAGGTCACTAAGAATGTCAGAAAGCATCTTTGCAGCAGCTTTTTTCTCATTGGGAGTCTTCGCGTGATTGACGGCCTTTTGCACTTCGCCGAGCTTCTGGAACCACTTCTCCCCAGCGTTCTTCTTAAAAAACTGGAAGATGTCCTTCAGCATGAGGCAAAAGCTGATGAATTCTTTAATAAGACTCATTTACTTTTTAGCCGGGAGCTTGATGCTGAGAATGAAGTCGGCCAGGAACGCCACCAGCTTCAACGCTTTGCTGCCTTCAGCCTTTGCCAGAAGCATGTCGTCTTTCTCTGACTTGGTGAGCTTCACCACGACACCGAGCACCTCACGCAGTGGCTTCATCACCATGCGAGCTGAGCCGATGATCATCGCGAGAAGAGCCAGGGCCTGAGCCACAGCGCCGAATTGTCCAGCCAGGGCCTCAAGCGCGGCTTTTGCCAAAAGTTCCATATCCATTTTGTTTTCTCCTTAAGGGCCCCGGGCATCGGGGCGCCCCGTATTTTAACAGGGCGCTGGGTGCGAAAAGGGCCGCCCCTGCCGTCCTTGGCGGGAAGCGGCCCCGAAGAGAGGAGTAACAGAGAGTACATGCGCCCTGGATGCAGCAGGGACACACCCATTTTGTACAGCCGCCGAAGAAGTAGAGAAAGCGGCGCTCACCGCTTTTCTTTCTTCTTCCGCTCAGCCTCTTCGATGAATGGCTGTATGCGCGTCCACTCAAGCCCGTTGAGCTGGTAGACGTGTTCTTTCTTTCCGCGGCCAGAGAACCAATCCACCTGAATGATGTCGGGCGTGCGGGTGTCGATGCGCACCTGGAAGTCATCACCGGGGCGCACCAGGCGGTAGCCTACGCCTTGTTGCAAGTGATAGGGCGCTGCCACATAGAGGCCCGGCATGCGGAAGCGCTTCTTTGCCACGTAACGGATGATGTCCACGTCACGCAGGCTGAATAGCTCATTCATCCAATCAGCCGCGGAAACATCCGCGGGCTTCATGAGGAAGGTGGGGGCGAAGAACAGGTCAAAGATGCGTCGCAGGTCGCCCTGCTCCAAAGGATCAGGCCGGGGCTTTCTTCCCAAGGTGTAGCTCTCCTAGCTGTTGCAGCAACCGCTTCATGCGGCGGAAAAAGCGGGTCATTGAAGCATGTGCTCCTTCCAGTCCTTTAGGTGATGCTCATCCATCATATCCCACACATCAAAATATTGAGTGGGGTGGTGCATGGCAAAGTGCCGCTTGCAGCGGCGACAATAGAGCTTCTCCAGCTCGCCTTGGTATGCGCGGTCAATACGGAGCAGGCGATGCCCTAGAAGCCAGCAGAGGAACCGCTTCATTCCTCCACCCCTTCATCCCAGGCGCTCATGCCGTAGTAGTTGCGCTGGAGCTTGGCCAGCTCGCGCTCAAGCTTCTCAATGCGCTCTTCCATGGCTTGTAACGTTGCCACTGATGTGCGTGCATCAGTGGTGCCGTTCAGGTAGACGCCCGGCGGAAGACTCACGGAAGGGGGCATGACCGGGGCGTTGAGCTGTTCTTCAGTCGTGAAGACACGTCCGCCGCATTGCCAGCAATCCGCTTTTCCGTGGTAGGTGCAGAGTTCTTTCATGCCAGCCCCTTGCAGGTGTGCATGCAGCCCACGGCGAGAATGAACCACAGTGGGTCCCAGTCATGCACCGCAACCAGGTAGGCCGTGCCTGCCAGGAGGACTAAGTTGTAGGTGAGTGCCAGTGCCAAATTCATCCAACCACCACCAGCTTCGCACAATAGGTGAGAAAGAGGGGAAAGGGCAGGAGGGTGAGAGAACCCAGCGGCTCCATCAAAAACACGTTAAACCAGGCAATCCACATGAGGATGCAAGACACCGCAAATACGGTGAGGAAAAGCGTGCTCATCATTCCTTCACCTCAACCAGTTTCACC
>Ga0196963_10000487_pt1 | contig 35690 bp, 35 predicted proteins | sample S1_5metaG_FD_148600 | JGI IMG/M metagenome (GOLD analysis project Ga0196963, IMG submission 148600) | Soil microbial communities from Anza Borrego desert, Southern California, United States - S1_5 | ecosystem: Environmental > Terrestrial > Soil > Desert | place: USA: California | collected...
CGCCGCGCCCGCCGCGTCATGGTTGAGAGAGCACTGCTCACGGTGCACGGCCCCCGCGCCCGCACTCCGGGCACACCCCGCCAACCACGGGGTAGCAGCACTCGGCGCACACCCCCCGCTTCACCCGCCGCCGACGCACCCACGCCCCGCCCACGCCGAGCACGCCCGCCCACAGGCACGCGTACACCAGCGTGTCCACCGCAAACCCCGGCCACAGGGGCCGCAGCGGCAGCCGCCGATCGCTCCTCCAGAACTTTCCGGTCCCTACGTACTTTGCCGGCAGCGGCACGCCCAGCTCCCACCAGCTCTTCACGCCCGTCCCGACCGCCGCGCGGTTGGTGTCGTCCACATCCGAATACTCCATCGCCAGGAGTGGCCACCCCATGCCCGCCCGGAGCATCGTCCGCTGCGGCCCCATGCCGCTCATCATGCCCAGCGTCGAACCCATCCACACGCACTCGCTGATGAGCTGGTGGTCAACGCCGAAGCCCCAAGACTCCAGCCACGTCCGCACCGTCCAAGCCTCGGGCACGCGCACCCGCGCCGCCGTGACGGCCCTCTCGGGCGGCCGGCGGAACTCGCTCTTCTCGAGCTTCCCCCACGCCGCGAGGCTCCACGAAACCAGCACCGTGGTCGCCGCGCCGAGCAGCAGGCCCGCAACCCCGCGCCGCAACCAGCGTCCGCGTGCGCCCGCCATAACCACCCCCGCTACCGACCGGCCGGGCCCGCCTTCGCGCTCGACGCCGCGTACTTCGCCGCGGCCTGCTTGGCCGCGGGCGCCGACGCCTCAACCACGACCTCCTTGGTCGTGATGTTCACAATGTGCTTGTGCACCGTGCAGAACTGGTGGTTGGCCGGTCCCGGCGCCAGCCCCTTCACGTACTTCCCGTTGATGCACTTGGCCATGCAGCCTCCCCGTGGTTCAACCCAGCGCATCCTACAGTGAACCATGGACATCAACCAGCGCATCGCCCAGTTCGAGAACATGGTCCAGGCCGACCCCGACAACGACATGGCCCACTACTCCCTGGGCAACGCCTACGCCCAGGCCCAGCGCTGGAACGACGCCGCGACCTCCTACCTCCGCTGCATCGACAAGAACCCCGCCATGAGCAAGGCCTACCAGCTCGCCGGCGACGCCCTCATCAACGCCGGCGACCACGCCCGCGCCGTCGAGGTCCTTACCACCGGCTTCAAGTCCGCCGCCTCCCGCGGCGACCGCATGCCGCAGAAGGCCATGGGCGACCTCCTCCGCAAGCTCAACGCCCCCGTCCCCGAAGTGGCCACCAAGGGCCCGGAGGTCGCCGCGGGCACCGGCCAGATGATCGACCCCGTCACCGGCCGCCCCGGAACCAGGATGGCGCGCCCACCCTTCAAAGGTCCCGTGGGCAACTGGATTTTCGAGCACATCACCAAGGAAACCTTCGACGCCTGGATCGCCCAGGGCACCAAGGTCATCAACGAGCTGCGCCTGGACCTCTCCAAGGACGAAGACTCCGCCCTCTACGACAAGCACATGCGCGAATACCTCGGCATTGATGACGAGCTGTACCAGAAGCTCCAGAGCGGCGGCTGAACGCGTCGCCCGCAGCGGCTTCCTGCCTTCGGCCCCATCGGGGCCGCTGAATGTTGCCACGGGTGAAGGTTGCGCAGCAACCGCAACCCGTGGTCGCAGGCGCACAGCGCAACCGCCCCGAAGGGGGCGGAGGAGCCCGCTGTCGGTCAGCCCATCCCCTCGGCCAGCTTGCGTGCACCCAACTCGACCGCGCGGATCAACTCTGCAGCGCGACGGGCCGCCTCGACCTTCATCATCCGCCCATCCGCCCGGAACGCCCCGTCATCATTGAGCACTTCCAGATACTCACGGCACAGCTCCAACAGCTCACGCCCGGCACCCTCATGCCCAAGCGCGCACGCCCTCTCCGCCAGCAGCATGAGATGCTCCACATCCCGCCGCAGCGAAGCCCGGCTCCCATCCTCCCAGTTCAACCGCCACCGCAGCAGGAATGCCGCAACCTCTCGCGGTCCCGCCCCGGCCTCAAGCGCCGCCCGCTCCGCCGCGTACCGCCGCCCCCTGAAGTCCAGCAGCCGGCGCAGCAATCCCCTCACTCCTTCGCCACCAGCTCCACCACCTCTTCCCCATACACCTTCCCGCGCCGGTACCCCACCGTCACCGTCGTCCCCGCGTGGTACGTCGACAGCACACGCACCAGCTCCGCCAGGTCGCGCACCGTCTTGTGGTCGATCGAGGTCACCACATCGCCCACCTTGAGCGCCGGCGCCCCCCGCCGCCGATCAACCGCGACCACCACCGGCCCCTCGGCCTTGCCGCTCTCCAGCTCCATCCCCAGGCTCGCCATCCCCCGCGTGATCTGCTCGGGGACCATCTCCAGCTCGCGCACCCACTTCCGGAAGTCCGCGTTGATCCACTTGAAGTCCTTGCCCATCACGGTCTCGATGGCCTTCGCCCCCGTGGGGTCCTCCTTGTACGTCGAGGTGTACTCCTTGTACCAGGCCTTGAGCTTCTTCCGCTCGTACAGGTACATGAAGAACGTCCGCGCCTCCGCGTAGTGCGCCAGCGGCCGGTCGCCGCTGAACTGCAGCGGCTTCATGGCCGCGAGCTTCTCGATGGGCGTCACCTTCGCGGTCTTCTCCAGCCGCTTGACCGTGTTCGTCCGCCAAGAGGCCGCGGGCTTCAGCTTCCCGCTGGCGTCCAGGTCATAGTCCTCCACCAGCGAGCACAGCCCCTCCATGATCCAGATCGGGTGCATCTGTCCGCGGCGCGTCATGTCGCGCCAGTGCAGCACGTGGAAGAACTCGTGCCGCAGCGTGCTGCCCAGGTCCATCGAGATCAGCCGCTTGCTGTCGTGCTCATAGCTCCCGCCGATCATGCTGTTGCCGGTGGCCGCCTCCGGCCCGTACATCGACACCAGCCACCGCATGTAGTCCGCCCGGTGCGGCAGGATCACCACCACCCAGGGGTCGTTCTCCATCAGCTTCTCGTCGAGGATTCCCTCCAGCAGCTCCTCGTGGCCCCACCGGGCGATCAGCGCCAGCTCCTTCCGCGCCGACTCCCCCGCCCGCTCATCGAACCCGCAGCGGAACGCCAGCCGCAGCGAAGGCTCCATGAACTCCGTGTACCCCTTCTTGAACTGCTCGGCCGCGCCCTTGAGGTTCGCATCGCGACGGGCCTCCAGCACCGCCCCCCAGTTCTCGATGATCCGCTTGTACGCATCCAGCCCGCGCAGCGGGACGAATGACGGGTCGCTCTCCAGCTGCCGCCGGTCACAGAACCCGTTCTCGATCGCCTTCGTGAGGTACGTGAGCCCCCCGTCCGCGTCTCCCAGCAGGCACCGGCAGCACGCCAGGTTGTAGAACACGACGAAGTTCTTCGGCTGCAGCTTCAGCTGCTCCAGCAGCAGCGCCTGCGCCTGCTCGTACTCACCCTTGCGGAACGCCGCGATCGACTCGCGCGACAGCCTGGACGCCTGTTCCGCGGCCTCCTGCTTCTCGCTCTTCTCTTCCGGCTCGACCGCCTTCGGGTCGGTCCTGACCCCCGGCTTCTTCGCTTTGGGCGACGGCGGCGCATCCAGCACCGGCACATCGTTCTGCGCCAGCGCCCCCGCGCTCACGCCGCACACCACCGCCAGAGTGATCAACCACCTTCTGCTCATCGCGCGCCCTCACACCCCAAGCGTTCACCCCGTTCTATCCGCCGGACCGCCCCCTCCGGTGGCATCTATCCCGCCGCCCTCAAGCAGCATCTTCAACGCCGCCGGGTACGCCTCCTGCTCCAGCTCGAACACCCGTGCCGCCAGCGTGTCCGGCGTGTCCCCCGGGTAGACGGTGCACCGCCGCTGCAGGATCACCGCCCCCCGGTCATACTCGCTGTCGGCAAAGTGCACGCTGCACCCCGACTCCTTCTCCCCCGCGGCGATCACCGCCTCGTGCACCCGCCGCCCGTACATCCCCTTCCCCCCAAACTTGGGCAGCAGCGCCGGGTGGATGTTCACCACCCGGCCGCGGTAGCTCTCGGGGATGTCCACCAGCAGCAGGTACCCCGCGAGCACCACACAATCGACGCCGTGGGCCCGCAGCAGTTCCTCCAGTCGCGCCGCGGCGATCACCCCCGGCACCACCTCGACCTTCAGCCCCTGGGCGCGGGCCCGCTCCACCCCCGCCCCCTCGCGGCTCGAAATCACCAGCGGTATCTCCGCCCGCAGCTCCCCCGCCCGGATGTGCGCCAGCAGGTTCAGCAGCGTCCGCCCCCCGCCCGACATCATCACGCACAGCCGCGGCACCCGCCCATCGGCAGCCGTGGGGGACCCAGGTTGACGCTGCTCACCACTCACGCCCACAGCGTATCGCCCCCTCGAAGAGAACGCAGAGCTCGCGGATTGTGCGGAGTGAGCGGCAACACATTCAAGGTCCTCTCCGCAACCTCCGCTCCCACTCCGCCCCCTCCTCTTTCTCTTCATTCCGATCCAAAAGCCTTCCTCTGTGCCCTCTGTGTGCTCTGTGGTTCAAACCCCGCCTTTCCGCTACGCTCAGGGAATGCAGTACTACCAGATGTGGTGCAACCTCCGCGAGTCCCACAAGGACCTCGAGTTCTGCGCCAACGTCACCGCCTACCTCGGCCACCTCAAGGACGCCGGCAAGCTCGAGGGCTTCCGCATCACACGCCGCAAGTTCGGCTTCGGCCCCGACAACCTCGGCGAGTTCAACATCACCGTCTGGACCAGGGACCTGACGCAGCTCGACGCCGCCTTCTCCATGGTCGCCCCGCGCGAGGGCCACACCGAGCACCTCCACCGCGCCGTCTACTCCATGGTCACCGACTTCAAGTCCGGCCTCTACCGCGACTTCCCCGACCCCGAGCGCGTCGGCACGCCCTAGGCGCTCCGACGCATCTCCGCTTTCCGCCTTCCGCTTTCCGCTTTGCTCCGACTTCCGACTTCCCACTTACGACTTTCGACCTCCCATGACCCCCGCCACCCGCTTCGCCCCCTTTGGCTCCTCCATCTTCGCGGAGATGACCCGCCTCGCCCTCGCCCACAACGCCGTCAACCTCTCGCAGGGCTTCCCCGACTTCGACGGGCCCGAGCTCGCGAAGGCCGCGGCCAAGGCCGCGATTGACAACGGCTACAACCAGTACGCCCGCATGCAGGGCGTCCCCGCCCTCAACGAGGCCATCGCCCGCTCCTGGTCCCAGCGCGGCCACGGCGACTACGACCCGCACGCCTGCGTCACCGTCACCAGCGGCTGCTCCGAAGCCATCATCTGCGCCCTCATGGGCCTGCTCAACCCCGGTGACGAGCTCGTCATCTTCGAACCCTTCTTCGACTTCTACACCGCCGGTGCATCCATGGCCGGCGCTAACCCCCGCTTCGTCCCGCTCCGGCCAGATGCAAGCGGCTTCCACTTCGACGAGAAGGAACTCCGCCGCGCCTTCACCACCCGCACCCGCGCCATCATCGTCAACTCGCCCCACAACCCCACCGGCAAGGTGTTCACTCGCGCCGAGCTCGAGCTCATCGCCGAGCTCTGCCGCAAGCACAACGCGGTCGCCATCACCGACGAGGTCTACGAGCACCTCACCTACAACCCCGCCCTCCCGCACATCCCGCTCTCCACTCTCCCCGGCATGCGCGAGCGCACCATCACCCTCAGCAGCATCGGCAAGACCTTCTCCCTCACCGGCTGGAAGGTCGGCTGGGCCATCGCCCAAGAGCCCCTCACCGCCTGCGTCCGCGCCTGCCACCAGTTCAACACCTTCAGCACCGCCACCCCCCTCCAGCACGGCGCCGCGGCCGCAATCTCCAACCCCGGCGACACCATCGAGAAGACCCGCACGCTCTACATCCAGATGCGCGACCAGCTCTCCGCCGCCCTCACCCGCGCCGGACTCACCGTCTACCCCAGCGACGCGACGTACTTCCTCATGGCCGACCATACGCCCGTCTCGCAGCGCCTCGGCCTCGCCGACGACCGCGCCTTCTGCAAGCACCTCATTGAGCACGTCGGCGTCGCCGCCATCCCGCCCAGCGTCTTCTACCACAACACCGACCTCGGCAAGCCCCTCGTCCGCTTCGCTTTCTGTAAGAAACCCGACACCATTGCCGAAGCAATCCGGCGTCTTGACAAACTGAGAGCCTGACCAACCTCTGCGTTCAAACCGTCCCCGCTCCGCGCAACTCCGCTCCCTCCGCGCACCTCCGCGGTGAAGTTCGAATGCTGAACCTCGACCAACATCCCGAGCACGCAAACGCACTCATCACCGCCGCCCTCAAAGCGGCCGACCCTGTCACAGCGCTCCAGCGCCACTGGAACATCACCGACCTCCACGGCGACATCCACCTCCTCGCCATCGGCAAGGCCGCCCGCCCCATGGCCCTCGAGGCCTTCCGGCACCTCGGCCCCCGCATTACCCGCGCCCTCATCACCGCGCCCCCCGATCAGTCCGACCCTCGCGGCCTTCGCCCCAACACCCAGCTCTTTCCTTGCGACCACCCCTACCCCACCCAGCGCAACATCGAAGCCGCGCAGGCGGTCAGAGACTTCATCACCAGCGCCAGCGAGAACGACACCCTCCTCTGCCTCATCTCCGGCGGCGGCTCCGCCCACCTCTGCCTCCCCGCCGGCGACCTCACCCTCCACGACATCATCGAAGTCACCAGAGAGCTCCAGCTCGCCGGCGCCACCATCGACGAGCTCAACTGCGTGCGCAAGCACTGCGAGCTGCTCAAGGGCGGCAACCTCGCTCGCCTTTCCCGCGCCGGCAGGCTCGTTGCCTACATCCTCTCCGATGTGATCGGCGACAAGCTCGACATCATCTCCTCCGGCCCCACCGCCCCCGACCCGACCACCTACCGCGACGCCCAGCACGTTCTCGCATCGCACGCGATCACCCTGCCCAACATCTCCGCCCACCTCACCAGCGGCATCCTCGGCGATCACCCCGAAACCCCCAAGCCCAGGGACCCCGCGTTCGCCCGCGTCACCAACCGCATCATCGCCAGCAACCGCCAGGTCACCGACGCCGTCGCCGCGGCCGCGCAGCACCTCGGCTTCCACATCGACGAGGTCGAGCAGCAGAAGCAGGGCGAAGCCGCCGATGTCGCCGCCGGGCTCGCGAATACCGCCAAGCGGCTCCAGGCCGTTTCCCGCCCAACCGCCTGCATCCTTGGCGGCGAGTGGACCGTCACCGTGAGCAGTGGGGGAGCAGGCGCCGCCGCGGGGACAGGTGGCCCCAGCCAGGAGCTCGCCCTCGCCTTCGCTCTCGCCGCCGAGCAGCTCCGCCTGGACAGCTGCGCCCTCCTCGCCTTCTCCACCGACGGGCACGACGGGCCAACCGACGCCGCGGGCGCCATCGTCACCCCTTTACTCCCGGACCAGGCCCGCCGCAAGGGCCTGAACCCCGAGGCCGCGCTCCAGCGCCACGACTCCCACGAACTCCTCGACGCATTGAGCGCCCTTGTCCGCGTCCCGCCAACCGGCACCAACCTCAACCACATCGCGGCCCTTCTGATCTACCCCTGACGCACCGCGTCAGTCCGAGGGGGCAGTTCCGCCCCGCGCTGCACCGCCCGCGGCGAGCGCATCAGCGATGTCACCACTCCCGCCGCCAGAATCCCCAGCACCACCAGCAGCGACACCGTCGTATCGACCTTGAACGTCGTGTGCACCAGCATCATCTTCACGCCCACGAAGAACAGGATCGCGATCAGCGCCGGCTTGAGGTACTGGAACCTGTCGATCAGGCTCGCCAGGCAGAAGTACAGCGACCGCAGCCCCAGGATTGCGAAGATGTTCGAAGTGAAGACCAGGAACGGGTCCGCCGTGATCGCGAAGATCGCCGGGATCGAGTCCACCGCGAAGATGACATCCGTGAACTCCACCATCACGAGCGCCAGGAGCAGCGGCGTCACCGCCCGCGCCCCGTTCACCCGCGTGAAGAAGTGGTCGCCCTCGTACCTGGGGCTCACCGGGTAGAACCGCTTCACCAGCCGCACCAGCGGGTTCTTCTCCGGGTCGATGCCGTCGCTCTTGACCAGCGCCATCTTGAGCGCCGTCAGGATCAGGAATCCGCCGAACACATAGATAATCCACGAGAACTGCTGGATCAGCGCCGCCCCAACCGCGATCATGGCGCCGCGCATGATCAGAGCGCCCAGGATCCCCCAGAACAGCACCCGGTGCTGATAGATCGCCGGCACCGCGAAGTACGAAAAGATCATCGCGATGACGAACACGTTGTCCATCGCCAGCGACTTTTCCACGATGTACCCCGTCAGGTACAGCTTCGCCGCCTCCAGGCCGCCCACATCCCGCACGCCCCCGTCCAGCTGCGCCACCGCCGTTCCGATGCCCAGCCAGTGCCCCTCGTACGCGAAGTAGACAAACACGTTGAAAAGCAGCGCGGCCGTGAACCACACGCCCGTCCATGTCGCCGCCTCCCGCATCGACACCACGTGCGCCGTACGGTGGAACACCCCCAGGTCAAGCGCCAGGAACACCATCACCAGAGCGATGAACCCCACGTACATCCACGCCATCGGGGTCAACCAGCTCCCAGCCTCAGCAAGCACCAGCGTCATCATCGGTCATCCCTGAAAAAGTGTCACCGGCCCAACCGCTTCGTCGAATCCGACAGTCCGTAGCGACGCGCCGTGCGCTCGCGGTCCAGCAGCGCCCGCACCCGCCGCCCCAGCCGGTCCGCCGCCCGGCTGATCGCCCGGTACAGGTCCGCGTCGGTCACCTCGGCCGAAACCGGGCCCAGCCTCGCCACCGGCGCCACCATCACGCACCGCTGGTCCGCCCCGCCCCGCGGGCCGTTCTGGTCCGCGACCCGGATCCGCACGCACCGCACGTGCCCCGCGAACTGACCCAGCGCGAAAGCGACACGCCGCTCCGCCCACTCGCGGATGCTCGGCGTCACCTGCACGTCCGCACACTGAACCGTGATCACCATCGCTCGACTCCTTCAGGAAAGCTCCCAGAACAAGCAGGGCGACCCGGCCCAGCGCCGCGTGCCCATACTGGTACGGCGCGAAACGCATCGGAATCGAGCGGAAACGGCATGCAGACACATCGAAAAAACCGATCTATGATGCTCCCGCCATGACCCCCTCCAGCCGCCTCAACTACCACCACCTGCTCTACTTCTGGACCGTCGCTAAAGAGGGCTCCATCGCCGCCGCCTGCGACGTGCTCCACCTTTCCCAGCCCACCATCTCCGGCCAGCTCCGGGCCCTCGAGCAGTCGCTCGGCCACCGCCTGCTCGAGAAACAAGGCCGCGGCCTCGCCCTCACCGAAATGGGCCGCACCGTCTTCGCCTACGCCGACGAGATCTTCACCATCGGCGCCGAACTCGGAGAGGTCGTCCGCGGCCGCCCCGCATCCGCGCAGCCCTCCGTCCGCGTCGGCATCTCCGACGTCCTGCCCAAGCTCATGGTCTACCGCATGCTCGCGCCCGCGTTCGCCATGCCTGAGGCCGTCCGCGTCAGCTGCTTCGAGGGCAAGCCCCCCGACCTGCTCGCACGCCTGGCCGTGCACGACCTCGACGTCGTCCTCGGCGACGCCCCCGTCACCCCAGCCTCCGGCTTCCGCGCCTTCAGCCACCGCCTGGGCGAGTCGGCCCTCGGCGCCTTCGCCGCGCCCACCCTCGCCCGCCGCCTCCGCCCCGGGTTCCCCGGCTCCCTCGACCGCGCCCCGATCCTCGTACCGACCGCCAACACTCTTGCCCGCCGCTCGCTCGACCACTGGCTCGCCGCCCGCTCCCTCCGCCCCGACATCATCGGCGAGTTCGAGGACAGCGCCCTGGTCAAAGTTTTCGGCCAGTCCGGCCGCGGCGTCTTCTTCGCCCCGCTCGCTATCGAGCGCGAGATCCGTCAGCAGTACAACGTCCAGCTCGTCGGCCGCATCCCCGACCTCCGGGAGCAGTTCTACGCCGTCACGGTCGAGCGCCGCATCCGCCACCCCGCCGTCGAGCAGATCACCAGCGCCGCCCGCGAGCGCCTCTCCCACAACCGCTGAACCCCGCAACCCTAAACTCACCCCATGCCCAACGAGCAACCCAGGCCCTCGACCGGCGTCGTCATGCTCGGCACGCTCCTGCTCCTCGCCGCTATCACCGCCTCCGGCATGATGGTGCTCCGCCACTTCCTCAAGGTTGAGCTCCCCGGCTGCGGCGCCGGTTCCCCCTGCGACGCCGCGGCCGCGAGCCGCTGGGGCACTGTCCCCGTGCTCAACCTCCCGACCTCGTTCGTCGGCCTCGCCTTCTTCACCGCCCTCCTCATCGCCTGGACCGGCAGCCACGGCGCCCTCAGCACCGCCTCCCGCACCCTCGCGAGGCTCGGCGCCCTCGTGAGCCTCGCCTTCCTCGCCATCATCGCAGTCGAGAAGCTCGCCTGCCCCTACTGCCTCATCGCCCACGCCTGCAATCTCTTCTTCGTCGCCCTCGCCGAGTTCGGGACCCGGCGCGCCCGCACCTCCGCACACACGCCCTTCATCACCGCCGCGGCCGTCGGCATCGCGGCCCTCGCCACCATGGGCGTCGCCGACCACCGCGCCAAGAAAGAAGCCCAGGCCAAGGCCGAGCAGGCCCTTGCCGAGTCCACCCGCCAGATGACCCAGCCGCGCCCGCCGGCCGCGCCCGCGCAGCCCACGGACACGCCGGCCGCACCCACGAATACCGCGAAGGGCTTCTCCGGCCGCTACGCGTGGGGACCCGAGAAGGCGCCGGTCCGCATCGTGATGTACACCGATTACCAGTGCCCCGACTGCAAGCGGATCGAGGGCGAACTCGCCGAGCTCCAGAGCAACCCGAGTATCGCCGTCATCATCAAGCACTTCCCGCTCTGCAGCGCCTGCAACCCCAAGGCCCCGAACCTGCACCCCAACGGCTGCTGGGCCGCGCGTGCCGCCCAGGCCGCCGGCATCCTGCAGGGTGACGAGGGCTTCTGGAAGATGCACTACTGGCTCTTCAGCCAGGGCGGCTCCTTCACCGACGCCTCGCTCCCGCCGGCCCTCCAGCAGCTGGGGTTTGACCCCCGCCAGTTCCAGCAGGTCATGCAATCGCAGGAGACCCTCGACCGCGTCAAGGCCGACGTGCAGGAGGGCTACGACCGCGGCCTCTTCTTCACGCCCCTGATCTACATCAACGGCGTCGAGCTCAAGGGCTGGAACGCGCCCAACGCGCTGACCCGCGCCGTCACCGCCGTGCTCGCCAGCAATCCCGAGCCCCGCAGTTTCGCCGATGACGCGATGCCCTCGGCACTCGACAAGTACATGTCCGACTGGCGCGAGTCGCCCGTGCGGCAACTGCCCACTGCGCTCATGCAGCGAGCCCTCGGCCCCGCCGACGCACCCGTCACCGTGGTCGTCTTCGGCGACTACATGGAGCCCGGCACGCAAGAGGCCGACGGTGTGCTCCGCCTCTTCGCCACCGGGCCCACCTCCAAGATCCGCTACAGCTTCGCCCACTTCCCCGTGAACAGCGACTGCAACCCCGCCGTCCCCAACATGAAGAAGTTCGACTCCTGCCGCGCCGCCCTCGCCGCCGAGGCCGCGCAGATGATGGGCGGCGACGAGGCCTTCTGGAAGGTCCACGACTGGATGATGCTCAGCAAGGGCATCATCAACAACGACTCCCTCGGCGCCGCGGCCTCGCTCCTGGATACCGACCCCGCCACCCTCTCCGCCGCGATGCAGAACCCCACCCCCGCCGCGACCATCCAGGCTCACGCCCGCGCCGGCCAATCCCTCGGCCTCACCAGCATCCCCATGATCTTCATCAACGGGAAGCACGTTCCGAGGTTCAAGCTCGACAACGAGAACCTCCTGCCCCGGATGATCGACGAGGCAGCCTCCAGGCCCTGACTTGACACCACGCAACACCCCCAGTACCTTTCCCACCACATGAAGCCTGGCCGCTCCATCCTGACCGCCCACACCGCCACGGGCGTCGCGCCGGCTTCCAAAGCCCTCAAAGTGACCAAAGCCAAAGGCCTCCAGGCCCGGCTGTCCCCTTCGTACAGGTGATCCCGCAAGGTCACCGCCGTTCGAACGGGCCTGCCGGGTGTGCAGGCCCGCTGTGTTTTTGCAACCCTGTTTGAGTGTCCGAGCAAGCAAGCAACCGAGCAAGACAAGAGAGGAACCCATGAGCACGACTGCCACCAACTCCACCTGCCCCGAATGCGCCGCCGACGTCACCTTCACCCGCGCCCCGCTCCAGGGCGAGGTCGTCCGCTGCAAGGAGTGCAAGGCCGAACTCGAGGTCACCAACACCGCCCCCGTCGAGCTCACCCTCGCCCCGCAGGTCGAGGAGGACTGGGGCGAGTAATCAACGCGCCCACAGCCCTTAACTCACCGACTCCTGCACTGCATTCCTCCGCGCCTCCGCGTCTCCGCGAGAGATTCTCATGAACATCGCCTTCCTCTACTCCCGCATCCGCGTCGAAGAACGTCTCCTCATCGACGAGCTCACCCGCCGCGGCATCCCGCATGAGCTGATCGACGTCCGCACCGCGATCTTCGACATCCACGACACCGCCGCGTGGCAGCGCTTCGACGTTGTCTTTGAGCGCTGCATCAGCCAGACGCAGGCCACCACGGTCATCCGCTGCTTCGAGCGCATGGGTATCCCCTGCGTCAACCCCAGCGCGGTGATCGAGGCCTGCGGTGACAAGCTCGTCACCTCCCTCGCCCTCGCCCGCGCCGGCATCCCGACGCCCCGCGTGAAGGTGGCCGTGGAGCCCGAGTCGGCTCTCGAGGCCATCGAGCAGATGGGCTACCCGTGCGTGCTCAAGCCGACCGTGGGCAGCTGGGGCCGCCTGCTCGCCCGCGTGAACGACCGCGAGGCCGCGGAGGCGATCGTCGAGCACAAGTCGACCTTGGGTTCGGTGCAGCACGGCGTCTTCTACATCCAGGAGTACGTCGACAAGCCGGGGCGCGACCTCCGCGTGTTCATGGTGGGCGACGAGGCGATCGCCGCGATCTGCCGCAACAGCAAGCACTGGATCACCAACACCGCCCGCGGCGGCCAGGCCTCGGCGCACACCGTCACGCCCGAACTCGCCGACATCTGCCGGCGGGCCGCGCGTGCGGTCGGCGGCGGCGTCCTCGCCATCGACCTGCTCGAGTGCCCCCGGCGCGGGCTGCTCGTCTCCGAGATCAACCACACCATGGAGTTCCGCAACTCCATCGAGCCCACCGGCGTGGACATCCCGGGCCGGATGATCGACTTCGTTCTTGAACGAGCCCGAAGCGCTAGCGAGGGTCTTCCTTCTGTGATCGCTGAAGCCAAGCCTGCCGCCGGAGTCCTTTCGTGACGAGTACACAAACAAAGCTCCGCGCCTCCATCGTCGGCGGCTCCGGTTACGGCGGCGGCGAGGTCCTGCGCCTGCTGCTCGACCACCCGCATATCGAGGTCGCGCAGGTCACCAGCCGCCAGCAGGCCGGCAACTTCGTGACCTCCTCGCATCCCAACCTCCGCGGGCGGACCGACCTCGAGTTCGTCACGCCGGACCAGCTCACGCCGTGCGACGTGCTCTTCCTCTGCCTCCCTCATGGCGAGGCCAGCAAGAAGATCGAGCAGTACACCAAGCTCGCGCCGCGGATCGTCGACCTCTCCGCGGACTTCCGTATCAAGGACCCAGTGGCGTACCAGAAGTGGTACGGCGAGCCGCACCCCGCGCCGCAGTGGCTGGACCGCAGCGTGTACGGCCTGCCCGAGATCCACCGCGAGCGGCTGAAGGGCGCGAAGCTGGCGAGCGGCGTGGGCTGCAACGCCACCGCCGTGAACCTCGCGCTGCTGCCGCTGGCCCGCAAGGGCCTGATCCGCAGCGCGATCGTGGACCTCAAGGTCGGGTCGAGCGAGGGCGGCAACGCCGTGAACCCCGGCAGCCACCACCCCGAGCGCAGCGGCGCGGTCCGCTCCTTCGCGCCCACGGGCCACCGCCACCAGGCCGAGGTCCGCCAGGAGCTGGGCGAGTTTGACCTGCACATGTCCATCACCAGCGTCGAGCTCGTCCGCGGCGTGCTCTGCACCGCGCACGTGTTCCTCACGCAGGACCTCCAGGAGAAGGACATCTGGAAGCTCTACCGCGAGGCGTACCGGGCCGAGCCGTTCGTACGGATCGTGAAGGAGAAGCAGGGCATCCACCGCTTCCCCGAGCCCAAGTTCCTCGCGGGCACCAACTACTGCGACGTGGGCTTCGAGCGCGACCCGGACACCGGCCGCCTCGTCGTGATCTCCGCGATCGACAACCTGATGAAGGGCGCGGCCGGCTCCGCCGTGCAGTGCATGAACCTGATGTGCGGCTTCGAGGAGCGGACCGCGCTGACGTTCTCCGGCCTCCACCCGATCTGAACTCATGACCACAACGAACCACATCACCGTTGTCAAGCTCGGCGGCGCCGAGGGCACCAACCTGGGCGCGTTCGCCGCCGACGCCGCGGCCCTCATCAAGGCCGGGCACGCCTTGGTCATCGTCCACGGCGGTTCGCACGATACCAACACGCTTTCCGAGGCACTGGGCCACCCGCCGCAGTTCGTGACCTCCCCGTCCGGCCACACCAGCCGGCGCACGGACCGGCGCACACTGGAGATCTTCCAGATGGCCTGCCGCGGCAAGATGAACCAGCAGCTCGTGGAGCACCTGCAGCGCCACGGCGTCAACGCGGTTGGCCTCTCCGGCCTCGACGGGCGCACGTGGCAGGGCACGCGCAAGGACGCGATCCGCATCGTCGAGGAAGGCCGCACCCGAATCCTCCGCGACGACTTCACCGGCACCGTTGACACCGTCAATACCGACCTGCTCCGCATGCTGCTGGGCGCGGGGTACACGCCGGTGCTGTCCCCCCCGGCGATCTCGACCAACGACGAGCCGATCAACGTCGATGCGGACCGCGCGGCCGCGAAGACCGCGGCGGCGCTGGGCGCCAACACGCTGCTGCTGCTGTCCAACGTTGCGGGGCTGATGAGGTCCTTCCCCGACGAGTCCACCGTCATCCGCGAGGTGAAGCGGAGCGCCATCGAGCAGGCGAGCGAGTACGCCCAGGGCCGCATGAAGAAGAAGGTGCTTGGCGCGGCCGAGGCGCTCGAGGAGGGCGTCGCCCGCGTCATCCTCGGCGATGCTCGCGTGGAGTCGCCGATCACCAAGGCCCTGGCGGGCGCGGGGACCGTCATCCAATGAGCACACTCAACACCATCCCTACCAGCACCACCGCCGGCGCTGCCGGTGCAACCGATCCTCTTTTGCAGGGGGGGGCGGCGGGTGTCATGCCCGCCGTCCCTGCCCGTTTTCTCGAGCCCTCCAACAACTTCGCGACGCAGCTGCTCACTGAAATGGTGAGCATCCCTTCGCTATCGGGTGAAGAGCAGCACATCGCGACATACCTCGCGCAGATGATGCGTTCGCTGGGGTTCCAGGCGCACGTGGATGAGTCGGGCTCGGCCGTGGGGATCGCGCCATTCACCGCAGCTGCGGGCGAGCCGACGAAGGACATCGTCCTGCTGGGCCACATGGACACCGTGCCCGGCGTGGTGCCGATCCGGCGCGAGGGCGATCTGCTGTATGGGCGCGGGTCGGTGGATGCCAAGGGACCGCTGGCGACGTTCGTTGTCGCGGCCGCGCGCGCGAAACTGCCGGCGGGCGTGCGCCTGGTCGTGATCGGCGCAACCGACGAGGAGGGCGTGTCCTCGCGCGGCGCCCGCTTCAACGCCACGCAGTTCCGGCCCGACCTGTGCATCATCGGCGAGCCCAGCCATTGGGACGGCGTCACGCTCGGGTACAAAGGCCGCCTTCTGGTGGAGTACCGCCTCACCCGCGCCTGCTCGCACTCCGCCGGCCCGGGTCCCTCCGCTCCCGAGCTCGTGTCGTCGTGGTGGGAGAACGTGAAGCGCCGCGTGCGCGAGCTCAACGGCGAGCGCACCAGCCCATTCGAGATCGTCCAGGCCACGCTCCGCCGGATCAACACCAGCAGCGACGGCCTGTACGACCAGGTCCATGCTGTGGTCAGCTTCCGCATCCCGCTGCATGTGCAGCCCGATCAGCTCACGCAGATCTGCCGCGACGAGGCCGAGCACACCGACTACCCCAGCGAGTTTCTGGAGCCCAGCCACGCGAGCGCGGAGGTCATCGCCGACGGCCCCGAGGTTGCCTACATGGGGCCGCGCGACACCGCGGTGGTGCGTGCCTTCACCACGACCATCCGCCAGCACGGGGCCAAGCCGCACCTGCGCGTCAAGACCGGCACGAGCGACATGAACATCGTCGGCCCGATCTGGAAGTGCCCGATCGTCGCCTATGGCCCGGGCGACTCGCGCCTCGACCACACGCCCAACGAGCACATCTCCATCAGTGAGTACCACCGGGCCATCGAGGTGCTCACGGCCGTGATCGAGAGGGTGGCGCGGGAGGTGTGAGGAGGGGGCAGGGTCTGGGGGCGTAGGGCCTGAGGTGGATGGTGGGGGGGACGGTGATCGCTCGGTCGGCCCCGTGGCGGGGCCGAGCCCTTCCTGACGGTCGGGCCTCCTGTTGCGCAGGATCATGTTGGCTGCGCGGCGGGCGGTTTCGTCATGCTGGCAAAAGCGGGTGATGGCAACGAGGCGGGAAAGGGCTTGGTGGGTGGCCTCGGCCTGGAGTGTGGCCGTGCGCTGGTTCGCGATTCGCTCGACCTTGTCGAGGCGGGCGCGGATGTGGGGCTGGTCGGCCCAGTCGGCGAGCTTGAGGACGGACGTGTTGAGCTCACCCGCAAGTTCGGGGAGGCGGGTGTCGTGGGCGAACCAAGCCTCCATGATTTCCTGGTCGCGGGGGGGAGGGGGGGCAAGTCTGAAACGGGAAACCGGAAACCGGAGGGCTCGTTGGAGCTCGGGTTGCTGATCGGTGCCGGATGTGCGTCCGGTGGTGCTTCCACCAACCCCTCCCTAGCCCTCTCTCTGCGGGGCAGGGGACCGGAATCTGCGTTGTTGTGGTTCATGGTGGGCCTCTAACCAACCCGGGGGCGGTCATGTTTGTGCGCGCGGGTTTGACTTGCGCGCGGGGGTGGTGGGGCGTTGGGGCTGTGATTCTCGGGGTCAGAAAAATTGGGAAAGTGGCGGATTGTGGTTTTGCGCGGGCGGGGTTGTGCGCACAAACGTGGATTTAGGGGTGTAAGTGGCGGGTGGGGGTGGGGTTGGAGGGAAGGGGGTTTGCGCGGTTTTTGAGACAACGGTTGCGCTTGGTTGCGCTCTCGATGTGCTGGGCACTCCTCCGCCCCTTTTCGGGGCGGCTCGTCACGCGGGCCGTTTTCCACCAGTTGCGCTTGCGGCGAAGCGCCGCGGCGCTCCACTGGTGGCAACACTCTGGCGCCCCTTCGGGGCGGGGAAGCTGAGGCTCAGGATCCACTCGTTGCGCTTGCGGCGAGGCGCCGCGGCGCTCCACTGGTGGCAACACTCTGGCGCCCCTTCGGGGCGGGGAAGCTGAGGCTCGGGATCCACTCGTTGCGCTTGCGGCGAAGCGCCGCGGCGCTCCACTGGTGGCAACACTCTGGCGCCCCTTCGGGGCGGGGAAGCTGAGGCTCGGGATCCACTCGTTGCGCTTGCGGCGAAGTGCCGCCGCGCTCCACTGGTGGCAACACTCTGGCGCCCCTTCGGGGCGGGGAAGCTGAGGCTCGGGATCCACTCGTTGCGCTTGCGGCGAAGCGCCGCTGCGCTTCACTGATGGCAACACTCCGGGGCCCTTTTGGGGCGGGGATGTTTGCGGCGAAAGCGCCGATTGTGAACGGGGACTCACCGAGTCTGGCGAATCCTGCACGCGCCGCCAGCCGATAACACTGCATGCGGCTTGCTCCGTCCCAACACGCGGCCAGGAAGGCTTCACTTCGTTACTGCTGTGACGGTGTGCCCGGGCTCAAGCGGGTCCGTGTGGGCAAGGCGTTCCGCTACGTCGATTGCAAGGGGAAGCCCGCGCGCCCTGGAGATGTTGACCGCATCAGGTCGCTCGCCATCCCGCCCGCCTGGGAGAAGGTCTGGATCAGCCCGCACGAGAACGGGCACCTCCAGGCCACCGGCATCGATGCCAGGGGCCGCAAGCAGTACCGCTACCACCCCGACTGGACGAAGCACCGGAACCTGTCGAAGTTCTCCGGCCTGCTGGACTTTGCGAACGCACTGCCCGCCATGCGACGGCGCATCCAGCGGGACATGGACCAGAAGGGCCTGGGCAAGGACAAGGTGTGCGCCACCGTCGTGCACCTGCTGGATGAGACGCGCATCCGCATCGGCAACGCCGAGTACGCGAAAGAGAACGACTCGTACGGGCTGACGACGATCCGCGACAGCCACGCGAAGATTGTGGGCGGCCAGATGCGGCTGCGGTTCCGCGCGAAGAGCGGCCAGATGTGCGAGATGGTGATCGATTCGCCGCGGGTGGCGAAGATCGCCAAGAACTGCCAGGACCTTCCCGGGCAGGAGCTGTTCGCGTACGTGGACCCGCACGGGCGCCCGCGCGACATCACCTCGACGGACATCAACGACTACCTGCTGGAGATCTCGGGGCTGCCGCTGACCGCGAAGGACTTCCGCACCTGGGGCGGCACGGTGATCGCGGCGGAGACGCTGATGAAGTTCGGCCCGCCCCGTTACAAGGACAACGACGAGCCGATCACGAAGGCGGAGCTGAAGCGGCGCGAGACCGCGGCGGTGAAGGCCGCGTCGCACGAGCTGTACAACACGGTGGCGACATGCCGGAAGTTCTACGTGCACCCGATGCTGATCGAGGCGTACGCGGACGGGCGGTTGGTGAAGGCATTTGACAAGGCACAGGAGCAGAGCAAGCCGCGGGAGCTGCGGATGCCCGAACGGGCGGTGCTGGAGTTCCTGAAGATGCTGGCCCGTTAGGCAAGCTCCATCCGCGTCGCGATGGCCCACCCTGAACAGGTCCTATAGGTCGGCGAAAATCTCTAGGTCCTCTGGGGAGCAACATTGCTCTCGGAGATCGCAGGGCCGGGTGGTATCCTGCGGGCTTCTACGGAGAAGCCACGATGCCGCTGCGCCTTGAATCCGCCTTCCTGTCCTTCATTGCGCTGGCCGCGGCCGGCATCGGCTGTGCGCTGCTGGCAACCGGTGATGAGGCCGCGCCGGCCTACCAGGGGCGTGTGAACCCGACCTTCGTCAACTTCGAGACCCCGCACTGCCACCCGCTGGAGCTGACGCCCGATGGCCAGCGGCTGCTGGCGGTGAACACCGCGGACAACAGCCTCGAGGTGTTCCAGATCGTGTCGGGCAGCCTGGTGTCGCTGGGTTCGGTGCCAGTGGGGCTGGACCCCGTGACGGTCCGCTGCCGCGCGAACGGCGAGGCGTGGGTTGTCAACAACATCTCCGACTCGGTGAGCATCGTGGATGTGGGTGCGATGCGGGTCACGCGCACGCTGAAGACAGGCGACGAACCCTTCGACGTGGTGTTCGCGGGCACGCCGGAGCGGGCGTTCGTGAGCTGCTCGATGATCGACGCGGTGCAGGTGTTCGACCCGGCCAATCCGGGCGTGGCGCCGGTGACGGTGGTGATCGATGCCCAGCGGCCGCGCTCCCTCGCGGTCAGCCCCGACGGCCAGACCGTCTACGCCGCCATCTTCGAGAGCGGCAACGGCACGACAATCCTCGGGGGCGGCGCCGGAACGACCGGCAACGTGCTGCAGTTTCCTCCCAACGTGGTGGGCGACTCGACTGGCCCGTACGGCGGCGTGAACCCGCCGCCCAACAGCGGCAACGCCTTTGTGCCTGCCAGGACACCGGGCAACCCGGCGGCGCCCGCGGTGGGGCTGATTGTCAGGAAGAACGCCGCGGGTCAGTGGATGGACGACAACAACCGCAACTGGACCGGCCTCGTGAGCGGCCCGCAGGCTTCGCGCTCGGGCCGGCCGGTGGGCTGGGACCTGCCCGACCGCGACCTCGCGGCGATCAGCACGAGCACTCTAAGCGTGAGCTACGCGACGACGCTGATGAACATCTGCATGTCGGTGGGCGTGAACCCGGCGACCGGCGTCGTCACGGTAGTGGGCACCGAAGCGACCAACCATGTCCGGTTCGAGCCCAACGTCAACGGCACGTTTGTGCGTGTCAACATGGCCTCGGTAAACGCGGCGAACCTCGGGCAGAAGACAATCGTCGACCTCAACCCGCACCTGACGTACGCGGGCTCGACGCTGCCGACACAGGGCGAGCGTGACCGGGCCATCGGTGACCCGCGGGCGATCGTGTGGAACAGCGCGGGCACCAAGGCCTACGTGAGCGGCATGGGCTCGAACAACGTCGTCGTGGTGAACGCCGCCGGGGCGCGGGCCGGCGGCTCGCCGGCGACGCAGACGATCGAAGTGGGGGAGGGCCCGACCGGCATCGCCCTCGATGAGGCCCGCGGCCGCATGTACGTGCTCAACCGCTTCGACGCGAGCATCTCGGTGGTGGGGCTGGCCGACGAGGTCGAGGGGGCACGCGTGCCGTTCTTTGACCCCACGCCCGCGGCCATCAAGCTCGGCCGCAAGCACCTCTACGACACGCACAAGAACTCGGGGCTGGGGCAGGCGTCGTGCGCTTCGTGCCACATCGATTCCAAAATGGACCGCCTTGCGTGGGACCTGGGCGACCCGTCGGGGACGGTGGCGCCGCTGGTGGACCTCAACCAGGGGTTCGGGGTGCCGGCGCTGGCGCCGGGGACGGGCGCGCCCGCGTACTCGGCGTTCCACCCGATGAAGGGGCCGATGACGACGCAGACGCTCCAGCACATCATCGGACTGGAGCCCCTGCACTGGCGTGCGGACCGCGCGGGGCTGGAGAACTTCAACGGCGCGTTCATGGGGCTGCAGGGCGATGATCAGATGCTGACGCCGCAGGAGATGCAGCAGTTCGAGGAGTTCCTGGCGACGATCTACTTCCCGCCCAACCCCTTCCGCAACTTCGACAACTCGCTGCCGACGAGCCTGCCGCTGCCGGGGCACTTCGCGACGGGGCGGTACGCGGGAAGCGGCGGGCTGGCCGCGGGAACGCCGCTGCCCAACGGCAACGCGCAGAACGGGCTGGCGATGTACCGCAGCACGAACCGGCGGCTGGACGGCAACACGTTCGCGTGCGCCACGTGTCACACGCTTCCAACGGGCGCTGGGCCAGACCACCGCCGCAACAACTCGACCGGCGCATGGGACGCGATCAGCCCCGGCAGCATGGGGCAGCGGCACATCGGCGTGGTGTCGGTGGACGGCTCGACGCAGACAACCATCAAGGTGGCGCAGCTGCGGAACGTCTACAAGAAGACCGGATTCAACGCGACAAAGACCAGCAACAACGCGGGGTTCGGCTACCTGCATGACGGCAGCGTGGACTCCATCGAGCGGTTCGTGAACGAGCCGGTGTTCACGCTGGCCAACGACCAGGAGACTGCGGACATGGTCGCGTTCATGCTGGCATTCGCGGGGAGCGATTTCGCCGCGCCCGGGCCGCTGGAGCCGCCGGGCCCTCTCAGCAACGACGTTCCGGCGTCGGTCGGCGTGCAGACCACGCTGATCAACCCCGGCGCGCCGGAAGCCGGGCAGCTCACCCTTATCAGCAGCATGATCGCGCAGGCGAACACCGGCAAGGTGGGCCTGGTGGCCAAGGCGCAGGTGAACGGCCGCAACCGCGGCTACCGCTACAACGGCGGCGGCGTGTGGCAGTCCGACCACGCGGGCGAGACACTCACCTCGGCTCAGGTGCAGGCGCTCGCCGGCGTCACGTACACCGTAGTGCCCAAGAACTCCGAGACGCGCATCGGCATCGACCGCGACCTCGACGGTGTGCTCAACTTTGACGAGGAGCCGCTGCCGCCGCTGTGCGGCACGGCCGACTTCAACGGCGATGGTGACACCGGCACCGACCAGGACATCGAGGCGTTCTTCGCCTGCCTGGGCGGCACCTGCTGCCCGCTGTGCGGCACGGCCGACTTTAACTTCGACGGCGACACCGGGACCGACCAGGACATCGAGGCGTTCTTCCGCGTGCTGGGCGGGGGCAGCTGCTGAAGAGTCGAGCTCGCTCGAAGCGAGCCGATCGGGACAGCGATCGAGTGCCACCTCATGGCACCGCCACCTGGCTAAGCGGTCACACACGCACCCGAACGCGGGACGACCGTTCCTTGGGGCAACGGACGCGGCTTCACGCCGTCCGGCCACGGCCTGCGCACAACATCCAGCACGTGCGGCAACCCGGAGCGGTACAGCAGCTGCTGCGCCACCTTCCGCATGCCCGTTGAGAGGTGGTTTGTGTGATTGCGGCGCGGCAGCTGGTCGCCGGGCCTCCATGTCAGCAGGCGCGGGTCGCGGTCATCCCACAGCCATTCGCGCCAACCTTTGTGCCAGTGCACGCCGTGGTAGGAGATCGCCGCCATTGCCCGCCGCAGTTCGCAGCGGCTACGCATCTGCTCGAACGACCTCCACCGGTAATGCCGAACGGGGATGCGCTGCACCGCTGGCAGGCCCGGGTTCCATGGGTTGCCGTGCGTCGGCGCCCAGTGCATGTTGCGGCGGAAGCGGAAGAACCGCGGCTCGACGACCGGCTCAATCACGCAGCGGTTCAGCCGCTCTGGCACAGGCAGGGCCCTGTCGATGGCCCGCACGTACTCGCCGCGCTCGTGTGAGGCCAGCTCCGCGTGCGTCAGCACGAACTCGTACATCTGCGCGAACACGCGGGACTCGTGCGGGCGCACGTGCGCCGGCAGCCACTCCCGCGGCGACACGTGGTAGAACTCATCCGCGTCCACGCGGGCCACCCAGTCGCCTGCCCTGAAGGTGTGCCGCACGCGCGAGAAGAGGTACCCGCGGGTGTCGCCCTCGGGCACCACCGGCTCGCTGGCCAACGGGTTCACGCGCCGGTCGCGCCGCGCCGCATCGTTCACGAGGTCCCAGGTGCCGTCGGTCGAGCCGGTGTCGTAGACGTGCAGGGCGTCGCACCAGCTCAGCAGGTGCTCCATGCACTCGCCGATGATGTCGGCCTCATCTCGGACGATCATGATGGCGTGAAGTCGCATCGGTGAACGGCGCCCGGTGTGCGGCCAAGTCTACCGGCACCGCGTGCATCCGGCGGCGGGCGCACCGGCGAACTCCCGGGTATGAGCACGCTCAAGGACCCCCGCGGCGGCCTCACCGCCGCGGGCCGCCGCTGGTACCGCGAGAAGTTCGGCATGCGCCTCAAGCCTGGGGTCAAGAAGGCGGCGCGCGATATGACGCTCGAGGAGATGCGGCGCAAGGGCAGCTGGGCCGTGCGGTTCTATGGGCGCTTCGGCCCGCTTCCGCCGCTGGTGGACGCCAAGGGCCGGCCCACGCGCCTGGCCCTCACCGCCGCGGCGTGGGGCGAGAAGGTGCCCAAAACCGAGGCCCAGGCGCGGGCCATCGCGCGGAAGGGCCGCAAGCTGCTGGCCGAGTACAAGCGGCGAAAAGCGATCGAAGGCCACTAACGGCGGAATGGCCCGCGACTGTTGGTGGTATGCTCCGCGGTACACGGGCTTACGCCCGTGAGGAGAGAGAGCATGCGCCCTGGAGTCGCCGCTGTTGTCGCCGTGGCCGGTCTGTGCCCATTGACTTATGCCGTGCAGAACACGCGCCTTGAGTTTCAGGTGTCAACGGATGCAGTGAACTGGAGCAGTTCGGTGAACGCACTGCCGGGCTCGCGGGTGTACGCGCGAACGCTGGTTACCAATCTTGACTCTGGGCCGGTGCCGGTGATCGGGCTTGCGTCGATGATGTACCAGCCGACGATCTCGCATTGGACTGCCGGCGACACCCTTCTCCCGTTTGTCAACGGCGGGAGGGGTTGGAACAACTCGACCCCGAGCGGAGCGATCAGCGGCACACAGGTGAGCGACACCACCAGCTTCGGGCGGATCAGCCCGTTCGCAGCGACAAACCTTACGGCAACGACCGCCATCCGCGGGCACTACCACGCGAACCCGACTGGCACCGGCGTCGGGTACATGCGCATCGCCCTCTCCAATGCGACCGCCTGGTTCGGAGGGACGGGGAACTCCAACGGCAACTTCGGGGTGCCCATCCGTCAGCTGAACGACATCGGCCGGGTCGCGACCGACCCCCCTTTCAACCCCGCTCTTGAGAACATCGCGGTCTTCAAGTTCGGGTGGACCATCGCGCCCGACTCTGTGAAACGCGCGATGGAGGTTTCAACTCCCGCCGAGTGGATGGGCAACCGCAACTCGCTGACCGGCGCCCGGGAGGTCTATTGGTTCACGAGCATGACGGAGGCGAGCGGGGCCGACCGCGGCACCGCTCTCGTGATTCCCGCGACTGTCAGGATCATCCCCGCGCCGGGCGTGTTCGCGATGCTCGTGCCCTCGCTGGGCCTGGCCCTGCGTCGTCGGCGTTCCTGAACTCACAGGCTCGCCAGGGCAAACCGCGTCGGCCGGCTGCGCACCCGCGGCGTCGAGGGAATGAGCGCGGCGGCGCGCTGGAGCAGCGTGCCCGCGAGCACCAGCAGGATCACGCTCTTGAGCGTGATGAGTTCACCCGCGAACGTCCACCCCGCGAACGCGTAGATGGCGATGAACACATAGAGCACGATCTGCACGACCTTGACCAGCGAGGCGACGAAACTCCCCAGCGTGTTGCGTCTCATAGTGGGGCGGAACATAGCGGGCCTGAACACGCGCGGCCGCGCCGGACTTGAGAGAAACTGGGCAACTTGCGCAACCGACAGGCGCGGCACGTGCCGTGCACGCGCTCCATGTGAACGGGCTGTGGAGATCTCTTGCTGAACGTCGATCGGGGACGCAGTTCCTGCGCGATCGACGCGGTTCTTCAGGACTCGCCGCGGCAGAACCCCCGAGCCCGCGCGGTAGACTGGCGCGACCGCATGGCGAAGGGCACCACCATGTTCGAACGCTTCACGGACCGGGCGCGACGGACGATGGCACTGGCGAACCGGCACGCCCAGCGCCTCAACCACACGCATATCGACGCCCCCCACATGCTGCTCGGGCTGCTCGAGGAGGGCTCGGGCGTCGCGATGAGCGCTCTCCGCAGCCTCAACCTCGACATCAGGCAGGCGATCCGTGCGGCCGAGGCCGCCGCCGGGCCGCCCGGGCCAACGGTGGTCACGCTGGGCAAGCTCCCGCAGACCGTCCCCGCCAAACGCATCATCGAGCAGGCGATCGAGGTCGCGCGATCGCTGGGCCACACCTACGTCGGTACCGAGCACATCTGCCTCGCCATGTTGCGCGACCCCGCGGGCGTCGGGGTGCAGGTGCTCGGCCAACAGGGCGTCACTTTTGAGGGGCTGCGGGACGAAGTAGTTCGGCAGCTGGGACCTTCACCCACGCCCGAATCACTACCGCCGGGAGAGAGTGCACCGGGACGCGCCGCCGGCACTCCAGCCTGGAACGTCGTCGCGCTGGTGCTGCTCGCGCTCGCGGTGGGCTGGCTGGTGTGGCGCGAACTGACACGCCCGTAACCGTCGATGTCGAGCGAACGCCCGGTGCGAGAGACCGCTAGTCGCGCCGGCGCGTCTCGGCCGGCGGCACGTACCCAAGGCCCTTGTCCGCCGCCTCGCCGTAGAACTCCGGATGCTGGTAGGTGCCGCGCTCGGCCCCCTGCTTGTCGGCCTCGACGGGCGCGCCGTGCCGCTGCACCCAGCGGTCGCTGCGCACCGCCTCAACCCGCCACGACACGCGCGCCCCGGGCACGCCCCCCGCGATGCGGAACGTGCACACCGGGACCGCGGAGCCGGGGTCGAGCTTCGTGCCCGACGCGAGCAGCGTCTCGTCAATCTCTTGAGACACGTGCAGCATGGGCATCGCGGCCCCCAGCGGCGTCAGCGTGTACCGCGGGTCGCGGTTCATGGACGCGAAGTACGCCGGCATCGTGATCGTCGCACCGCCATGTCCGTCGAGCTCCACCTTTCCCGAGTAAGTGTTCAGCACCTCGGGCGATTCCACGCTGTAGTGCAGCAGGTACTTGTTGGCCGGATCGCTGGGGTGGTCGATGCGGAAGGACTTCACCCCGCTCGCGCCAGAGGCACCGGACGCGAATACGCCGAACCCAGCGCTGTTCGATACGCCGCGCACGCCGTAGATGGTCCCGCTCGTCGCGGTCGCCATGCCCAGCACACCGGCCCCGTTCGTCCCCGCGGCCTCGAACCGCCCACCGTAGCTGCTGCCAGCGCCGGTGCTGGTGTTGCGTCCGTAGACGCCGGTGCCGTCGGGGCTGACCGCCTCGCCGTACACGCCGAAGCTGAACCCGCTGGTGGCGGTCGCCTCCGCGTACACCCCGCGCCCGGTGCTGCTCGCGTTCACCGCCCACAGCCCGTACGTGAAACCCGTCGCGGCGTCCGCCTGCGCCTTGATGGCGGTGCCCAGCCCGCTTGACGACGTGCGGCCCACGATGCCGTAGTTCGTGCCGCTCGCGTGCGTGGCGTGGGCGTAGACGCCGGTGCCCTGCATGCCCGCCGCCTGCGCCCACACGCCGTAGTTGAACCCGCCTGTGCCCGTCGCGGTTGCGTGCACGCCATAACCGTCGCTGCTGGCGGTCGTGAACTCGCCGCCGGTGGCGAGACCGGTGGTGGCGGTGGCCGCGCCGTACACGCCGTGCCCCGAGGTGCTGGCCGACTCGAACCGCCCGCCGTAGTTCGCGCCCGTGGTGTTGGTTGCAAGGCCCAGGACGCCGCGCCCGCCGACGCTGCTCGCGATCCCCTGCACCGCCGGGGCGGTCCCTGTCGCGGCGGTCTGAACCCCGAGCACGCCGGCACCCGCGCTGTTGAGCGATGCGTTCTCAGCGCGGATGACCGGACCCGCCGTGTTGCCTGTCAGTGAGAGCGGGTTGGGGATCGTCGTCAGGAAGCTCGAGGCGCTCAACCCGTCGAGAAGGTCAGCGTTCAGGTTGGTCACCAGCGAGGTGCTGCTCACCGTGAAGGGAGCCCCCGCCGCGGTGAAAATCGGCGCGATCGAGAAGGTCTTGGCGGCACTGAAGGTCTGTGGGGCGTTGAGCAGAGCGACGTTCGCCGAGAGGCGTGCATCGGCGAGCAGGCCGGTGCTCACCGCCGCGGCATTGAGGGACGTCAGCCCCGCACCGCTGCCCGTGAACGCGTTGGATGGGCTGCTGAAGGTCAGCGGCGATGAGTAGGTCCCGGTCAGCCGTGCGCTGGGCAGCGTGCCCGCGCTCATATTCGACGCGTTCTGATAGAACGAGGGCGGCTGCCCCGCGAGCTGGGACGCGTTGGCCGCCGCATTGGCGTTGGACGCGGTGCCGGCGCTCACCGCGTAGTGCGCGTACGGCGCGGGCGTGAGGGCCTGGCGCGGCAGGACCGTGAAGCCGGTCGCGTCGCCGCACCCCTGCCCCGTGTCCGCTCGGACGGACACCTCCAGGTACAGCGCCGTCCCGCCGTAGACCGCGCCAAAGTCCAGGTGCACGGTGAAGAAGCCGTCGACGACCGCGAGATTGTCGCTGCACAGGAGGGGGCCCACGCTGGAGCCGCCCGTCGGCACGCTGAAGAGCCGGAACTGGAAGTCGTGATCGCCGCTCGCGCCGCCCGCGCCGGCGCTCAAGCGGCCCTGGTAGGTGAAGGTCGTGGGCAGCGTCTGGGCATGGGCCGAGAGCCCGAGCAACATGGCGGCGCAGGCGGGAACGAACGTGGCGGTGCGGTGCATCTGGATCCCCTCGAGTTGAGCCCCGGGGCGAGAACCGGGGAGGCGATCAGGCTACCGCGCAGGGGCCCGCTTCCCAAGCGAATGTGGTGCGAGAGTGCGTTGGGCTGCCACCCCCGCATCGGCCTCGCCTGCCGCTGGGCCGGCACTTCATACCATCCCCACATGCACGCGCCGACGACCTCAAACCGAGTGCACCCCGACCTCGTCCGCCTCCGCCCGGTCGGTCCGGGGGACTTGGACGCCCTCTACGCGATGCAGGCGGACGCTGAGTCGAACGCCATGGCGGGGACCAAGCCCCGCCCGCGCGATGTTTTCTTCGCGGTGTGGGACAAGCACTTCGTCAACCCGCTGATCAACGGGCAGGTGATCGAGGTTCAGCGCGCCCCCGCGCGGGCGGAGCCTCCCGCGTACGAGATCGCCGGCAGCATCGCCTGCTTCCAGCCGCCCGACGGCTCCAACCACGTCGGCTACTGGATCGCGCGCGAGCACTGGGGCCGGGGTTTCGCCTCGCGGGCGCTGCCGCTGTTCCTCAAGCAGGAGCCACGCCGCCCGCTGCACGCGACGACCGCCGCGAGCAACGCGGCGTCGCAGCGCATCCTGGAGCGCTGCGGGTTCCGACGCGTGGGGCAGAAGTGGTGCGAGGAGACGGAGCGGTACCTGGCGCGCGAGGTGGTGGAGTGGGTGCTGGAGTCGTAGGATCAGATGGATCGCTTACGCGTCTCATGTCCGACGTCGAGAGGAGCCACGCATTCCCACTCTCTGAAGACATGTTCTGGATGCGCCTGGAGTACCGGCTTTGCCACGAGTTCGAAGGGCTCCCGGAGCGACGGCACCAGTTCCTCTGGTGCGACGGCCTGGATCCTGAGGCCTACGAGCTGAACCCCGGCCCGGACGATCCCGACCAGCGGGCACGCATCCACGGCCTCGCCTGGATCGGCTGGCGCGGGGCCGATGTGCGGGAGTGGCGGTTCACACTGCTGCTGCCCCACGGCAGCCCACGGTCGCGTGGGGCGATCGACTGGCAGGCCCTGCTGCCGCCGGACGACATGACGTGCTGGATCAGCTTCGATGAGAAGGAGCGGTACCTGGAGATCGAGCCGGGCGTGGCACGGCCTGATCTGCCTTAGCCTAGACCGCGCGTTCCTCAAACCTGCGAGCGCGCCGTCTGAGCGTCGCAGCGTTCCTGCAACTCACCCCGCCTTCGGCGGCTGCCACAGTTCAACCTTGTTCCCCTCCGGGTCCATCACCCAGCCGAACTTGCCGTACTCGGAGTCCTGCGGCTCGCCGACAACGTTGCACCCCTCCGCCCGCAGCGCGGCGATGAGCGCGTCGAGGTCCTCGACGCGGTAGTTGATCATGAAGCTCGCCTGGCTGGGGGCGAAGTAGTCGGTCTCTGCCTTGTGGGGGCACCAGATGGTCGCGCCCTTGCCGCCGCTGTCGTCGGCCCAGTTGAAGGCCGCGCCGCCCCACGGCTGCACGTCGATGCCCAGGTGCTTTTTGTACCACTCGCCCAGGGCCTTGCGGTCCCTGGCCTTGAAGAACACGCCGCCGATGCCGGTCACTCGCTTCATGTGTCACCTCTCAGGCCTGACGGCGCGGCGGAACGCTGCACAGCCCGCCGCAGAGCACGGCCACCGCGCCGATGATCGGGTTAGAGACCGCGACCCACGTCGGCTCCCGTCCCTTCTCCATGAACTGCTCGACTGTCAGCCCCGGCTCGCGCACGCCGGTGGGCTCGGGCTTCTGCAGCGTGAAGTACGCCATCGTGAAGCCGATCACGAGCACCACCCCTGCCAGCGCCATCACCGGCCCGCGCGCACGCCCGATCTTCGCGCACACCCACCCGCCGAACAGGCCGACCACACCCGTGATCCCCGGGGCCGCGATACACAGGATCATGTTGCCCTTCCACGTCCCCTCCTCCAGCAGCCGGTCGGGCCCCATGCCAAACCACAGGCCGCCGAACAGTGCCATCACGAGCACGGCAATGACGATGTATGACACGATGACGGCGAGGATCGATCGGAGCATGGAGACCTCCTGTTACCGCCCGCAGTCTACATGGGCCGCCCTGCTACCGCGGCCAGCGCCACGCGAACACCGCGCCCGTGATCGCGCCCAGCACCAGCCCGTCGATGATGTTCGCACCGATCGTCCGCCGGTACGAGCCCCACCAGATGGCGCCTGGCAGCGAGGCGAAGGTGTACGTCAGCACGCCCGCGGTGGCGACGACCTGGAATACGCGCTCGAACGACGCGCCGCGCTCCAGCGTGATCGAGGCGAGATAACCGATGAGCGCGCTGGTGGCGAGGTACACCGCCAGCGTGCCCGCCATCTTCGCGCCCATCGACATCGGCGTCTTCCACAGGACCAGGTGCCCGACGGGCCCGGCCTCGAGCGCCTGCTTCACCTTCTCCGACTCCATGGCCTCCCGGGCGCGGAAGTCGGGGAACAGGTAGCTGCCGGGCCTGATCCCGCCGGCGCGGAGCGACGCCAGAAGCGCGTCCTCCGTGCCCGCCGGGTGCTGCTCGTCCAGACCGATGAAGTCGCCCTTGTGGTGCAGGAAGGGCATGCTCAGCACGGTCGCCGCGATCCAGGTGCCGACGCCGGAGAGAACAATCGGCAGCCACAGCGAGATCAGGAGTTCCATGGGCACGCTCCCTTCGGGCCGCAGCCTAGCACGCGCGGCCTGTGCACGGACTGTGGAGGGCGCGGCCCTCAACCCAAAGGCTTCCCCTCGCTGTTGCCCTCCGCCATCCCCCGCCAAGGCTGACCGGTAGCGGCGACTTCACTCCATCTGAAACGAACTTCGGGAAATTCTGCGCACCATCGCACGATTCCCGGTAACTTCCGCCCCGTCAGCGATTCCCCCTCTCACCGCGGCCCCCCGGCTCCACCACCCGGGGGGCCGCACCCTTTTTGCTCCCGCAACAATCCGGTGTGCTGGCACACCTACGAACCTGGGCGCGGTCGCTTAGGAACGAGACCGTCGCGCTCGCGATCGCCGTGCGCGACCCGCGCACGCCGTGGTACGCCAGGGCGCTGGGCGTGTGCGTCGTGGCGTACGCCCTGAGCCCCCTCGACCTCCTCCCCGACTTCATCCCGGTGCTGGGCCTTCTCGACGATCTCGTGATCGTGCCCGCGGGGCTGTGGGCCCTGCGGCGGATGATCCCCGCGCCCGTCATGCACGATGCACGCGAGCGCGCCACAACGGCGCTGACCAGCGCCGGCGGGCGCTGGGTCGCCGCGCTCATCGTGGTCCTGTGGCTGGGCGCGGCCGCCGCCGTCGCCTGGTGGCTCCGGCAGCGGTGGCCCCGCACCTAGATCGGCCGCTCAAACCCATCCTGCCCCCTCTCCGCGAAACTCCGCCCCCTCCGCGTCCACTCCGCGGTAATGCCTTTGCTGCTTCTCCTTCGCGCCCTCCGCGTTCCAGCCCGCAGACCACCTGCAATACGCCCCCGCACCGGCGACATCCCATAGCGACGCTCCTGAGTTGACCGGCCCGGTGAGGGCCGGCGCGGGGCTGGCTTCTCTGCCACAAGGGGCTTCACATGTCCACACGCACACTGGCCGGCGCGGGCGTCCTCTTCCTCCTCGCGGGCTCGACCCTCGCTCAGACCTCGCCGCGCTACACCGTCGTCCACCTGGGCACGGGCTGGAACTCCACGCCCACTGGCCTCACCAATAGCGGGCTGGTCGCGGGCAACTACCAGAACAGCAGCGGCCAGTACCGCGCCTTCCGCTGGCAGGAGGGCGGCGTGCAGGACCTGGGCACCCTGGGCGGCACCACGCAGGTGGGCGCGGTGAACGAGCAGGGCGTCATGGTCGGGCTCTCGGTCAACGCCCAGGGCCGCCAGCGGGCGGTGCGCATCGACGCGAGTGGGATCACCGACCTCGGCGGCGCCGCCAACGCGACCGCCTCCATCGCCAACGACATCAACAGCGCGGGCTGGATCGTCGGCAGCTCCATGGTCCCCGGCGGGAGCAGCAGCGTGTACCGCCCGCTGCTGTGGCGCGACGGCGCCGTGCTCAGCCTGAGCACGCTGCCCGCCTCACCCAGCGGCCAGGCCGACGCCCGCGCCCTCAGCGACACCGGCTTCGTTACCGGCTGGGCCATCAACGCCCAGAACCGCCAGCACGCCTTCCGCTGGACTGAGTCCGGCGGCATGATCGACCTCGGCAGCCTGTACGCCGTCGGCTGGTCGGTCGGCATGGACGTCAACAGCGAGGGCACGGTGGTGGGGGCCACGCTGACCCCCGACGGCCAGCGTGGCTTCGTGTGGACCCCGGGCGGCGGCATGCAGGCCCTGGGTGTGCCCGCGGGCTATATCGAGTCCTGGGCGTACGCCATCAACAACGCCGGCGTCATCGTGGGCTACAGCACGCGTTTGGACGACGAGGACTGCATCACGATCTTCGAGCCCACGCTCTGGCAGAACGACGCCGCCCGCACGCCCGTCGCCCTCAGCCAGCACGTCGAGGGCCCGGCGGGGGGCGAGACGCTGCACAGCGTGCTCGACATCAACGACCACGGCCACATCGTGGGCATCACCTCCGGCGCCGGGGCCGTGCTGCTCATCCCCGCGGGCGCGACCGGCTGCACCGCCGACTTCAACGGCGACGGCGACACCGGCACCGACCAGGACATCGAGTCCTTCTTCGCCTGCCTGGGCGGGAACTGCTGCCAGACCTGCCCGCCCACCGCCGACTTCAACCAGGACGGCGACGTGGGCACCGACCAGGACATCGAGAGCTTCTTCAGGGTGCTGGGCGGGGGGGCGTGCTGAGTTCCAAGCGGGCGCGCGCGGCTCACGATCGGCGGGCGGGCCCGGTGATTACCGCGTCCGCCGCCGCCCCGCCGCCAGCAGCCCCGCGAGGCCCAGCACGCCGGTCGTGGGCGCCGCGGGAACGGTGTACGTCCACAGCATCGCCTCGTTGCGGGCGGTGGCGGGGTTGAAGGCGCTGCCGGCGATGTAGGTCGTCGTGCCGTCGGACCAGATGCTGTTCGCGGCGGAGCTGCTATACCCCGCGGGCAGGTACTGGTGCAGGTCTTCCCAGCTCGCGGCGGTGCCGCGCCAGAGGCCCGCCCGCTGGGCATCGGGGAAGCTCGCGGTGCCGACCTGCACGCCGTTGAACACGCCCCGGGCGCTGGAGCCGAAGGCGCCGGCGGGCGTGAGGCTGAGGAACGACGCCGCGGAGCCGCTCCACAGGGCCGCATGGTTTCCGGGGGTGCCCTGCACCAGCCCGACCTGCTGGCCGTTGTGCACCGCGACCGCGATCGAGATCTGGTAGCCGGTGGGGTGGAGATTGACGAAGCTGGCGGCCGTGCCGCTCCAGAAGGCGGCGCGGTTGCCCTGGCCGCCGATATTGACCTGCCCAACCTGCTGCGTGCCGTCGGTGCCGCGTGCGGTAGAGGTGTTCACGCCCGAGGGGTGCAGGCTGACCCACGAGCCCGCGGTGCCGCTCCAGAGTCCCGCGCGGGTGAGGTTCTGGTCGCTGGTGAACGTGGCTTCGCCCACCTGCTGGCCTCCGCCGATGCCGTGGGCGGTGGAGAGGAACGCGCCCGCGGGGTGCAGGCTGGTGGCGGACGCGGCGGTCCCGCCCCACAGCGTGGCCTGGCGGTCAGAGAACCCCGACCAGCGCACCAGCCCCACGTGCTGCCCGCCGTCGGTCCTGAGCAGCTGCCCCGAGTGCGCCCCGGCGGGGAGCATGTTGACGTGCGAGGCCTGCGTCCCCGTCCACAGCGCCGGGTTGTTGCCGTAGTTCCCCACCTGCACGCCCCCGGCGGTGCCGTTGGCAAAGGCGTTGGTGCTGGCATCGGGCGGCGTCAGGGCGGTGACGTTCCACTGCGCCTGCGCGGGGGCGACAGCGATACCCAGCGCGGCGGACACCGCGGTCACAACGGCGGTACGGACAGGCATGCGTGGTATCCCCCCTCTCGGGTCTCTGGGGAACGAGACTACCACAGCGGGGGAGGCATGCAAGCAGATTGCGGACCACCGGCGGGGTGCGATGCTCGCGTGCCGTCGCGCCCCCGCCTCGCTCATGCCGCCCGCCGACCGCCCTCTCCCCCGCGCAGTTCGCGGTGCATCAGCAGCGCCCCCTCATCCGGGAAGTTGAGCCGGGCGTGCTCGCCGAACATCCGCCGCGCCGCCTCGTCGTAGGCGCGGGCGGCGTCCTCCTCCTCATAGAAGAGGCCGAGGTAGTACGACTTGCCATCCTTGCCGATGTGGGCCGTCCACTTCCCTGTGTGCTCGGACCAGGACACACCTTTGAACCTGGACGTGCACGGCCGTCCGTGCCTTGTGCGGGGCTTGCGCATGTTGTACGACTGCTCGGCGTAGCTGCGCACGACCAGGTTCTCGCGCCGGTGGTCGAGGTAATCACCATTGGCGAACGTGATGCGTACCTCCGGCCCGGAGTGCTCCTCGCCCGAGATGATCCGCTTGAGCGGGATGTGCGGCTCGGTCGCCAGCACCACGTCCCCGCGCGGGGCGTCCTCGTCGGTGCGCTGCGACACGTTCCAGCTCCTGCCATCCACCTTGGGAAGGTCCGCGGCATCAATGACGGCGAACCGCTTGCCGCTGTGGGTGTAGATCGGGACCCGGTAGCAGCCCGGCCGCTCCGGATCAGGGAACGGAGCGTACTCGGTCCGGATCTGCTCACGCAGCCGCGTCGCGTCCTCGACTGCATAGCACATGCGCCGCTTACCGTCGGGCATCGCCCGCCGGTAGCGCGGGATCGTCACTCTGCCCTGCTGCTCCCAGCTGCCCCAGGTGTCCGGAGCGATCCCGAAGAACGCCGCGCATTCGCCGCGGTCCATCACCGCCAGCCCTTCGGGCGGCGGCGGCGGCAGCACCCGCCCGTCCAGCTTCGCCACCTCCGCGGCGATGTAGCAGCACTTGTGCTGCGAAGCCCCGGTCCAGCGGTACCGCTGCAACGGCACCTCGCCCTTCTTCTCGCGCTCCTCCCACGCGTCCTCGGTGATCCCAAAGTGCTCCGCGCACTCGTCCCGCGTCCACACCTCCACCCCCGCCGGCGGCAGCGGCAGCGGCGCGGCGAAGGGCAGTGCACGCACCTCCGCCGCGGCGTAGCAGTGCTTGCGCGTGCGGTTCTCGATCATGCTGTAGCGGGGGATGTTCACCAGGCCCTGCCGCTCCCGGTCGCCCCAGGCCTCGATGCACAGGCCCCAGTGTTCAGCGCACTGCTCGCGGGTCATCACCTCCAACCCCGCCGGGGCCAGCGGCGGGGGCGTCTCCAGCCGGAGGGCCTCGACATCCGCCCGCAGGTAGCACACCTTGGCCCGCGGCCCCGTGTAGCGGTAGCGGGCGATGGGCACGAGGCCGCCCGTCTCCCAGTGCATGAACGTGTTCTCCGTCACCCCGAAGTGCGCGGCGCACTCGTCCCGCGTCATCACCGCCGCACCCGCCGGCGGCAGCGGCAGCGGCGCGGCGAAAGGCAGCGTGGCCACGTCGCTCGTGAGGTACACCACCAGCGGCCGGTGCGGGCCCTTCACCTTGTACCGCGGGATGGGCACCTTTCCCGAGTTCTCCCAGCCGCAGAAGGTGTCCTCCGTCACCCCGAAGTGCTCGGCGCACTCGATCCGTGTCATGACGGCCGCGCCCTCGGGCGCAAAGGGCACCGCGCGCGCAAACCCCAGCGTCTCCACGTCCCGCCGCAGGTACACGATCGGCGAGCCCGCCCGCTGGGCAAGCCGGTACCGCGGGATCGTGACCCTCCCCACGCGCTCCCACGCCGACCACTTGCCCTTGCCCACGTTGAAGTAACCCGCGCACTGCTCTTTGGTCCAGAACTCCTGGCCCGCCGGGGGCGGGGGGAGCACGCCGGGGGCGCGGTAGGCCCGCTTCTTCCCCACGGGCGCGACGAGGTTTGAACTGGGCGTGGCGGGGGTGGTGGGAAGGTCGATCTCAGCTCTGGAAACGTGAAGAAAGCTCAGCCGGTTGCCATCGGCGAGCTGCCTTGCTTCCTCGGTGCTGACGACGTCGTAGGGGGACGAGGAGTCCGCGTGGC
>Ga0196963_10000488_pt1 | contig 35684 bp, 61 predicted proteins | sample S1_5metaG_FD_148600 | JGI IMG/M metagenome (GOLD analysis project Ga0196963, IMG submission 148600) | Soil microbial communities from Anza Borrego desert, Southern California, United States - S1_5 | ecosystem: Environmental > Terrestrial > Soil > Desert | place: USA: California | collected...
CTCGGTGTTCCGCCGCAGCTCGAGATGCTGGCGGATCGCATCGTGAACTCGACGGGCCTGCCGGGCTCGGCGGACAACGACCGCAACTCGATCAAGGCGCGTCGCAACATCGAGATCGTGGTCAACCCGCTGCTGACGTCGGCGACCGCCTGGTTCCTCCTGGCGAAGAACAAGGAACTCCACGGGTGCAAGTCGTACGACCGCGTGCCGATCACCATCGAGGAAACCCTGATGGATACGCGCACGCGCAATCGCATGACGCCGGTGCGGTTCCGGTCCTCGTGGTTCTGGCAGCACGCGCAGAACGCCTGGGGCACGGCGGGCGCGTAAGCGATCAGGAGTCGGCTGCCGCGCGAGTTGGATAAGGACGCGGCGGCCGATGCCGTCACTCTCTTTGACCGAGCGGGTGCCCTGTTGACGGCATGGGGTGGGGCAACCGTGGCTCTGCCCGCTCGGTTCTTTTCACACGGGAGCAGCGATGAGAGCACGTAGCACGAACACCGGCATGCACCTCAGCAACGACCTGGTGTCGAATGTCGAGTCCTCGCACGGCGTGCAGTTGACCGGCGGATCGACTGGTGGCGTCGTCCAGGCGATCGGCGACGACGACAACATCACTCTGTTCGTTCGCGGCAAGGGCACGGGCGCGGTGGTGCTCGGCTCGTCGGTGAGCACGCCGCAGTTTCTCCAGAACGCGGCGGTCGGCTCGACGGCGGCGGCGGCGGCGCTCGGCAACATCGGCGGCGCGGCGGGCCCGACGGCGCAGGCGCAGGTCGGCTGGATCAAGATCGGCGAATCCTCGGGCGGATCCTGCTTCGTTCCGTACTGGAAGTAGGCCGATGCTGGAATACAACCGGCTCTGGACCTTCACTAGCACGGGCGCGGGGGCGTGGGAGGATGCGTTTCACGCCCGCGAGCACAACTTCATCGTCGAGACCGCGGCCGGGTCGACCGCGACCGTGGTGATCGAGCAGCGGCGCAGTAATGGCTCGGTGGCCGTGCAACTCGGCACGTCGATGAATCTCGACGCCTCCAGCGGGACCAGTCAGCAGTTGACCGGCGCGTTCTATCAGGTGCGGGCGCGCGTGACGGACATGACGTCGACCGGCACGGTGTACGTGCAGGGGGTGGGCAACTGATGCGCGGCTGGGTCAAGCATGGCCTATTCGCGGTGGCGCTGCTGATTGGGGCGGCGGTGGTCGCCGAGAGTCAGCAGACGCGGATTAATGGCCTGTTGCAGACCGTGAATGCACAGTTTGTGACGGCAACATCGTGGTTCCGTGGCCCTGATGGATCCACCACGACTCCGGGATTTAGCTTCACCAACGACACAAATACCGGACTCCGCAATCCTGGGAATCAACTGTATGTGGTGGTGAACGGTTCGGATCGTGCGCTGCTGGACGCGAGCGGTTTGGACCTAGCGACGAACCCGTTGGTGTTCGGCACTGGCTTCGGTTCGGCTGACATCCGCGTCCGTCGCACCGCCGCCAAGACCCTCACCGTCGATGACGGGGCAGGAGGGGCGCTGACGGAAGTGCGGGTTATCGGCGCGTTGCGCGCATCCACGGGCATTACGGACGATCGGTTCAACAACCAGCGTATTCCGGTTGCGGACTCAAACGGCACATTCCAGCAGTCTGCCAGCCTGACGTTTACGGGCACCCGCCTGACGTATCCGGTGGCGCAGTTGACGCCGCAGGCGAGCGCGCCGTCGTCCCCTGCGGCCGGTGACATCTACGTCGATTCCACGCCGGCCCCTGACGAGTTGTGCTTCTACGACGGTGCGGCCTGGCAGGGTATCAGCTCCGGCACCGACGCCAATTGCAGTTAGGGGAAGGAACCATGCGCCGCATCCTCGTCATCCTGATCGCCGCGCTCGCGATGACCGCTCCGGCGGTGGCGCAGGAGAGCGTCACCCTCACGACACCGGCCAGCATCGGCACGCGCTCGACGTGGCGACCGTCGCTCCTGACCATCGAACTGCAGCCGGATAACACCTGGCGCGTGGTGATCGAAGCGAGAGACAACCTCGGACTAACCGTGCGGTGCGACCACACGGGCGCCGATGCGGCGGCACTTGTCACGGCGTTGAACACCGCCGACATGCGAACCAACAGCCTGCACAAGCGGCTTCTGACGCATCTCCAGAGCGCCGCCGCGCATGGGGGCGTGGCGAAGATTGGCGCCGGCAGTGTCACGGGAACGGCGCAGTAAGCGGATGCCGACTATTCGCGACACCCTGACCGCCAAACTCGAGCGCCTCCGCGACAAGAAGGCGCGGTTGCAGGCCGAAGCGGTAGCCGTGCAAGCCGAGATCGACCGCCTGAAGGCGACCAAAGACGCGCTGACGCCGGCGGATGACGTGAAGCTGGCGGACCTGCAAGCGGTGGGCGTGATCAAGCCGTGCGACTGACGCGATGACGTTTGAACAGCTTTATAAGGGCGAACTCTCGATTCGGCTGAACAACTCCGACACGCAAGTGTTGTTCACGTCCACGCGGCGCCAGGTGGCGATCCGTGAGGCGGAAGAAGAGTTTGCCGACCTGACCGAGTGCCTCACGCGCGTCTCGACGATTGCCTGCTCCTGCAACGTCACCGAATACACGCTGACGTCCACCTCGCTCCAGAACAGCACCGATTACGTGCGACTGGCGAAGCAGGGCGTGGAGTTCGTGCATACCTCGAGCAACGACGTCGTCACGCACGCCTCGGGCGATGGCTTCCCGCGCCGGGATCTGGTGTGGCGCAACCAGTTCGACCAGGGCTGGCGCACGTCGACGACCCCCGTGCAGGTGCCGAGCGGCTTCTACATCCGCGAGGATGGCGGGCAGGTGATTCTCGGCCTGAACGAGCCGCCGCGTGTGGGCAGTTCGGAGACGGCGAAGGTCTATGTGCCGTACGTGGCGCGGCCCGAGACGATGGCGACGTCGACGTCCGAGCCGTTCACGGTGGGCGGGGTGTCGCGGGCGGATCTGCGCGTGTACCACAAGGCGCTGCCGGAATACGCGGCGTACAAGCTCCTGCCGCTCGTCGGCGACAAAGAAGGAGCGCAAGAGGCGCTCCAGAAGTTTCTCGGCTATGTCGCCCGCTACGCGCAGAACCAGCGGCCGAAGGGCGGCCAGCATGTGACGGTGGCGCGATCGTATCTGCGCGAATCGATGCGGCGCGGCGGCCGGGATCACGACGCGGGATCGGGATGGGCGCGGGCGTGAGTGGGTCCGTCGTGCGTGTGCGACTCGTCTGCGGGTGCGGCGTCACGTTGGGGAGCGTCGACGACGTCCCGCAGTGCGCGGAGCATGGCGAGCGACGGGTGGCCCATGTGAACGCCCCCCCGCCCCGGTTCCGCGCCGTGGACTGCGCGGCGGATGGCCCGCTGGTGCGAAAGGACTGAGAGAGTGCCCGAGAACATTGGCTACAGCTTCGCGCCCGGTGCGGATGCGAACGGACAGGGACAGCAGCCGACCGCCGGCGGCAACGGACGGCCACGGGCGGCGGGGCAGGAGGCGGTCAGGATCCTGAACCTCCACGTGCCGAAGGCGCTGCCGTCGAATGCGCCCGTGAATCGCTCGCTGCTGACGGGGCCGGGCAGTGCCGCGGCCGGCAGTGATTCGCTGACGTCGATGGTGCGGGCGCTGATGGATGCGTTCAAGCCGCAGGCGCCGATGGGGGCTCCGGCGATGCCGCGCACCGTCTCGAATCCCAACCCGGTGACAACGACGCCGATGCCGAGCATGCCGACGTTCCCGATGGGCGGGATGGACCCGGAGCCGCCCCGGAACCCGTCGCGCCCGTCGCCGTCGGTGCCGACGCAGCCACCGAGTCTCCATGCGCCGCCGGTGTTTGAGGGCTTCGTCGATACGCCGCCGATGCAGAATGCGCCGCTCTTTGACGACTGGATGACGAACGAATCGCCGTACGAGAACGCCTATGCGGCGATCGGCGCGGACGATGACGAGCAGCGGCGCAAGTATCTCGATCAGGTGTGGCAGGCGTACAACCAGGCGTTGCAGTCGCAGACCGCGCCGCGGCCAGCGAATCCGCCTGGACCGAGTTGGAACTGGAACGCCGGCAATACACCGACGAACGGCGGAACGAACGCCTAGTGGGTATGCGGTTGCAGCGTCCAGACGACGCCGGTGACGTCCTGGCAGTCTTTGTTGCGGGCGCGCTTCATCTCGGAGTCGAACGCGATGCGCTTCGAGGTCAGGCGGATGGCGCCTGTCGCGAAGAGGACGCCGTTGAACTCGCCTTCGCCTTGGCACCGTTCAACGGCGATCGTTTCGTGGCTTCCGTCCGGCCGCGCCTCGGATGCGCCGCCGAACACGGACACGCGCAGTTTGAACTTGCCATCTTTCGTGACGGTGCCCTCAATCGTGCCGCTGTTGCGTCCCTTGTTTGTGGACTGCCAGCGTCCCGTGACCTTCCCATCGTCAGCGATGGTGAGGTGCGCGATGGTGGGTCCGACGGTCAGCCCGCGGGAATCGTTGAACTCGAGCGCGCCAATCCATTCTGCCTGACGGGGAACGTCCGTCGTGGCCGTGGTGGTCTGCCAGCCGAACAGTCCAAGCAGCAGCATCAGTACGCGCATACGGCAGAGGCTACCGCCTGATGGCTGCCGGAATCAAGGCTCGTCCGCCCCGCGCCGCCCGCGTCAAACAGATCCTCCCGGTCACTGACCTGACCGGCGGCCTCGACCTGCGCCGCTCCGAAACCCTGCTCGCGCCGGATCGTGCCCGGTCACTCAAGAACTTCTCGCTCGAGGAACCCGGCGCCCTCATCGTTCGCCCCGGCTACCAGCGCACCTCGACGATCACCTGGTTCAATGGCCGTCCGCAGGGCGGGCAGCGGGTTTACCTCGCCAATAGCGCCTTCACGCTCATTGCGGGCGAAGGCAAGGTGTTCAAGCCGTCCGATGCGTGGGGCGGCTCGACGTCGCCGGTCTATTCGACGCTGTCCACCGGGAATCACATTTTCTTCCCGTATGACCGCGACCTGGCGATGGTCATGGACGGGGCCAACCGGCCGCGGTTCACGACGAACGGCACGGACTGGCACCTCGCCGGCACCGATGCGCCGAGCAGTGGCGCGACGCTGTCCTCAGTCAGCACCGGCGGGTTGAGCAGCGGCGAGATCGCGGTCATCTACACCTACAAGCACCGCGGCACCGCGCACGAAAGCAACCCGTCGCCAGCGTCGACCATCACGCTCAGTGCCAGCTCGGGCGCGGTCCATGCGACCGCCTCGCCGTCGACGGATCCGAAGAACGACGCCTACGTGTGGTACGCGCGCAAGGTGCTCCCGGACCTTGAGGGCGTCTATCGCAAGTACAGCTCCGGCGCGGCGTCGACGGTCACCATCGCCTCGTCGGCCTGGACGAGCAACGATGAAGCGCCGAGCAATCACGACGTGCCGCCGACCGGCCTGCGGTTTGGCGTGTCGTGGAAGTCGCGGTGGTGGGCGCCATCGGGCAGGGTGGGGAACCGCCTGCACTTTACCGAGCTGTTCCAGCCGCAGTCGTACCCGTCGCTGTTCTTCATCGATATTCCGTTCGAGAAGGGCGACAGCATCACGGCGCTGCAGCCGTTGGGCGACACGCTGCTGGTGTTCGGGCAATCCGGCGTGTTCCTCATCATCGGGCAGACGTCGCTCGACTTCGAGGTGCGTCCGTCGCAGGGTGGCGAAACGGGCGCATTCGGTCAGCGGGCGGTCGCGAAGGTGGAGCAGGCCGCGCTCCACGCCGGCGGCGATGGCGTCAACAGCTTCGATGGCGCCGGGGACCGCAGCCTCGAGCACGACATCGCCACCGCCTGGTCTGACCTGGTGCAGAACACCGGCAGCACGGACCTCGCGCACGTCGCCGCCCTCTACGACCACCAGCGGCAGGAAGTGCGCCTCGCGGTGCCGCGCGTCTACCCGACGGGCGCCCGCGGAGAGCTGGTGCTGAACCTGGATCGCACGCGCGAGAACCGGGGCACGCCCGCCTGGTGTACCACCGACCGCGACATCGCGCTTTACATGCACTGGAACGGCAACGAGCCGACAGCGGGCAACCGCGGGCGGATCTTCTCGATGCCGAGCACGGTGGGCGTGGTGGACGAGGAAGTGATCGAAGTCGGGGCGAACAGCTCCAACCTCGCAGCGGAATACGAGAGCCCGACGCTCTCCCTTGGGCTACACCGGGCGCGCGTGACGGAGTTGCACGTCGAGTACGAACCGAACGGCGGCGCCTTGGCGGCTGAAGTCACGGTCGACGGCATCACGCACGGCCCGTACACGCTGCCGACCGGCGCGGGGCTGGCGACCTACGACGCCGACGATGCGCTGTATGACACGTCCAACTATGCCGGCTCGGGCCGGCGCAAGGCGTACCAGATTCTCCCGCTGGAAGCTGAGGGCCGCACGGCATCGGTGCGTCTGACGTACACGGGCACGGATCGACAGCGGTTGTTTACGTTCGCGCTCGGCATCCTGCCGGAGAGCGGCGTCAGACAGGTGAGCGAGTAATGGCGAACTATCCGACATCCGACCCGAGCTTTTCGGACAAGAGCCCCGGCCAAAAGATTCAGTCGGCCCACATCGACGCGCTGCAAGACGAAGTGGTGGCGATCGGCTCGGCGCTGCGCGGAACACTCCAGCACGCCGTGACCGTCGGCACGGGTGGCCTCACGGTGTCGAGCGGCGGCCTGACGGTGAGCACGGGGGCGGTGACGTACGGGCAGCGGCCGACCGAGCCGCCGCCGGACGCAGCGCTGTCGTTTATGGCGAGCATTCAGGATCTCGGCTCGTCGCTCGCCAGCACGCTCAGCTTCGGCAGTTTGGCCTACGCCATCAATTCGTCGATGTACGCGGCCGGCCAGCCCACGCGGCTGACGCCGCAGTCGACAGGGCTGTATCACGTGTCCGCGCAAGTCGTGCTCGCCGGGACGCCGACGGCGGCGTCGCATGTGTTCCTTCGGGTCGTCGATTCGAGCGGCGGGCTCATCGGCGCCAACAGCGTTCAGAGTTCGGGGGCTATGGCGATCCAGTGCCACGGCTTCAAACGGTTTGATGTGCTCGGCGGTCACGTCTCGTGTCAAGTCGTGAACAACAGCGGCGGCTCGACGTTGTCCGTGCAGGCGGGTCAGCAGTTCACGTGGTTCTCGCTGGTGAAGCTGTAGATGGATCTCGGCTACATCAAAGCGCAACTCGGCGCGGTGAGCGATGCCGGGACGCGCAAGGCGCTCACCGAGATTTTCAAGCACGTGTGCGAAAGCGTGGATCTGGGCGAGCCGACGCACCAGACCCGCGCCGGCAACGTGGCGGCCTACTACCAGGCGTCGACGACGGGCCTGAGCACGGGCGAGTTTTCGTTTCAGCACGGCCTCGGGGTCGCGCCGTCGTTTGCGATCCCGGTGTTGGACTTGCGGCAAGCCGGCGCCCACCTGGTGCCGTTGGAAGTGGCGCGCGTAGCCGATACGAAGCGCGTCTACCTGAAAAGCACAAGCACGAATGCGGCGTTCGTGCTGTTGATTGGATAGGAGCCTCCCCACCCTATGACGAATCGACGCATCGCGATTGTCGGCACCGCTGAGAGTTGGCGGCAGACACCGTGGACAGACCCGACCCTCGAGATTTGGTCGCTGAACGATGCCTACGTGCTCGGCTTCCCGCGTATCGATCGGCACTTCGAGATCCACCCGATCAACAAGATGGTGTTTCGGTCGAAGCACCAGCGCGTGATCAGGGCCGAGGACGTGCCGCCGGGATCGTTCCTCCGACCCGAGGGGCACATCGAGTGGCTGAAGCGGACGGCGCAAACGATCCCGGTGTTCCTGCAGGACGAACCCGATGCGTCGTGGCCGGTGAACGCGCGCCGGTTCCCGATCGAAGCGGTGCAAGCGGAGTTCGGCATCTATTGGGCGAGCGGCCCGGCCTACATGGTGGCGCTCGCGCTGCTCGAGGGTGTCAGCGAGATTCACGTCTACGGCATCCACCTGGCGACGGCGCACGAATACCGGGAGCAGCGGCCGAACTTTGAATGGTTGCTCGGCATCGCGCAGGGCCGCGGCGTCAAGGTGGTGATGTCGGATGCGTCCCCGGTGCTCAAGCATCCGTGGCGTTACGCCTACGACGAGAAGCCGCAGCCGGCGCCGAGCCCCTACGCGGACGAGTGGGCGGCGGTGCAGAAGGAAAAGGCGGCGCTCATCTCGGCGCTGGTGACGTGGCCGGTGGGCAAGGACAAGACGCGACAGCTGGAGCGGCTGAAGCGGTTGCAGGTCATCGAGGCCGACATTCAGCAGCAGTCGGCGAAGCGATCGATGGGTGGCACGCTGGCGATCCGGTCAGCGGCATAGGAAGGCGCACATGCCAGATCCGATTCAGAACTACCGGGACATGCGCTTTGATGAGCGCGGCCGTCCCTATCTCGTCACGGCGAGTGGGCAGCGGTCGTATGTGCCGCCGGCGATGGCGGCGCAGTATGCCGGATTGTTCAACGAGGCGGCAGCGGCCAACGCCATCGCGACCTTCGGACCAGAGACGGTCCAGCGTCTCCGGCAATTCGCGCAGGCTGGCGGTGTTACGCCCGCGAATCCGAGCGGCAATGTCCCGCGCAACACCTTCGCCAGCCAGAACAACGGATGGAACCCTGATCAGGGCGAGTACGACACCGGCATGAACTGGAGCGGCCTCGGTGGCGCCATCTTGGGCGCGGCCGGGCTGTCGGTGCCTCTCGCGGTTGGCCCCGCGATCGCTGGTCCGGCCGCTGGCGGGGCGAGTGGTGCGGCGGCACCGGCCGTGGCGGCGCCGGCCTCGAATGCCGCGGCAGCGCCGGCTTCTGGCCTGCTGCCGACGAGTGTGCCGGCGGGATTGAAGGCTGCTGCACAAACCACCGTGGGGCCGTCGGTAACGTCTTTAGCTCCGGTCGGTTCGGTGTTGCCACCGGCTGCGACGACGGCCACGAACGCGGCGGCGGGCGGGTGGCGCGGGGCCGCGAATCAGGCGCTCGATAACGCTGGCCCGCTCACGGCCCTCATCGGTGCGCTGGCGGGTGGCGGCGGGGGTGGCGCGCAGGGCGGCGAGTCCGACGAGGTCCGCCGCATTCAGCGCATCACGGAAGCGCGGATGCGACGCGCGGATCCGCTGCATCAAATGATGGTGCAACTGGCGGCGTCACGAATGCCCACGAGTGTGCAGCGGCCGGTGCCTGACGTGCCGCTCCCGGAGTAACTATGGCCTACGTCGATTATCTCGACACGCGCGACGACGACCTCGAGCAGCGCCAGCGGGTGCGCCAGCCGGCCATCACCAGCGGCCCGGCGGGTCCGGCGTATCCCGGCACGCCGCAGCCGACCGTGCGGCGGACGGATACGGAAGTGGACTACGGCGGGGGCAAAGTCGCCACCAAGACCGACGGCGGCTGGATGTATCCGTGGCTCCGGCCACAGCCGTTTCAGGACGTCCTCAGCGATACCGACGTGACCGCGCAGGAGCGGTACGGGCAGATCCGCAGCCAGGCGGCGGCGCAGGGATTGCGCGCGGACGAGAGCGATGCGACCCTCGGCAGCCTCTTTGGCAAGTCGGGCTCCGTGCAGGGCACGATGGACGCCATCGCGAAGGCGCAGCAGGGCGGCGCCTCGCGGGACAGCTACAACCTGCCGGCGGTGCCGTTCCAGTTCTCGGATCCCTATACCAAGCAACTCGAGGACATGGCCCGGCAGCAGATCGGGCAGTTGTCGCAGCCGCAGAGTAATCCGCAACTGGAGAAGTTGCTGGACTTCCTCGGTAAACGCTTCGAGTCGCTGACCGCGACTCCCGGCTACGCGCCCGAAGAGTTGGCGGTGCTGCGGACCCAGATGCTCGATCCCATCGAGCAGGACCGCACAGCGTCGCGCAACCGGGCGATCCAGCGCGCGGCCACGGCGGGCTTCCTGCCGACCTCCGGGATTACCGAACTGACGCAGAGCCCGACGGGCGGGACGGAGCCGCTGGATCTCGCGTTTGACCGGATGCGGGCGGCGGCGCAGCGTGACGTCGCGATGAACGCGATCACCAAGCGCAATCAGGATCTCAATCAGGCGGTCAACATCGGCCAGATCGCCGGCGTGCAGATTCCGCAGATGCAGCGGCAGGAGGACCAGGGCCGCCGGCAGGAGCTCTTGGCGCTCGCCTCGCTGCTCTACGACCTGCCGGCTCGCGCGCTCCAGCAGGCGCAGTCGGTGGTCGGCGGCACGGAAGGACCGCGTGACCTGTTCGCGCAGGCGATGCAGCAACAGCAGATCGCGCAGCAGCAGCGACAGATGAATGAACAGCGATTCGCCGCACTGATGCAGGCGGTGATGGGGCTTGACTTCTGATGCCTGAGACGCCTTTCGACCTCGCACCGGAACCGCTCGCGGACCCGCTCGACCTGTCCGCGATGACAGAGGCGCGCACGCCGCCCTTCGTGTCGCCGGGCTCGCAGGCGCCGAAGCCGCCCGACGACAAGAAGCGACTGATGAAGCTGGCGATCATGCTGCCGCTGGCGATGAAGGCTGGCCCCGGTGCGGTGGATGGCGTGCTCAAAGCGTTCGCGCAGTCGCAGGTGACGGACGAACAGCGGGCGCGACAGGCGCAGATCGACAGCCGCGCGCAGGATCAGCAGGACTGGACGCGCACCTATCAGCAGCGGCAACTCGACCACCAGTCCAAGACGCAGCAGCGCCAACTCCTGGACGACTTCGCGACGAAGGTGCAGGGGCTCGATGACCCGGCCGCCATCAATGCGCTGACGCAGCTCTATACCGCGCAGGCGTCCCGCCTCGGCATCCGGCCGGAGGATCTGACCGCCTACGCGAAGCCCTATCTGGAGCCGTCACGGGTGCAGCAGCGCGCGGCGGCCAAGAAGATCGCGCAGTTGAAGTCGGAGCACGGCGCCGACAAGTGGATGGAGATCGGCGCGCAGTTCACGCATCGGCTGCCGGGAGTGGAGCAGCCGGTGTCGTTCGATCAGTTGCTCGGCATGGCCGGGATGCAGCGCGATCCGAATGCGCCGAAAGCGCAGCAGCCATCAGCGATTCTGCCCGATGTGCCGCTGGATCGGCAGCACGCGATGGCGGTTGCCGCGGGGAACGAGACGCTGGCGAAACAGATCGAAACCGCGATGTCACGGCAGGACGCAACCCGCCGCGATCCACCGCGCCAGCCTATTCAGGTGATGGTGGGGAACTCTGGGCTCACACGCGACCAGGTGAGCGCCGCCGCAGGGCTGCGTGACGACTTCCGCACGGAGTCGAAGGACTTCAGCGCCGCTCGGGACGGATACGAACGGATGCTGGCGGCCGGGACGGATCCATCACCGGCCGGCGATGTGGCGCTGCTGTACGGGTTTATGAAGTTGCTGGATCCCAACTCCGTCGTGCGTGAAACGGAGTTCGCGACGGCTGCGCGCACGGGGTCGCTGCCGCAGCAGATTCAGGCCGCGGCTGAGCGTGTGGTGAACGGGCAGCGGCTCACGAAGGAGCAGCGTGCCGACTTTATGAATCGCGCCCGCGGCTTGTTCAGCAAAGCACAGAACCGACAGAACGCAAGGAAGGCTAATTATCAGCGCCTCGCTGAGCGGTCGGGCGTTCCCGCCGAATTGGTGGTGATGGACGATGCGCCGGTCGAAGAGTCGCCAGCGCAACCGGCGGCAGCGCCAGCCGCCGGGCCAAAAACGCAGCGCATCGGGCGCTTTGAAGTCACGGTGGCGCCGTAGCCATGCCGAAATACACGGTTCGGGATCCCCGGTCGAACAAGGTCGTCACGCTGGAGGGCGACGCGCCGCCCACAGAGCAGGAGCTACATCAAATCTTCGCGTCCATCAACGGCGGCGGCGAGCATGCGTGGCGCACGGCGATGGGGCACCCGGACACGTTGAAAGGGATGGCTGACCCGTTGATCGGGATCGCTAAGAGCGGGATCGATGCGGTGATCGGAGCCGGGGAAACAGCCTACAACGTCGTCCCTGGCGTGCGCCACCTTGTCGACGCTTTGCATGGACCATCAGCGCAGTCGTATAGCGCCGCACGTGAGCAGGTTGGAACGCCGACTAACGACGCCCAACGGTTGGGTTTCGTGGCGGGCCAAGTGGGGCAGTTCGTTGCGCTCCCGGCTGCCCGCGGCGGCGTCATCGGCCGTGCCGCAACCGAAGGCACGCAGGCCGGCGCGCTCACGGCGGCGCAGGGTGGCGATGCGCGTGACGTCGCACTGTCGGCCCTCACCGGCCCGATTGCGCCGGTCGCGTCTCGGTCCACTCCGGCGGTCGGTGCCGCAGCCTCGAAACTGCGCGAATCGGCCGAGGCGAACGTCAGCCAAGCGTTTAACCCCACCGGCCTGCGGAACAAAAAACTCGCCGAGCAGGTGGCGCCTGGCGTGTTGCAGCGCGGGACATACGCGCTCACGCGGCAAGGGCTCAAGGACAAGGCCAGTCGCGAACTCGACACCTTGAGCGGGAAGTTCGACGAGGCGTCAGCTGCCCTACCTTCGGGCGATCGAATGCCGGTGGAGCCTGTGCGCGAGGTTATCCAGCAGGAGATGTTGGGGCTCCTTCAGAAAGGCAGCGCGGGCAAGTCCGTCCCTGTCAACCCGCAGAAGTATCAGGCGCTCGAGGAACTCGACGCCACCCTCGAGCAACTTGGGGACAAGGTGTCGCGCGAAACGCTCCAGGCATTCAAGGAGGAATGGGGCGATGCGGTGGCGCGTGGCGGTGGGTTCGCTGAGCGGGCGGGGGATGCGCTGACGCAGGCCCAGCTCTGGGCCAAGCGGAAAGGCTACGAAGCCGTCCGCCGCGAGCTGGCCAAGGATGCGCCGAACATCGATGCACTCAACGCCGAGTGGTCCTTCTGGAGCAAGGTGCAGGAGGTTGCCGAGGCCACGATTACGCGGGAGAAGCCACAGAAAGGCGCCTTACGGCGGATGGGCGGATTGTTGGGTGGCGTGGCCGGATTCTCCAACGGTGGCGCGCAGGGGGCGGTGATCGGCGCCGGAGTCGGCAGTCAGTTGATGCGGGTGATGGATTCGCCAGGATGGAAGCTCGCTTCCGCGCACGCAAAGAACAAGTTGGCAGAGGCGCTGGTGTCGGCGGACCCGGAGCGTATCGGGGCCGCCGTGGGCCGTGTCGTCGCCTCGATGCCCGTGCAGCACCGGCCGATCCAGCCGGTTGCGGCGCACTAGCGGAGATGGGCGAACCCTGACAGGCGGAAGTAGTACGCGATGGCGATGATCGCGCCGGCGAGGACCAAATACCACTTCACGCCGAGATAGACGAGGCGGATCGGTAAAGGCCACTTCGCGGCGCGGGCGTCAAGACGAGCGAGCCAAGCCAAGCGGACAAGGGTAACACACGAGGCGGGGACCGGCAGCTGGCTAGAGCGACCGGCCCCCTGAGCAGGCACAGCAAGTCATCGGAACCTGCGGCACCTACCTGGGCGGGGACTCTACCCCATCCAGCCGTGATCGCGGCATACAGGGACGGCGAGATATGGGAGACCTGACGCGCGACGAGTTCTTGGCCCACATGGGGTATCTGCGGGAGGACATCGCCGGCGTGCATACGCGCCTCGATGCGTTGAACGGGCAGACCCGCAAACACGGCGAGGCGATTGCCGTCTTACAGGATCGCGACACCGATAGCCGCTCCGAGGCCCGTAAAGGCGGGCTCATTTCCGGCGCGACCGCCGGCACCTTCGTCGGCGGGATCATCGTCGCGCTGTATCAATACTTCGGCGGCGGCAAGTGAGCGAGCCGATCTGGCTCTCCGTCGCGAGAGCCTTCGTCGGCATCGCGGAGACGCCCGGCCCGGCCTCGAATCCCGCAATCCTGCGGTGGGCCGCCGACATCCACGCACCCGCCTACGGCAGCGATGACACGCCATGGTGCGCGGTCTGGATGAACCGGCTGCTGCTCGCGTGTCAGTTGCCGATGGCCGGCACCGGCTACGACCTGCTGCGCGCCAAGTCCTTCGCCACCTGGGGCCAGAAGCTCGCCGCCCCGGCGCTCGGGTGCGTGCTCGTGTTCAAGCGGCCAGAGGGGTATCACGTCGGCCTCTACGTCGGCGAGCGGGCTGACGCCTACCGCGTGCTCGGCGGCAATCAGTCCAACGCCGTCACCTACACCTGGATCGACAAGACGCGCCTGGTCGCCTGTCGGTGGCCGGCGGGCGTGCCGCTGCCGGCGCCGGCCCCCGTGACGGTCGCGACCGATGGGCAGCCGGTGTCGCGGAATGAGGCGTGAGATGGACCGACAGCCGCGCATGGTCGAAGTCGCACAGGTCAACGAACGGGGGCGGCTGGTGGTGCTGCGCCTCGAAGCGCACACGCTGCACTACGCCCGCGCGCACGGGTGGATGGTGTGGGACGACTTCGAGAAGTTGATCGCGACCCCGACGAGTCCTCAAGGAGACGGCGACGATGGCGCTTAAGAATGGCTGGTTCCTGACGCCTCTCCAATTGCAGGAGATGGAGGACGGTAGCCACTTCAAAGTCCTGTCGCCTCTCGTCTACTGCGCCAAGCCCGGCACATTCTACGAAGTACCAGCAGGCACCGTGACGGACTTCGCAAGTGTCCCGCGCGTGCTGTGGAACATCTTGCCTCCGTTTGGCAAGCACTCAAGGGCGGCCGTGCTGCACGACTGGCTCTACCAAGCGGCGCCTCGCCGTATGACTCGTGGTCAGGCTGACGCGCTGTTTTGCGACGCCATGCGCGCGTGCGGAGTGGGGTGGCTGACGCGGCGCGCGATGTACGCGGGGGTTCGGGTTGGAGGGGGGGTGGCGTGGCGGCGGTATCGGGGCGCTTCGCCCACCGTCGCGGACGCCGGTTCTGGGCGTAGCTAAGCTACGCGAACAGGAGCAGACGGTATGACATTGCCACCGTGCCCGTCGTGCGAGCGGGCGCTCAACAAGGTCGGCGCCGAAGCACAGGGGCATGTCTGGACGGACTGCCCCCATTGCAAGCAGACGGCGCTCGTCCGCCTGACGGATCAGGTCATCGTCCGCATCGGCAAGCCGTAATGGCGCAACCGCCACTGTCGCCGGAGGTCGCCCGCGCAACCCTCGCGGCCTTGGCGCAGCATGGGACCGTCACGGCCGCGGCTGCGGCGTGCGGCTTATCGCGCGCCACCTTCCAAGCACGGCTCGCGCGGGCGCGGCAGATGGTCGCCGGCACGCCAGCTCCGGCCGCGTCTGAGCCGCACGACTCCATCTCGGTCTCGGGTGACGCCTGCGAAGTCACCAAGGCCACGACCGAGCGCGTCCGCACACTGGCGGATCTGATTCGCGTCTGCGAGATCGATACGGTCGAATGGACGGTGGAGCGGTGGGTCTGCAACAAGTGGGACTCGGCTGCGAAGCTCGGGAAGGACGCGAGCGAGCGGATCACCGTCACCGAGTTGTATCAGGTCAAGGTGTGGCTGAAGCGCAACACGCCGCTCGTCGTCGCGCGAGACGTGCTGGCGGACCTGGTGGCCGATGCGAAGCGCCAGATTGCCCCGCGGCCGTTCAAGCCGCCACGGTCTCCCCGTGGGTTGATGCTGGAAATTAACCCCACCGACCTGCACCTGGGCAAGCTCGCATGGGGCGCGGAGACCGGGTGGGAGAACTACGACGGCAAGATCGCCGAGCGGATTCTCGAGCAGGCCGTCGAGTCCATCGTCGGCCGAGTCGCTGGGCAGAAGTTCGAATCCGTCCTGCTGGTCGCCGGCAGCGACTTCTACCATTCCGACACTAAGCAGGGCACGACCACCAAGGGCACGCCGCTCGACAACGACAGCCGGTACCACAAGACGTTCCTGTCGGGGCATCGGCTGCTGGTGCGCGTCATCGATCGGCTCGCGGCGCATGTCGCTCCGGTGCGCGTGGTGGTGGTGCCGGGGAATCACGACACGCTCTCAGCGTTCCATCTCGGGCACGCGCTCGACTGCTACTACCACCAGACGAAGCACGTCTCGGTCGACAACGCGCCGACGATGCGGAAGTACCACCAGCACGGCCGCGTCATGCTGATGTTTACCCACGGCAACTCGGGCAAGCTCGAGAAGTATCCGCTGCTGATGGCGCGCGAGCAGCCGCAGATGTGGGCGGACACGTGGTATCGGGAAGCGCACACCGGGGACAAGCACCAGACCAAGACCCTCGAGGTCAACGGCGTGCGGGTGCGGATCCTGCCGGCGCTCTGTCCGCCCGATGCGTGGCATTCGGACAATCACTTTGTCGGCCAGCAGCGCAGCACGGAGGCGTATCTCTGGCACCGCGAGGAAGGCTTGGTGGGGACGGCGATGTACACCATCCCGTCGCCGAGCGCGTGCGCGGAAGGGGCGGCGTAAATGGACGCGGCGCTGGCGTGGATCGGGCAACTCGTCGAGTTCTTCGGCCGGTTCTTCCCGCGCCTGCTCCTGCTCAATACCACTGAGGGCGCGGTCAAGTTCGTGCGCGGCAGTCGCCCGGTGCTGCTCGAGCCGGGCCTGCACTTCTACTGGCCGCTCGTCACCGAAGTCAAAGCGTGGGTGGTCGCCCGCCAGTCGGTGAACCTCTCGGCGCAGACCATCACGACGAAGGACGGCAAGGTGCTCGCGGTCGGTGGGCTGCTCATCTTCCGCATCGTGGATGCGATGCCGCTGATCGCCCATACCTGGAACGCGGACGCCACCGTGCGGGACATCTCGGCCGGCGTGATCCATGACGTGTGTAGCCAGTCGGAGTGGGGCGAGCTCCAGATGGCGAAGAACGACGGCACGCTCAATCGGGCGCTGAAGCGGGAGTTGCGGCGGCGACTCTCCCGGTTCGGCGTGAAGGTCTTGGACGCGACACTCACCGACTTCGCGCCGTGTCGCGTCTATAAGCTCATCACCAGCAACTCGGCGGACTAATGGACACCACAGCACTGCTCACCGAACGCGGGACCACGCACGGATCGTTCACCGATAACGCCCGGTACGCCCAACGGCTCCGCGCCTTCTGGCGTACCTCGCCAGCCTGGGAGTCGATGCCCGACGAACACCGGGAAGCTCTGGATCAGATTGCCGGCAAGCTGTCGCGCATCCTGTCGGGGCAATCGACGTTCCGGGACCATTTCGACGACATCGCTGGTTACTCGGTGCTGGCGGCGAACGCATGCCCGCGCTGACCGGGCTGTTCCTACGAGGCTTCTGTCAAGTGTTCCCCGTCGCCGCGAATACCGCGCTCATCGCCCGCGGCCACCTGTGGGCGGTGTTCGTGCTCGGCTACTGGATCAGTCTGGTGTGGCGGAAGAACGCCCGCCATGCGGCGGCGGAGTGGGGCGGGCTAACGGATCACGCCTACGCGCTCGGCGCGGCCGTGGCGAGCGTCTCAGGGCCGGCGCTCGTCGCTTGGTGGCTGGCCTAGCCGGTTCGGAACCAGACTCGGTACCACAGACCGGATCCGACATCGTCTGAATCCGGCCTGTTTTGTCCATTTCCGTCCCCCACAGTTTGCGCGGCTTACAAGGCGAAACCCGCGTCTTTATTGGAGGAAAATGACACGAAAGTGTTGGGGCGGATGACGGGTCTCGAAGGCGTCAGCCGCGCTGATAACTACTTATCCCGCTGATCGTTAGCGCCGGGTCCAGACTCGGGAACCACAGAAAATCCCCCAAACCGCCCTTCGAGCGCCTCGCTCATCCGCTGCAACCGGCTGTTCAGGACGGGCACATACATCCGTCGCGTCATGCGCGGATCGGTGTGGCCAGCGCCGGCCGCGATGTCGTGGAGGTCGATGCCGCGCTCGCTGGCGGTAATCCAGGTCGAGTGCCGCGCCTGGTAGAACCGCACGCCCGCCGGCCAGCCCGCCGAGCGCAGCGCCCGCACGAAGCCGCCGTGGAAGAACGGCCCCCACGCATTCGCCTCTTTGAAGAGTTGCCAGGCGGCGAGCATATCGTCGTTCAGGTAGAGGCCGGGGCAGAAGCCGCCTTTGCCGTCCCGCGGCACCCACACGCGCTGCTCGAGATCGACATCGCCCGGTTCGGCGCGCATGACCTCGGACGGGCGCTTGCCGGTCGACACCAGCACACGGAAGCGGGCGCGCGTCTTGGCGTCCTTCAGGATGCCGGCACGCTCGCGGCGCTGGAGTTCCTGATCGATGGCGATCATCGTCGCATCGGGCACGCGCTGGATCGGCGTGCGCGTCACGGGTAAGTGCGCGACGTCATCGCAGGGTGTCGGCGCCTTCGCCCCGTCGAGCACATGGAACAGGTGGCGGAGCGTGTCGCAGTAGTGGTTGATCGTCTTGGGCGATAGCGGGCCGGTATGCACGCGGCGCCGTTTGGTCGGCTGCGGGCGATCCGGCCGGCCTTCGGTGAGCCAGTAGACGCGGGCGGCGAGGACATCGGCGCTCGTGAGGCGGTGCCGGTAGACGTTGCCGTAGAGTTCGCACCACGCGACTAGGTGATCCTCGCGATCGTCGGCCGACTTCAGGTGCGCGACCAGCTTCAGGTATCGGGCGGCATCGCGGCGTAGGGTGTACAGCTCCGCGGCGGGTGTGGCCTCCCGGCCCTTGGCGGTCAGCTCGGCGTGCTTGGCCTTCAGCTCTTTGAGGGTCGAGTCGGGCGGCATCCGCTCGGAATACGGCACGCCGCCCACGGTCACGCGGACTTCGTAGCTGCTGCCCTTCTGGCCGTCCTTGCCGTCCTTCGAGCCGTCGCGATAAATGCCTTTCGCGACGCGGACGCGCTTACCGACGCGGGGCATGTGTGACCTTGGATGTCATGGACTTTCGCTATTCTTTTGCGGACGGCATACGACAGAATCGTAAAAGAATTAACAACCTCAGCCATTGAAACGGAGTACAAACTGATCTACCGTTGCGTCGGCATCCTGATTTTCTTCCGTCCGTAATACCGTCTTGACCGGAGTGTGTTCCATGCCTCACTCGTCGGCGGCGTCCCCGTTAGTGAGTGCCTTGGAGGCCGTTACCCTCGGCGTCCTCGGTTTGCCCTTGGATGTGGTGCAGGAGCAATTCTTAGCCCTGCCTCCTGATCTGCAGGCGGCGATTCTGCTGTGGATTCGTCGCGAATGGGAGATGCACGGCGCTTGTCTGCAAAGTGCATCATCCGCTTCAAGATGCCACGCGCCTCTTCATCCAACGCCGGCCACAGCTCGGCAATCTGCCGTCCTTCGATTTCCGCGTCGGTCAAAGCGCGCGGCGCAGCTACATCCGCCCCCTCGATAAACGTGGAGAGCGGCACCCCGATCGCCCGACAGATGGCCACGGCGGTATCCAGGTCCGCCCACCGCGGCTCGGGCGCGTTCTCGTCCACGTATTGCGTGACCCAATTCGGTGTTCGATCAATGGCTCGCGCCAAGGCTGAGGCGCGGCCATGTTCGGCTTTCACATATGCCCGCACGTACGCCTTCAGGCGCTGTGCGATCGGCCCCGCCTTCGCCATTCATCTCGCATCTTCTGTGAAAAAGTTCACGAAGTAATAACTTTCACGAACCGCTAAAAATAGTTGTTGACGCGAGTTCACGATTCGTGAATACTCTGCGTCATGCTTCCGAAGGCCAAGCGCGACGCAATCAGGCGGCACTTCCGCCTGCTCCGCATCGCCATCGATAAGACCCAACTCGAAGTCGAGCAGGAAGCCGGCATCGCGGCCGGTCGCTACTGGCAGATCGAGAACGGCGTCAAGTTGCCCGAGCCCGACGAGTGCCGGCGACTGGCGCGCGTGTTCCGGGTCCGGGTCGGGGATCTCCCAACCGCCACCACCGAGCCGCCGAAGGAGGCGAAGGCGTCATGACGCCTCGCGCCTTCGATCCGCTGGATCGCGCGACGTGGCCCGACGTCCTCTCGATCGAGGAAGTCGCCCTCATCTATCGCCGGAGTGCGGAAGGCATCCGGCATTCCCTGAAACCGAGTGCGCGACGGGTGGCGTTCAGCCCGCGCCCGTTCTTGGGTCGGCCGTTGCGCTGGCGCAAGGCGGACGTGATGCGGGACTTGGACGGCCAGCGGTCGGTGCCGTCGCTGCGGAGGCTCGCATAGCCATGTCGATCGACCTGGTGCTCGACGGCTGGATGGCGGCGCTGGTGGTCGCGACCGTGTGCGAAGGCATCGCCCTGGTGTGGGTGCTGCGACAGGTGCGGGCACGGACGCATCAGGCGAATCCTCACTGGACAGAGGAAGGGAAAGGACCGCAGCGATGGTGAAGAAGAACGAAGGGTCGCGCGTGGAGGGTGCGGGAGTCGCGAGCGACGGTTACTCCCTTGTTGACGATCTGCGCGATGCCGCCGACTACCTGCGGAGTCTCGATGCGGAGTTCATGCCGGACCCCGCGATGTTGGCGAGTTGTGGCGACGCCATCGGTCGCGCGCTGGTGGTGCTGGCGCAGCGAGACGCGCTGCTGGCGTCGCTGAAGGCCATCCGGTTTCTCTCCGGTCGGGTCTGGGGTATCGCGGCAGCCGCCATTGTCTCGGTCGAACCGGCCGAGCGAGAGAAGGAGAGCAAGTAGATGGCGACGAAGAAAGACACAGATACGCGCGTGGAGGGTGCGGGAGTCGTGAGCGAGCCCCAACGTACCGCGGCCTTCGTTGCGCCCAACTCGGATGAGGCCGCCGTGATGGCGGCATGCCGGGACCATTCCGTGTGGCGGCTGGTGAATCGAGTCGAGGCACTGGTCGAAGCCACCAGGCAAGCGCCAGCCCATTTCCTGCGCCACGCAGCGTCTATCTCGTGGCTGCTTGCCGAGATCCGTGGCGAAGTGCGGAAATCGGTGATGGCGCAGAGCGCCAACACTAGTGACCCGCAAGTCGACTTCGCGCTTCAGGTACTCCGCAACTGTGGCGTCGATACCGAGTGCGGCGCGTGCATGGAGATCGCGTTCTGTGGCTCGCATCTGACGGCGCCGGAGCATGAGTGCGGGCGCGCGATGCTCGCGAACAAGCTGATTCAGCCGCTCCCGTGGCGCGCGGAAGCCCAATGCGATGACCTGTGGCGCGTCGTCGACACCAACGACTTCACGGTGCTTGGCGGCGTCACGGCCGACGAGGCCCGCTACATCGTGGAAGCCTGCAACGCCTATCCCGCCCTCAAGGCGCAGCGAGACGCGCTGCTGGCGGCGCTGAAGGCGGCGACCGGGTACATGACGAACGCAGTCATCGGCGTGAGAGCCGGCGAGAAAAAGGATGCGACTGTCGCCACCTTGAACGCTGGCCTGTACCGCACGCGCGCCGCCATTGCCTCGGTCGAATCGGCCGAGCGCGAGCAGGAGAAGTAGGTGGCGATCGATCAGCCGAACGAGCCGACGCACATCTACGAACTGAACTGGCGCGGCGAGGTGTGTTCCTACCCGATTGTGCACCGCACGACTAAGACCGTCGTGGTGCGCTCTGGCTACGACGGGCGCAACCGCCGCGTGTCGCTCCATAACGCCAATTTCTCTGTCGAGGCGCTGTGGGACCGCGTGCTGGACGAAGCCGACCGGGAGGTCATGTTGGCGCACGCGCGGTGGCTGGGCGCCAAGGCCCGGAGGCAGGAGCGTTACGACCGCGCGCCCTCGTCGGTCCGTGAGGCGCGCGGCGATCAATCGCCAGCGGCCGGGCGCGAGTCCGACGCGGAACGCGGACGCGAAGCCGTCCCCGCGCCGCAGATCCAAAAGGACGTGCGCTGATGTCCTCACTGCCCATCCTCAAAGGCGATCCGGTCCTGGATGGCCTGTCGCATCTCGCGGATCGCGGCGGCGAGGCGGGAACCGGATCGCTGGGGCTGCTGCACTGCCTGAGCGACCCGGTCCGAGTGGGGGATTGCTGGTGGGTGAAGTGCGCGTGCGGCTGGTTGCGGGCCTTCGACCGTCGTGAGGACGTGCCGCTCGTCTGCGGTGTCGCGGACGCGGAGGCCGACCTGTTGGCGGCGACCTTCAAGGCGCGGCAGGAGTTCGCCACGCGCAAGGCGCTGATCGACAGCGTGACCGAGATCGAACAACGGCATCTGGTGCGGGCGACGGCGACGGTCTGACGAGTTCGACATGACGATGACGAAGCTACAGCGAGCCTTGCCGCCGATGGAACTTCAGAGTGTTTCGGGGCGCGGGCATACCGCGAAGGCGACCCTTCAGAAAGTTTCGTCCCACCCGTCAGGGCTGGTGCTGCAGGCGCTCAATCGCGCGTCAATTTCGCAGAAGGAAGCGGCGCTCACGATGGGGATTTCGGAATCGCTGCTCGCCCGCCAGTTGAAGGGGGATGAGCACCTGTCGTGGCAGCGGATGTTCTCGCTGCCGGATGCGTTCTGGTTGGAGTTGCTGATCGTGTTGGCCGAGGCGCGCGGGATCGCCACGGTGCGGACGCAGATCGAGTTTGAGCGCAAGAGCGCGTAGGAGCAGCGATGTCTAAGGTTGCGACGATGTTCCCGATTGCCGACGTGACGACCGCCGAAATGGCGTTCGGCGGCGACACCGACAAGCTGATGCCGGCGATGAAGGACATCCCAAAACAGTTCCGCAGCCACAACGGCACGAAGTGGAACCGCTTGGCGAGCGACTGGTTCTTCAGCGGCGTGGAGAACCTGAGCTTACAGCCGCGCGATGGCGTGGACACGCAGAAGGCGCTCCGGCACATCCGCGCGATTCTCATTTCCTTCGCGCCGAAGCACGAGCACAAGGAAGCAGGAATCGCCTACCTGCTCGACCAATGGTTCAGCGATGGGACGTGGGACCGCGCCAAGTAACAGCACGGCCTAGAGGTTGGAGTGCTGAAGGTTCAGGCTCGCGACGGGCTGATCAATCGACGGGATTGAGAGGAAGAGAACCGGCGCGTGTGGGCGATGCGAGCGCACCGCCCCACTCCACGACATGAAGAAGGCCGCGGCGCTGCGGGTAACAGCGCCCACGGCCAAGTCCACATACCGAAACGGAGTCGATATGGAGACCAGTCCTCAGAGTAACAGACCGCACCTCCGGCTGGCGTGGAGCCATCCGGGATTCATTCAGCCGCCGTTGCCGATGCCGCAGGTCGAGGTGTGCTGCCTCGCGGCCCGGTGCCCGTTTCGTGCGACGGCCATCGATAAGGACCGCGCCCTGGCGAAGCTCGAGGCGCATCTGTCGTCGTTTCATCCCGAATACCTCGGGCCGGATCGGGCGGCGTAGTCATGCCGCAACAGAAAGCAGGTACGCGCGTGGAAACGATGGGTCGCACGAACAATAGCCCTACCGCGGGGCAGGGCGTCGCTGACGCCGGCAGCGGTGTCTCTCTGCCGCGCAACGTCTACGCGCTGATCGCGGCGGTGAGTGCAGAGCTGGCGCAGACGGGTATCAGCAAGAACCGCGAGAACCAGCAGCAGCACTACAGCTTCCGCGGGATCGATGACGTCTACAACGCGCTCGCGCCCGTCCTTGCCCGTCATGGCCTGGTCATTCTGCCGCGCATGGTGAGCCGAGCGTGTGTTGAGCGCACGACGCAGAAGGGCGGCGTGCTGTTCTACACCACCGTCGAGGCCGAGTTCGAGTTCGTGTCGGCGCATGACGGGAGCCGCCACACCGTGCGGACCTACGGCGAAGCGATGGACTCGGGCGACAAGAGCACGAACAAGGCGATGAGCGCCGCCTACAAGTACGCCGCGATGCAGACGTTCTGCATCCCGACCGAAGGCGACAACGACACGGACGCCACCACGCACGACGGGATTGCGCCGAAGGACGACGGCTACAGCGACTTCCTGGCGGACATGGAAATCGTCGCGCAGGAACAGGGCTACGAGCCGCTGGTGGCCGCGATCAACAAGGCAGCGGAAGCGCACCGGACGAAGCTGCGGGCCGATGGCCGCAACTGGTCGCGCCTGAAGCAGATGGCCGAGGCGGCTGATAAGTCGCGCAAGGAGGCCGCGTGAAGCCGTTCGACGTCATCACGGCCGACCAGCGCAGCTATGCGTGGTACGCCGCACGCCTCGGCTGCCTCTGCGCCTCCGACGCCGCGAAGATGTGCGCCACCGTCAAGAGCGGGGAAGCCGCCGCCCGGCGTGATCTGCGGATGCGCCTCGTCTGCGAGCGGCTGACGGGTCGGCCGGTCGAGGACACCTACACGAACGCCGACATGCAGCGCGGCCTGGAGTTGGAGCCGCAGGCGCGCATCGCCTACGAGTTCAAGGCCGGCGTATCGGTGCAGCAGACCGGCTTTCTGCGCCACCGGGACATGCTGGCCGGCTGTTCCCCGGACGGCGTGATCGGGGACTTCGACGGGCTGGTGGAAATCAAGGCGCCCCGGCCCGCCCGACACCTCGAATACCTGCGCGGTGGGCGCGTGCCGCTCGATTACCTGCCGCAGTTGACGCACCAACTCTGGATCAGCGGCGCGCAGTTCGTGGATTTCGTCAGCTTCGACCCGACGATGCCGGAGCGGTTGCAGCTGTTCGTGGCGCGGCTCGAGCGGGACGAGGCGGCGCTGGCGACGTACGAGAAGAAGGCGCTGGCCTTCCTGGCAGAAGTGGATGCCGAAGTCGCGGCACTGCTGACGATGGCAGACCACGAATCGGTGATGCGCGCCGCGGTGACGGCGTAGGAGAACGGGCGATGGCAGACGACAAGGTGTTCCTGCGGTGCAGCGCGAAGGCGCGCACCTTCAACAACGGCGGCTCGGTGTTGCGGCTCGGCGTGAAGGTCGAGGACTTGATCGCGTTCGCCAAGCAGCACGGCAACGAGCGCGGCTACCTGAATCTGGAAATCAAGGAGCGGCGCACGGCCGGCAAGTACGGCGACACGCACAGCGTGACGCTCGACACCTACCAGGGCAAGGGCAACGGAGCGGCGGCGGGCGAGGAACCGCCCTTCTGATGGACGCCGGGCACTGGAACGGTGACGACGATCGCGACTTCGGCCCGGTGGTCGAAGAAGAACGGTGCTGGGATTGCCACGCGGCCGAGGACGAGGACTGTGCCCCGGACTGCGGCTGTCTCTCCTGCCGGCGTGAGGTACCGACGGCGCGACAGCGGCGGATCCTGCACCACGCGAACGCGGCACGGGTGCGCGGCGAGCACGAGATGGCCGATGTGTTCATGGCCCTGCTGAAAGAGGAGTTGGCGGCGTGACCCTGAACGAAGAACGGATCCAGGAGTTGATCGCGGCGCTCGAGGAATGCCGCGACTACTTCGACACGCGGGCGGATGTGACCGACGACGGCGAGGGGCGACCGCAGGCGAATACGGAGCTGCGCCTGTGGGAGCAGATCGACGCGACGCTGGCGCGGTGCAAGCGGTAGATGGCCGAGCGCGAACAGGTCTCGACGTGCAAGACGTGCCGGCGCCCGTTCAAGCGGACGCTGAAGCAGAACGCCTACTGGCACGCCGAGCCGTTCCTGAAGTTGTCGCAGGCGATGGGGGTGTCGGTGAACCACGCCAAGTTCATCGCCATGACCGAGTTTTGGGGATGGGAGCCGGTGACGGTGCGGGGCGAGCGCCTGATGGTGCCGGTGAAGGTGCATACCTCGGACATGACCGTGCAGGAGGGAACGGCCTTTCTGGATTGGTTGATTCCCTGGGCGGCGGAAGAACACGGCGCGGAGATTCTGCTGCCGGATGAATGGCAGACGAGGGCGGCATAGATGAACACCGAAACACAAGCAGCCGTTCAGGTAATCGCGATGGTTTTTTGGCCTGTATCGGCGGTCGCGTTTGGTTGCTGGATGGATAGCGCTGCGGCCGGTTGGTTCTGGCTGTCGGCGACGTGGCTGGTATCCGTGATTCTCGACACCGCAGCCGAGAAGGTTGGCCGATGACACCACTCCCACTCTTTGATCGGATCCGCCGCGAGCGCACCGCCACCGACGCGGACCTGGCGCGCGTGATCAGTGCCTTGGCGGGGCGCGGCTGGCGGAAACGCGAGGACGTCGCCCGCGAGTTGCAGCTGTCGATCCGCAAGGTGCGGGCGATTGCGGAAGCCTCGCACGGGCAGATCGTCGGCGGGAATCAGGGCTTGGCGTTGACCTGTGAGATTCCGGGGCCGGAGGCCGAGCGGTGTGCGCGGCGGTTGGAATCGCAAGGGCGGGCCATGTTGCAGCGGGCCGTCCAGATTCGTCGGGCGATGCACTCGACACAGAAGGCGGCGTGATGGAAGAACAAAAAGCAGACAGGCGCGTGAACGCTTCCAACGAGGTGACGCGCCACGCGCTTGAACGTATCGCGCAATTGGCGTGGCGCGGCTATGGAGATTGCGCGTACTGCCGACGGGTCTACGAGATATGCCGCGATGACATCGGAGTGATGGACGGCGGCCAATGGCGGGCCGCGCGCTAATGCTGCTGCGCTGGTTCTCCCGTCGTGATCCCGATCGCGTCGCGGCCTCCTGGTTACGGGATCAGCAGCGATCCCTCATGCGGATTGAGTATCACGGGCCGTCGATCACGCTGCCGATCCGACGACCGGATCAGCAGAACTCTGTGTGGAACTCGTGGGCCTTGCGGCGACAGGCGAGAAAGGACGTGGCGTAGTGACGAAGAAGAACGAGAGGCGCGCCGGCGAATCGGTTGCTGATTCCAGCGCCAATGCTACCGCGTCGGCGGGCAGTGTGACTCGTGGCAACGGTGACTCGGTACGACACACGCCGGGGCCGTGGGCCGTCAATCCATTCAAGGCGCAAGTCGATGCCTTCGACATCGGCGAGCCGTTGCCGGTGTGCCAACTGCTGTGGCCGACCGAACTTCGCACCGAAGCGGTGACAGAGGCCAACGCGCATCTGATCGCTGCCGCGCCGGAGTGTCTGGAGGCGTTGAGAGCACTGCGCCTTCGGCTGCATTTTGTCGGGATGCCACAAGAGCCCAGGCGCGACGACGGACGCCCTGACTGGCGACCAGAGATCGCGCTAATGGAAGCCGCCATCGCGAAGGCAGAAGGTCGCTAATCCCCATGAGCCTCTTTACCTGGCCGAAGGGCGAGACGTAGATGGCGAATCCCTCATTGAAAGCCGGCGCCCTGGCGAAGCCGCTGCCGCGGGCCTTGAAGAAGGCGCAGGACCGCCGCGAGGCCAACGCTGCACTCGATCAGGCGTATGCCGACGTCGACCTGAGGGATGGTCCCTACAGCCGCATCTCCGGCCGCTACACGTCGTCAGGCGCCGTCGATCCGCGTGTGCGTCGGGAGCATCACCACATCCGGCCGCGCTCGACGCATCCGGAGTTGACGGCGGACCCGCGCAACATCTTCGTCTGCACGGCCGAGGAGCATCAGTTGATCCACGCGGGCGCGATTGAAGTGGAAGGCGTGAACGCGGCAAAGGAGCTGCGCTTCCACTGGAACCGGGCGATGGTGGCGCGAGGCAAGGAACCGTTTGAGATACGACAGCACAGGACGCGGAGGGATGGATAGATGCAGTTGACGATGACCAGCCCATGTCCCAAATGCCCGTTCCGAACAGACATCGCGCCATACCTGCGCGCGAGCCGGGCGGCTGAGATCGCTGATGGCCTGACGCGCCTCCAAGGCTCGTTCCAGTGTCACGCGACGGTGGACTACTCGGGTGACGAGCCACGCGAGGATACGCCTAATGCGCAGCACTGCGCCGGGGCGCTGATCGTGCTGGAGCGGATGAACCGCCCGAACCAGTTGATGCGCTGGATGGAGCGGATCGGCGCCTATGACCGTCGCGGGCTCCAGATGGATGCCCAGGTATTTGCGTCGATGCGGGCGTTCATCGCAGCCCATGTTGCCAGCGGTCGGGCGCGTCCGGTTGCGCGGAAGGCAGACGCGAAGCCCTCGCCGCGCCGCAGATCCAAGAAGGGTGCGAAGTGAAGCCGAGTTACGACGCGATCCAGAAGGGGGCGGTGTTGACGACGTGCCTGCGCTGTGGGCGGTCCTACTACATGACCCATCCCCAGCCCTATTGTCAGACGTGCCGAGAGCAGGAGCAGAAGTGACCTCAACCCTGTTGCACGGCGACAGCCGCGACGTGCTGGCGACCTTACCGGAGGCGTCCCTCGACGCTTGCGTGACGGATCCGCCCTACGAGCTTGGCTTCATGGGGAAGGCGTGGGACCGCAGCGGTATCGCGTTCGATCCCGCGTTCTGGCGGCTGGTGTTCCGCGTAATGAAACCGGGCGCGCATCTGCTCGCCTGTGGCGGGACGCGCACCTATCACCGGATGGCGAGCGCCATCGAGGATGCGGGCTTTGAGATTCGCGATTCACTGGCGTGGTTGTATTCGACTGGATTCCCTAAGAGCCTGAATGTCTCCGTCAACGATGCCTTCTGCCAATGCACACCGTCCGCGCAGACGGCCGAACGTGTCCTGCGATCTGTGTGGCGCGGGCATGTATCGGCGTCCGTCGACGCTGGCGACGAACGCGGGGAAGTTCTGTTCACGGGCTTGCAGGAACCGAGCGCACCGACCGACGGGCCGCAGGGGTCCGAACCCCAGATTGCAGGGGCCGCGCAATCCGGCATGGAAGGGGGGTGTGACGGTGTTCCGCAAGCATGGGAACTACAAGCCGATCACGTACGTGCGGTGCCCGCCGGAGTTTCTAGCGATGGCGCGTGCGGACGGGTATGTGATGGCACACCGGCTCATCATGGCGCGATTGGTAGGGCGCCCGCTGATGCGAGTCGAAGTGGTGCATCACGTCAACCACAACCCGCAGGACAACGCACCGGAGAACCTGGAACTGTGGCCGGACAACCGCTCGCACAAGCTGGCGGAGCATGGCCGGTTTGTTCTCGGTGTCGCAAACCTGTTGTGCCCGAAGGACTCGGCACGGCGCTGAAACCGGCGTATGAGCCGATTGTGCTGGCGCGCAAGCCGTTCAAGGGCAATGTGGCCGGGAACGTGGCGAAGTTCGGGACCGGGGCGCTGAACATCGACGCCTGCAGGGTCGCGAGCGGGGCCGACCACGCGGAGAAATGCGCGTCTGTAGTGGGCCTTGCATCGAATCGCAACGGGAACTGTTACGGCGAGTGGACGGGCGAACGCGAGGACTCCTACAGCCAGCTTGGCCGCTGGCCTGCGAATGTCTGCCTCGATGACCTCGCCGCGCTGGTGCTGGACGAACAGAGCGGGGACGTCGGCGGCGGCATCCCGAGTGGCGAGCGCAATGGGCCATCGTGGGACGGCGGCGGTGGGTGGGCAGCGTACAAGTCCCAAACGGGACACGAAGATTTCGGCGGCGCCTCCCGCTTCTTCTACGTCGCCAAGCCCTCCCGCGAAGAACGCGACTACGGCTGTGATGACCTGCAGGCGCGCACGGCGGGCGAAGCCACGCACCGGGACGACGGCACGGCTGGCTTGAACAGCCCGCGCGCCGGCTCAGGCCGCACCGGAGGCGCCCGCAACATCCATCCAACCGTGAAGCCCGTCGAGTTGATGCGCTGGCTGGTGCGGCTGGTGACGCCGCCCAACGGCACCGTGCTCGATCCGTTCATGGGCAGCGGCACGACCGGCATGGCCTGCAAGTACGAGCAGCGCGGATTCATCGGCATCGAGCGGGAGGCCGACTACCTCGAGATTGCCCGGCGACGGATTGCGGCGGTGGCGCCGCTGTTTGGAGCGCCGCAGTTAGCTCCGGCCGGCGACGCGGTAGCCCGCGCCGTCTCGGGTCAGGCAGAGCCGAACACGCGCGCATCTAAAAGCTCTTCGCTTTTTCCTGATGGCACTGGAGAAGCCGCATGACGGTCTTAGCGATCGATCCCGGTCCTGAGCAGAGCGCCTATGTCGTGTGGGACGGCCGATCCGTGCAAGACCACGGGAAGGACGCGAACGACCTGCTGCGCGGCTACCTCGGATGTACGCCGTTGCCGGTTGTGATTGAGCAGATCGCAAGTTACGGCATGGCCGTTGGGGCCGAGGTCTTTGAGACCTGCGTATGGACAGGCCGTTTCATGGAGGCCGCCTCGCGGAGTCAGTTCCGGCCACCCGTGATCCGCCTGCCGCGCCGCGACGTGAAGCTGCACTTGTGCGGCTCCGCTCGCGCGAAGGACAGCAACATCCGCCACGCCTTGATCGATCGCTTCGGCGGCAAAGAGAAGGCCATCGGCACGAAGGCATCGCCTGGGCCGCTCTACGGCTTGAAGGCGGATACCTGGCAGGCGTTGGCCCTCGCGGTGACGTGGTTGGACTTACACGGCCAGCCCGCCCGCGACGAGACGGCGAGCTAGAGGACGACAGAACGTGATCGGATTGAACGCTGCGCGCGAGTGGCGGCGGTAAGTGACCGGTTAGTAAGCGAGTTAGACGGTTTCGAGCGGTGCGTGCGGCTGACGCGCACCAGCAATCAGACAGCACATCAACCCTTACCTTCAGGACATGGCAACTCGCGCACTCGTCAGGAGGCTCACCGATGCCGGCTGACCGGATGTTCCACAAGCGACTCGGGCACTCGCAGAAAGTGTCCGCGCTGACCGATTTTGAATATCGCGTCTGGTCGCAATACCAGCTGTCGGCGGATGACTTCGGGGTGATGCGGAAGTCCGCCGTGCAACTCCAGGCGGACAATGACAACCTCGCGAAGCGTTCAGCGACCACGATTCATCGAGCTTTGAAGCATCTGGTTGAAGTCGGGCTGTTGGTCCGCTTCGATCACCAGCTCCAGAGCTACGTCTGTCAGCGAGACTGGCAGGATTTCCAAAAGGTCACGTACCCATCCAAGACCATCAACCCGAAGCCGCCAGCCGACCTGATCGCGACGTTTTCCGAACAAACTCGCGAGTTGTTCGAGCTGCACCCCGGCGCACGCAAGCTGCTGACGAAGAAAAACTCCGAGAAAACTTCAGAAGAACTTCTGGAAAACTCCGGGAAAACTTCAGAAACATTTTCTTCCCCGCGCGCGTGCGCGCCCGCGAAACGGCTAACGGCTAACGGCTCAGGGCTAACGGCTCATGGCTTGGAAGGGGGAGCGGGGGGAACCGCGCCGCTCGATCTGTGGCTGCGCGAGCTGCAGGACTCGCGGTATCCCTCCCGCCGCGTGACGCGCAATCACATCACGTCCACCGCGTTCGTCGACGCCATGCTCGGCTATCCCGAAGGACCGCACGCGGCGTGGGCGCTGTTGTGCGCGAACCTGGCGGCCAACATCGCCAGCCACGAATGGCGCGTTCGCGGCTACGTGCCGAAGCTCGAGAACTACCTGCGCGACGGGTTGTGGCGGAACGACCCGCATCCCGTGAACGCGCCGGCCGCCGAACAACTCACCGCCAAGACGAATCGCACCCTGTCGGCCGCGGCCGAGATTCTTGGGGAACGGAGGCCCGCATGACCGTCGAAGAATGCACCGCCATCCTCGCGCCCGTCGCGCTGGCCCTGAGAGCCGACGTCGACGCGCCGACCTTCCGTGCCTATGCACGGGCACTCGAAAACGTCCCTGCGGGGCTGCTAGAGGCCGCAGCGGGCAGTCTGCTCCAGCGTGCGGACGTGAAGTTCTTTCCCACGGCGCCCGAGTGGCGCGGGTTCTGTGAGCAGGAGCGGCGTCGGCTCCTGGCCCTGCACGCCTACGACGGCTGCGCGGAGTGCGAAGGATCGAAGGGTTGGCGGGCGGTGCAGGCCGAGCGCGGGCCGGCGGTGGAGAAGTGCCCGTGTCGCCAGCGCCATGCCGACAAGCTCGAACGGCTTGGGTTGACCACGGCACCGCTCGCACAGTTGCCCGCGGCGACGGAGCCGGAGGCGGACTACCACGACGAGCCGGAGACGTTCGACGCGCTGCCGGTTGACGTGCGCGGGCGACTCGGATCAATCGCGAGCGCACACAGCTTGCGGAGGGTGAAGTGATGCGCCGTCTGATGGCCTACATCAAACGTGGCGAGTTCCAGACGGGACTTATCGATGTGTTCCCGTGGGGCAACGGAGACTTCCGCCCGAGCATCTGGTTTCGGGTGCCGGGCGGCTGGATCGCCATCTTCTTCGGCTGGCAGTGGCCGAGCGTATTGGTGCTGCGATGACAGCCGCAAATATGGATCGACGCAATGAGCAGGTCCGCCCGGCCTTGGGTCGGCCGCCACGATTGGTGCCTGGTCCGCCGGTCCTGTGCCGCACCTGTCAGACGGTCCGTATCGCGCCGTCGCACGCGCAGAACGGCTACGTCAACTGCCGGGCCTGCCGCCCCCCGCGCCGGCCGATCGAATACGTGCCCTGTCCGTGTGGCACCGGCCAGATCCGCGGCGGGGACTACCGCAACGGCACCCGGCGCTGCCGGACCTGTATCGGGGCGCAGGGCATCGGCGGACGGAAGGCGAGCGCGTATCACCCGTGCGGCTGCGGCGGCCAGATCGCGGCGAGCGCGTGGGCGAGCGGCTTGCGGCGGTGTCGGGCCTGTCGGGCACAGCAGCCGGGCGCCATGCCGCGGACCCGGACGCCACGGGAGGCCGTCGTGCGGCGGCCCAGGCCTCGGTTGGTGCAGTCCTCGACGCCGTCCTGGTGGATGACGGTGGATCGCTCCGGCTTCACCGCACGAGCGGAGCAGGAAGTGACCCGGATGCAGGCGAGTCCGAAGGGCTCCTACATCCCCTACATGGGGGAAGCGATGGAGATCCGATCCCACCGATCGCAGGGAGAGGCGGCGTGAGCCTCACGGTCGGGTCGCTGTTCGCTGGTATTGGCGGGTTTGATCTCGGGCTGGAACGAGCCGGGATGCAGGTCAAGTGGCAGGTTGAGATCAATCCGTTCTGCCGGCGGGTGCTCGAGAAACACTGGCCGGGTGTGAGGCGTTACGAAGATGTCCGAACGGTTGGAGCAGAGCTTGAGCGAGTCGACGTCATCTGCGGCGGATTCCCCTGTCAGGACATCAGCAGCGCCGGCGCCAAGGCTGGTCTCGATGGCGAGCAGTCCGGTCTTTGGTTCGAGATGTCTCGACTCATTCGCCTCTTACGACCCAGATACGTCGTTGTGGAGAACGTCGCAGATCTCCTTTCTCGGGGGCTTGGCCGCGTTCTCGGAGATTTGGCCGCGAGCGGGTATGACGCGGAGTGGGACTGCATACAAGCTGCGGCCATTGGCGCCCCGCATGGCCGTGACCGTCTCTGGCTCGTCGCTTATCCCCACACCGACAAAGGGCGACGCGAAATCGGCGGCCAACGCGACAGCACGACGCTTCAGGGTGCCGCCCACGGGAGTACACGCCGGCACGACCTTGACCGACTACGTACGGATGTACCCAACGCCGATGGCGCGCACCAAGGGTGGGCGCGGCGGTGGACGGGGCAAGGGATCGATTTCGAGAGGTGGCGGGCTGATGCTCGACAACGTGCTGGGTGGCAAACCGAACCCGACATTCGTCGAGTGGCTGATGGGGTATCCCCTGGGATGGACAACGCTCGACTCGCCGCTCTCGGCAACGCCATCGTCCCATTCATCGCCGAGTGGATCGGATACCGGATCCTCGAAGCGGAAGCGGCAACAGTAACGGACGCAGGAGATACCCATGCAGCGTGACGCGGTAGTTCCAGGTGGTGAGTTGGCGAAGCACGGCCTGTCCACGCGCGACGAAAAGCACTTCTCCCCCGCGTCCGGTGGAGGCGAAGCCCTCCCCGCGCCGGAACCGTTGATCGAGCAGTTGCTGGCACTCGCCAACACCCTCGGTAACGGCGACGAGGACATCGTGCGTGAGGCCGCGCGAGTGCTGTCAGCCTCCGGTGCGCCGCAGACCGCGCAGGAGCCGGACGAGGACGAGCGCGACCACATGCAGCGTTCCCCCGCCGATACGACCGGCTATCGCCAGAAGGCGCAGACCGCGCAGGACGAGCTTGCCGACCTGCTGCCCGATTTGCTTGAGGCAGGCGTTTGCGAGATTCCTCAACCGCTTCGACGACGGACATACCTGCTGTGGCAACAACTACGGGCTTACGGTGTGCCGCAGACCGCGCGGGAGTGGGGGCTTGACGCCGAGAAGCTGAAAGCCTTGGCCAAAGAGCACGACGCACGGCCTGCCGAGGCGCAGACCGCGCAGGAGCAGGCACCAGAGCAACCGGAGTTGAAACCGTGCCCGTTCTGTGGCGCGGAGGCCGAAATCGTCGCCGTCGAGGAACCAAGCAACGTCGGGGGATACGTCGTCAGTTGCAAGGGGTGCGAAGCATCGACGCGCGTCTGGTTCCCGATCAAAGACCGTGTGGATGGAATCTTGCGGGATGCGTGGAACCGGCGGCAGCCCTCCCCACCCTCCGCCCCTCTCGCGGAGCAGGGACAGAGAGAACAAGAGCAGGAGAAAAGCTAAATGACGCGCGTGGACGGACACAGCCAACTCGATCGGCCTTCGGCCTCTACGGGATCTACCGCGGCCAACTCCAAGCTGACCCCGGCGATGGTGGATACGCTGCTGGTCAGTGCCGTTCGGTATGCGCTCGGGCGTCAGTCGTACATCGTCGGCGTGACCTGCGACATGGTGCGCGCGGCGAACCCGAACGCAGACGTGCGCGCCATCATCCGGCGCGACATCGACAACTGCCGCGACTACGGCATGGAGATGGACCGTGTCGAGTGGAGAGCTCTGCGCGAGTGGTTGGATAAACCACAGGCCGCCGTCGCGGTAGATCCCCAAGCTGCTGATACGGGAACGCTTCCCACGCGCGAAGGGAAGCCCTCCCCACCTTCCGCGCCGGTCACGGCGCTGATCGCCAAGATGCGCGAGGGCATGTGTTTGGGCCATCGCGACGGCTGTATGGCAGGCGTCTGCATCGTTTGCGGGAAGCCGTGGCACGCCCCGAAAGAGTGGCACTTCGGACACGAGTTCCAACCTGTGTCTGATTGCGTGTGCGAACTCGAAGCCTGTCTCTCAGCCCTGACACCGGAGGGGAAATGAGCCTCACCGAAGACGACTACGAAGCGATGCTCGACCTCCCGCATGGGCGCGGACGGAGCTGCAACCTGTGCAAGCAGAAGGACGAGCGGATCACGGCGCTGCTGGCCCACGTGCGGCACAAGGACGGATGCAACGCGCTACGGTGCATGAAGTGCGGATGCCCAGTAGAACCCATTAATCAACATCTCGTATGGATTGGCGGGAATGATCGCCTCGACCATGCGGTGGAACGCGGAACCTGCACCTGCGGCCTCTCAGCCCTGACGGAGCAGCCCAAATGAGGACGTTCCACGTCGTCAGAGTCACGAAGTCGGCGCGGGCCGGGCAAGGGCGGTGGGCGGTCGCGCGTCGCCGTGATCATTGGCTCGATGGTGCGTTGGACCTCGAAATCGTTGACGGCGAGGACCGCCACTACAGCAAGGCTCAGGCGCGGGCGCGGGCAACGGAACTGGAAGCGACTACGCGGACGGAGCAGCCATGAGCAGAGACGACCAGCAGGAAGCACAAGAACAGGATGCGCGCGTGGACAGACAGCCCAGAATCGACCGTCGCCCTACCGCAGCGAGCCACGGGGCAGCTCCAGCGCCCAAAAAGCGGAACACCGCCCCGAAGTTTTCGTGCCCGATGTGCCGCAGCCGCCTGAGTCATGTGATCCCGCACAAGGCCAAGTGCTACGGGACCACCACCGACGACGCCGGCCGCGAGATTTACCGGCGCCTGCGGGCCTGCAATGACTGCGGGACGGCCTACAGCACCACCGAGGGCGTCGAGCGCATCGTGCGGCGCCAGGAGCGGGCGGCATGACGTGGCAGCCGATTGCGACAGCCCCCAAGGGCCTCAGCGCGGACGATGTGCTGCTGTATGGGACTGATGATGAGGGCGATCCGCAGATGTGGGTGTCAAATGCCGAGTACGCGCAGCCGTCAGAGTGGTACGGCGCGCGCCTACTAACGCCGACGCACTGGATGCCATTGCCGGAGCCACCACAAAC
>Ga0196963_10000489_pt1 | contig 35614 bp, 49 predicted proteins | sample S1_5metaG_FD_148600 | JGI IMG/M metagenome (GOLD analysis project Ga0196963, IMG submission 148600) | Soil microbial communities from Anza Borrego desert, Southern California, United States - S1_5 | ecosystem: Environmental > Terrestrial > Soil > Desert | place: USA: California | collected...
GCTCAAATGGGGTTTCGCAATATTGGCAGTGCTTTTCTTCTGTCATTGATTCCCTTCTCCTTTCTATAGATACCCCCCCTGCCTTCCTGTCTGCCTCTGGTTCGCTTCGCGGACAGAGTGACCCATTACGCTGAGTCTTGGGGTCTCGGGTGTCTTTGACCGTCAGGGAAAAGACTCTCTGATCGCGCGACAGTTTCTAGGGGGTCATAGTTTTTTTGACGAGTCAACAGGTTTATGAGAGCCTCTCCCCATGCGGCTTTGCGACGTTTTGTTATAGCAAAAAAGATACCCACAAGAATTGTTTTGATGGTTTTGGAATTGTTCACCTTATCAATAAAATAGTTGAGGTGAACAATCCCAAGGACACAAACGTTTCGGGTCTCGAATGTAGACAGCAGGTGACTACATTCACGGCAGGAGTGAGGACAAGCGTAGGGATAACAACAACTTAGCCAAGAATGAAAGTTTTCATTCTTGCAAAAGGGTCGATAGGGTTTTGATCGGATCAAGAGCGTGAGCTTTTGGAAGGGGAGAATGGGGTCGTGGTTTCGGGGTGGAGCGCCGCGTTTAAGGTCCGGGCACCATCGGACAAAGCCTTAGCTTGAGTCTTTGCGCGTCGCCCGTTCCGCCTCCCGACGGTCGGCTCTCGTGGCAGGCCCAAAGCTTTCAAAGCCAGAGACGCCCTTCTTGCCAGAGACCTGGCGGTATTCAGTGATGTGATTGACCCAATGTCTCGGAGGCCTCAGATAGCGACGACGGAAAAATATCTGAGAGGTGAGGTCTGCGAGCTTCGCCTTGACCGCATCGTTGGTGCCGCGCGGGTCGAGGGCTCTTTGCGCTGCCATCTCTTCTTCGATGCTGGCGATGACGGGGTCTTTGGGACGGGTCTTTTTTGGGGCTTCTTGTTTGGGGGTTTCTGGGGTGGGCGGCCTTACCGCGATGACGAGTTGCTTGGTGATGCCCAATTCGTTGAGGCAATGGAGCATCACATCCGTATCAAGACAGCGGGTTCGTATCTCCTCCTTAAAGAGGCCGTTGGGCACAGAGAGCTCTATCACCTCGCCGTACTCTGTCAGGGGTAACTCTCCCTCACCTAGCCAAGCCCAAGCGTCTCGGCTCTGACCGACGATGCCAAAGACCTCTTTCCAAAACTGTTCTTGCCACGGTCCTTTGGACAAAGGGGTCTCTTCGCGGGGTGGGTCGCCTTTGGGGGGCTCCTCGGGGGTAAAGGGGGCGACCTCCTCTGTGGGTCCGTCGTGGTGCTGCTCTATATATTCGACGGCAGGGAGGTCGCCTTTGAGATCTTTGATAATAAGGTCGTTGATGTAATCGTTTTGGGTGGCATAGCCTGAGCGCTCGATGCGCTTATCGACAAGGCCTTTTACCTCAGGGGTCATATAAAGAGAGCCTTTGACGATGCGACCAAAGCCAGGATGCCCGACCTTGGTCAAGTGGCTCACGCGGGTTTTGCCTGGGTCGATGGTGCGAAGGTCACGCTGTGTCATCGTGACACCCTTCCTTGTGTCTCCGCGATGTCTCCAGACAGTAGGGTCCATTGAGAGGCAAAAGGAGGCAATAAGAGGCAGGCAAAATTTTTAAGAAAAGAGTGGGGGGCCAAAAGGGGAGGGCAACAAATTGAATTTATTATAGAAGTCAAAAGGTGCTGTAAGAACCAAGATGGTTTTTGTGGATGCATGCTCTTCCTCATTTCTCTACCTTCTCCTCTTTTGGCTCCAGCCTGTCTCCAGAGAGTCGCCGGATTGCCTCTGCCGTCTCCCCATCTCTCAGATGGAGATACACCATCGTTTGCGCTAACGTCGAATGACCCATCAGCGCCTGTACTGCTTTTGGGGTGGCACCATTCGCGAGCAACCTCGTCGCGAAGCTATGCCTCAGCTTGTGTGGGCTCTTGCACGTCGCGAGCTGGGCTCGCTTCTCGGCCATCGTTAACCAGTCTTCCAACTGGGTGCGCGTCGCCGGGACTCCCTCTCGCGTCACTAAGACCCTCTCCCCTAAGTGCCTCGCACTCGTGAGGGCCTCACAGAGCTCCTCCGTCATCTCAATCTTGCGAGGCTTCTTTGACTTGGGCTTACTCACCTCGCCTCTAAATACCTCTTGCTGCCTTACGGTCAGCACCTTCTTCACCAGGTCGATGTCACTCCACCGAAGACCCAACATCTCTGCCACACGAAGACCTGCGTTAGACCCAATCATCACGATCAAATAGGCCTGGATGCAATAGTCTTTTGCGGCTTTGACAAGCCTCTTTAATTCGTCATCGTCGTAGAGCTCTATCTCTTTCACGATGACCTTGGCAGGCTTTGGGAAGGGTGGGGGAGGCGAAGACATCAGCCCCCACTCATAGGCCTTTTGCAGCATGTGATGCAGGATGGTCATCAGCTTGTTGCGATGGTTTGCGCTGCGAGGCGACCCGCCACGTTTTAACCGCAGCGACATGCGGACATTTGCCACCACAGTCGCATCAATCTGATCAAGAGGCATCTCCCCCAACTGGGTCATAAAGTAGCGCTCAATCTCTGCTTCACGCAGTCGATAGGTGCTCTTGGCTAAGTCCTCTTCTAAGACGTGACGCTTTAGGTAGATCGGCACAAACGCCTTAAAGAGGATGGCTTCTTTTTTGGGAGGTGCCTTTGGGGTCTCTGTGGGTCGCCCGCGCTTAGAGACCTCGACCCCCAACCGCATCCCCCAGTCGATGGATTGGCGCTCTGTTTTAAAGGGACTCTTCTTGCGCACGCGATGCGGCGGGAGGCCATCGGGAAAGTGAATAAAGACGTCCACCTCAAAGCCTTGCGTGACGCCTCTCTTCTTGTAAGGACGGGGGGTAACCTTGATCATAACGAGGGCTCCTTCGCGGGTACGTAGTATTTTTCCCAGAAGGCTAGCAGTTCGTCTGGATCAAATCGAAGCAATTTGTTGGGCTTATAAAAGGGCACTTCTCTCTTTTGTACCTTGATGCGCAAGGCCTTCTCGCTGATGCCTAAGAGAGCCGCTGCGTCTCTCGCATTCACATAGCGTCGTGGGGTCTTCTTCTTGGCCTCAGCCATGGAGCGCACCCTCAATCAGAGCACAGGCCTCATCCATCGACCGCACCACCCCGACCACGGCGCCGAGCTCCTGGGCCTCCTTGAGCCAGAGCTCTTGATGCTCTGTCGTGGTGCCTTTGGGCGCCTTCACTTCTAAGCCCACCAGGCGACCACTGGGTGCGAGGATGCCCAGGAGGTCAGGCGACCCAAGCGCTCCATACCGCACAAAGCCCCCGCCCTCTGTCTTGGTCGCTCCCGTGTTGTTGCGCCATAGCTTCAAGCGCCCCTTATATTTAAGCGTGAGGACATCGAGGATGAGCTTCACGATGGTGCTCTCTTTGGGGGTGGGGATGCCTTGGGCCTTGCGCCTCTCCCACGAGCGCTTGACTCCGGCGCTGATCGCCGCTTGCCTTTGCTCTAAGGTTTGTTTGTACTTAGGCATGGATGGCTCCGCGAGAGATGCCAACGCGGGTGACCTTGAGCCACCATCGACCGCCCTCAAAGTGAGTCGCCAAGAGATAGCCAGGGCTCATCTCCGCAAGGTCTGAGCGGACCTTCTCCGCGCGCACATAATTGAGGCTTGGGTCAAGCGGCACATAGCCCTTTACCTTGTCGCCTAAGATGGCGTCCCATAAAGAGGTGAGCTTCATGGGGTAGCCTTAGGGTGCAGCACGGAGCAGCCACCCGACGCACAGACCAAGATGTTGACCTCTGCATGCGAGAACTCATCGACAGCGGCAGGATAGAAAGAATCAACGACGGCACGAAGCAAGTCATCAGGCACAACACCCCGCGCAATCGGAGTCTCACCCCGCGCTCGATACTGCTCCCAGTCATGCCCAGGCATCAGCGCCTCAACTACCTCTGAGAAGGTTGGGTCATCGACATCAATGCAGATGACCCCAAAGTCTTTGCCCTTCTCTTTGGCTCTGGCTGCGAGCTGCACAAGGCGCTCTTTGTTGAGGAGATAAAACTGCGCGCGCTGAATGTCAGTGATGCCTACGCTCTCCTTAGGGCAAAAGGCGATGGGCTCACCTTGCTCGTTTAAGTAGACCTCTCTCGCGTCTTTGGGGATTTTCATTGGGCGTTGCTCGTTTCTTTGGGGGGATGGGTGGGCTTCGCCTGTGGAAGGAGACCCAACACCGACGCCTCTGCGACCAGTTGGTCATAGGCACCCGGCGCATAGAGCTCTGCCTCTAAGACCTCCCGCCGCTGAGAGAGCTTTTGATAGACCGCCTCCCGTTCGTGGTAGGTCAGGCCCAGGGCGGTGAGCTCCTCCTCCAGAGCCAAGGCCTCCCGGGTCAGCGTCCGACGAATGAGGCACCGCATGAGCACCATCGGTTGAGCCGCAAGCGTTTGACGGAACAACTTCTGGTCCTCCTCAAACTGTCGATCTGCTTTAGACTTTTTTCTCATGGTTCTTGGGCCTTTCACTTATGGGGTGAGCAGATTGGGCGAGTTAATACAAATTATTTTTGAGGCGTTCTATTTTTTTTCTGAGCCGCGCCAAGCGCTGACTGACACCAGCCAAAGAGAGACGCCAACGCCTAGCCAACTCCTCGCGAGAATTCGACTGGGCTGAGTCGATGACATACTGTCGTTCTTTACGGGTGAGGGAATTCAAGTCAGCTAACTCCTCAAGCTGAGACAATATAGAGGATTTTCCCTCGACGCTCTCAGCATAATCGCTCTCTCGGGTCTTCCTCTTTTGCTCGGAGGCCTTGCGGTTACTGAGCTTTCCCAGGACAAACTCTGAGGGGTCGTCGTCATTGAGCACTGCCAAGCCTACCCATTCCATGAGTTCGTTGGGAGTGGCGAGGGTGGTCTCTGGCAGTGGGGTCACGAGAAAGAGCAGATAGAGCACCCCTTCAGAGACCTCCTCTCTCTCCTTATCCCAGAGAGAGGCAGAGAGTTTTTCCCGTAGCTCTGCCTTAATCTCGTTGCTCAGGGCCGCCAGGTGAGCGGGTGAGGGGCAATACTCTGCCAGTTTTAAATCACGGAAAACCCTACACACACGTCGAGGTCGCCGTCTGGGCAGCCTCTCGCAAGGCCCCCAAAGGGGTACATTTAAAAGACATAGCTCTATCCTTCAGAATAAGTCATTTGACTTAATAAATGATGTTATCAGATGGCGCAGAAAATTCGTCCACCTAAAAATTTAAAAGTTTTTATAAATGGAATAAGGAGGCGACTAGCCGGATTTTGCCCCTCTGATTGGGATAACCGGGGCAATGGGAAGGCGCGTTGCACGCTTGGCATTCTCTTTGTGGAGGGCTTTGGTGTGGCGCCGTAGTTGGGTCTTGAGAGATGGCTGGCGCTTTTTTGGGGGTGCGCTCACCTCCGCTTCTTTCTCAATAGCGACAAGAAAGAGGCGTCGTGCGATGCGATGCAAGCACAGCATCTCATTCTCATAAGCCGCGCACTCACAGAACCCAGGCCCTACCTGATACTCGACATCCCCCTTAGAGGACATCGCCAGAACGCTATCATCAAAGAAGGGGTCAGGGCGGACAGAGCCAGTGACGACGAGGTCATAAGCGCGAGAGATTTGGTCGCGGGCTTTGGGTTTAGCTTGGGCGAACTTGGCGCAGAGCGATTGGAGATGGGCTAGGGTCTGGGCTGAGAAGTTGGGCTGCATGACGTCTCCTTGTTGCTATATGTTGTATAGCACAGGGGAGACAATGTCAAGCAGATGTATAGCATTTGTTAGGCAGGAGGAGCAGGCAGTTCCTCAGATGACTCCTTGGCGATAAGTACTGCAGGATCCGCCTTCACCTTTCGGATGTAGTAGCGCAGCGCGCGCCGCACCAATTCAGCTTCTGGCAAGTTATGCTCCTTGGCGACAGCTGCCACAGTAGCGGTAATTTCTGTTGGGAGTCTGTAGTTCTTTTGCGACATGGTTGTCCTCTTCTCTGCAAAGAAAAGTATAGCACGTGACATCCAATGTAAAGCATAAGAATGCAGATGTATATGTCTTAAGGTTTAGGGTCAGGAGTGACAGGCTTCCCTGAAGTGGGTCGCTTAAACAAAATCTCATAGCTAACATCCCCGCCCCCAGTTGCCCTCCTGGCAGAGAAGGCCTCCCATCCTCTTGCCCCAATCCGACCCATCGCCTCTTCGAACTTGGCATCCTCGACGCTGTCCACGTAGTACTCCCACTGCTGAGACTTGGCGCCGCCCACGATGCCAAGAGAAATCAAAATGTTAGCTACCAGTGCGACTAAAATCAAAACACAAACTATCAGAATGCTATTCGTGCCCCGCATCGCGAGCCTCCCTTTATAGATAGACCAACGATCTAACCACAAGCCCGATCAGGCAGCAAGACCCCCTTTGTCAACTCCAGTATACAATAACAAAATAGGCTTATCTATAATCGTTATTGTTTATCTTTGGCACACCATAAAATATCTTTGAGGTCTTTTGTATTAACTCAGTCATTTAGCTCACCTGTCAGGTGAACCCATAACCGGAGTCACCCGATGGCCAAGCACCTCAAACAACGATGCCCCTTCACTGGGGGCTGCAAAGACTGCGACCCAGAGACCGTTTTGATCGGAGGCGAAGATACGACACAAGGCGGATTTTTCCCCGCCCAACCCACTGACCCAGACTACGAGAAGAGAAGAGCGGCGCTGATCGAGCGGCTACAGCGACCCATTGGGAAGGCCCACACTCCAGAGCCCAACCCCTTCTCTGAAGAGTATCCCCTGGTCTGCTTTGAGAGCGACCTAGACGCGGCGCTCGCCGCAGGCAAAGAGCTCAACGCCCGAGGCTTCGCGCAGATGCCGGATGGCTATTGGATGATGAGCGCTGCGCAGGTCGCAAAGATTCAAGCGCATCTCAAAGGCATCACCAAGACGCTCTCGACTTCGGCGCCGAACCCTGACGCGCCAAGACACACCATTGAATCTCACCTCCGCATTGCAGAGGCCTTTCAAAAATTGGTCGCTTTGCTGCCTGGGGGTGACCGATGAGAGAGTTTATTTATGCCATCACAGACGGACACAGCTTCAAGATTGGGTGGTCGAGAAACCCAGAGCTAAGAATGCATGACCTCCAAACAGGGAACCCTAGAGCGTTGCGCATCTATGGAACCTGTGAGGGAGGCCGCAAGGAAGAGAAGGAACTTCACGAAACACTGTCAGCCTATCGGGGCAATGGAGAGTGGTTCAAGGACTGCCCAGCAGTGAGACAAGCTCTTCTTCACCTAAGAGCTGCTCACCTAATGAATCAACTTCACCAGCAAGCCCTGAAGATCTTTGAGGGTCATCCCTGGTGGCTCCCCTGTCTTGATATCTGCAACTTCTTTGTTTGCTCTGTCTGCGTCCTTAAAGACGGAGAAGACAACAAAGCTGTGTCCCTTCTCATTGAACCGCCTCGCAACTTTAGACCCTTGGGTGACATAACGTTTGGCAAGGGCTGCCCTCAGTGCTGCCCAGAACAAGCCAAACCAGAATGGCAGTCCTTTCGAGATAGAGCCGATAAGGTGAAAGGCTTGGTGGTCGTATGAGCATCGAGGACAAATTCAACCAGGCAGAGGCAGAGCTTGCAGAGGCCTTAAAAGAGGAAGGCAAAAAAGAACGCCTCATAGAAATCCCTTTGGGTCGAATCATTCGAGACAAAAAGCTGCAGCCCAGGGTCGGGGTGAAGACCGAGACCATCGAGCGGTACGCAGAGATTATGCTCGATGACGCCAAGAAGCTCCCGCCTATCAAAGCTTTTTACGATAGAGCGGCAGACTGCTATTGGGTCTGGGATGGGTGGACTCGTATCGCGGCGAGAGAGACCCTATTTAATCTGAGCCCCTGGGTCATCTTGGGTCTCGTCAAAGACGGTACCCGCGAGGACGCGATCGTCGCCGCTGCGGGCGCTAACGCAGACCACGGCGAACCTCGAACCGCAGAAGACCAGGTGAGAGCCATCACCAACCTCTTAACTGAGGTAGAGAGTTGGCGAGCCAAGAGTGATCGGGAAATCGCCAAGGCTTGCCACCTGGGGAAGAACTCAGGTCACAAGCAGGTCGCCCGGGTCTATGAGCGGTTGGTGAAGGAGGGTCTCTTGCCCCCCAGGCCCGAGCATCGAGAGGGCGCGGACGGCAAAACCCGAAAGCCCCCCACCCAAACAACTGGGTCGTCGACCCAGTTGGAGAGTCAGCCATCGACCCAGACCTCTCTCTTGATTAGCTCCCCGGTGCAGAGCTCGCAGAAGGTGATGGGGGTCTTTGACCAGGCCGAACAAAGATCACAAGCAAAGTCCTCATTGTCAGAGGGCAAGACCCAAGAGACCCCTCAAAAAGAGGCCTCTACGATCAGTGAGTCAGAGGAGGAGTTAGAGAGGGTCGTCTTTCTTTGCTTGTTTTGTGGGAAGCGAGACTTCCCAGGCATTGGTGAAATGGGTGAGCACTCTCGACAGGTTCACGGCATTGATACTCAGTGTTGCTTTGTCAGGTACTTTAGCCGCTGCTACTGGGTAAAGCAGGGTTACTACTACCCCGCTACCTTGGCCGCTCATCTGGAAATACCGATAGGGCACGAACTCTTAGTTAACGGAGTAAGACCCTCAAGTCCTTTAGAGAAGATAACTCTTGAGGGGGCAGAAGTGCGCCTTGAGAGCAGGCCCAAAGCAGAGGCCTCCATCACCTACGTTGATTACAACACCGGGGAGCCTGCCCAGGCGACGCCGCAAAAGCGCACAGAGAGCGCACTCTCTAAAGCCCAAGCGAAGGCGGGAGAGGAGGGGGCAGCGTCCGCTGCCCCCTCAAAGAAGGTGAAGCTAGTCAAGGTCAAGTGCCCTCAGTGTCAGGGAGTACCTTGCCCCCCCAGAGGTCACCCCTGTTATGCCTGCAAGGACGGCATTATTGAGGCTGAGCTAGTGCGCGAGGAGGGCAACGGCAACGGAGAAAAGAACCAACACTATAACACCCCTCCTGATCTCGCTGACCCCTTGCGCCTGCTCGGTGAGTTTGGCCTTGACCCCTGTCATAACGACGGATCGATCCTGAAGGCCCGCGTCAAGATCACTGAGAAGCAAGATGGCCTTAGTGACAAATGGAACTGGGCTGATCTGGCAAAGGGGGACTTGGTTATTATCAATCCCCCTTATAACAACATAACCCCCTGGGTAGACCGGGTGATCTTGGAAGCTGCAAGAGGGGCCAATGAGGTCCTGATCGTACCCAACCGATCGGATGCTGACTGGCACCATAAAGCCTCTGAGAGCTGCAAGCTGATGGCTGTCATCAAAGGTCGAGTGAACTTTCTCAAGGATGGGGTACCCGACAAGAGCCCCCAGGAGAGCACCATTCTCTTTTACTGGGGAAGTGCGCCGGGTCGCTTCGGCGCCGTTGCCAAGTTGCAAGGGTGGAGGGTGACGCAGGACCTCACGGTTGATGCCTTTGCTGGGTCAGTGGCTCAACTCAAAGAAGAGGAGGCGAATAGAAGGCAGGGGGCACTTCCATTGGAAGTGCCCCCTCAGAGCGAGCCACCTAGGCCACATGAGGCGACGCCAGCCAATAGCCTAGACACCAAGCTTAGGGCCTTAGCTACTGAGCTTGAGGCCAAGGGCTATACCGTCACCGTGCTACTACCAAGAACCAAGACCCCTAAGTCTGTAGAGGGGGCCCTGATCGCATTACCCTCACAGGATGCCTACTACCAACTGATGGCAGAGCCTTTGCCACCTAGTTACAAAATCCCATTTGTCGAACTCGATGGTAGGACCGTCATCTGCACCCTTGTTGCGATCAAGAAAGAGGAGCAAGAGTTCCCCTCTCCTTGGATGACCCGGGCACTTAAGGCCATTAGCGAGGCGCGCACCCAAGAGGAGTGTCTCTCTATTGCGAACCCCATCCTTGAGAAGGCCAGCACAGACGAGGAGAGGGCCAAGCTCACCGAAACCTTGGAGCTCACCAAAGCCAAGCTACCCCACGCGGAGAACGTCCGTTCTCCGCGTAAAGAAGAGCCCACCCCATTAGATAAAGGCCTGGCAGAGATGTCAGCCTGCACAACTGATGCAGACTGCTTGAAGGTCTATGACAAGCTCATCTCAAAGTACATCAACAAGACACAGGCAGAGAGAGACCAGATACAGGCAGCCCGCCAGGCGTGGCTCAAGGCGCACCAACAGTCTCTTGCCGATAAGCTCACAGCAGAACTTCTCTCCTGTAACTACGTCTCGCAAGGTCAGGACGTATACTTGCGCTTTGAGGCAGAGGCATCGAGCGCGTACGAGAAATCTCACTTAAAGAAAATCTTTACCATCTGGAAAAAAGAGAAGCCCGCCTCTAAACCCTACAACGCAAAGGCAAGTGTGCCCCCAAAAAAGCAGACCACCCTCAAGACCCCCAAGCCCAAGAGGAATGCAGGGAAGAACGAAGAGAAGAAGGTCTCTAAGAGGGGAGGCAGGCGATGAAGGAAATCAACTACGCAGACAAGCACCACAAGGACATCTACTACTTGTCGCAAGAGTACCCAGACCTCACAGAGGAGACGTGCCGTTGGTCGCTCAGTGCCAAGCTAAAGAAAGCGGGGAGGCGATGATCATTCACGGCTTTGATGAGACCAAGCGCAGGTCTTTGGAGTTCTTCGAGAAGGTTCAATCATGGATGCGGGCTACCTCCTTAGGTCTCGCTGATTTGCGTCAAGGAGAGATTCCGCTTTACGAGACACATAAAACAAGCATCGTCGAGAATTGTTTCTCTAAGGTATCACTGGATTCAGGGTATGAGGACAGCATCTATTTGTTGCATGCGAGCTCTTACTACCAAAGAGGATATGAGACCCCCTCCACTTGCCGATGGAACCTTAAGATTCTGACGTTTCAGTCTTTCCTGAATCGACTGATCTACCGACTCAAAAAGAAGGGGTATGTCTTTAAGGGGTCAGAGTTCAAGGCTCTGGTTGTGTTGTATCTATTCTCTGACCCACGATTCAATGAGGTACCCAATGAGTGACGAAGAACTTAAACACCTCCCAAAGTGGCGCCGCTATTGGAGGAAAAAAGCGCTCAAGGAAGAAGACCGGGGAGGCCTTTGGCTGTATGCGGCCGCCTGGTCTTGGATGTTAGAGGCCCAGTACGGTGACCAAATCAGGGCACTCAAAAAGAAAGCGAGGACCCAGTGAGCGATGAAGAAATCAAGAGAATCAAAGAGAAGTGCCAGCCGCTTATCAAAGCTCTCTGGCCTGAGATTAACACCGATATCTACGTGCAATGGAGAATCTTTGAGAAGAAATGGGGCTGCTTGATTCCCGGGCCTAAAGAACCTCTCTGGGAGGGTCAGAGCTATGAGACAACCGAGGACGCCTTTGAGAGGGTTCTCCCGGAACTAAAGGCTCTTATCGGAGAGAGGATGCGAGCCAAGCACAGGGAGGCTGACGCCCTCTATGAGCTTTTGGTAGAGGCCGACGAGTGCCAATCAAACGAAGATAACCCCCGCTGTCCTCACTGCTTAAAGGTCGTCAAGGAACTCAATGACACTGACGGAACTCTATGAGTCTATTGGCGTGGCTCGAAAATCAAAACCGCAGTACTCAACCTCGACTGAGCCTTATCAGATGGTGAGCGATAGCCTCTCTCTGTTGCACTGGTTTTGGTCTGATCCTTACGCCTGGGAGTTTTGCTTAAGTGACGATGGCGCCAAAATCTACACGAGGACTTGGGGCCGCGCCCTCGATGCCATTAAGAGCCACCCCTCTGCTGTCTTGATAGACGGGATTTTCTGGAGGGAGAACGGGCTTTACTTTTCGCAGATTAACCCCACCCCATAAGCTCTAAAACTTTTTAGTAAACACTCCATCCACCCTGCCGATACTCCTCCCGAAATAAAGGAGGACCCTATGAACCGTCGAGCATTTTACAGAACGCAGATTAAGCTCATGACCCACCGGATGAGGACGGCTTTACCTGAGGAGTATATCTATTGTGAGGCGAGGAGAGAGGCCGCGCGGCTGATGCTAAGGTGGCTGTCTAATACTTGGCAGTAGAGCGCGGGTCCCAGTCTTTGGGGATGGGCATCCCCCGACCTATGACCCAGTTAGGTCCCCCGTCGGTGAGCGTGAGCTCACTCATCAAGGGCAGCGCTATCTCTCGCCAGACCTTTGAGCCAGGGTCAGGGCGTCTGTCGTCTGTGCTCTGACGATGGGCATTGAGGTGCGTGAGCTTTGCGCCTCGCGACAGGAGGAGCCGCGCCAAGTACCGCACGAGCTCCTTGACCGCAGTGATTTGCTCGGGGGTCACCGACTGCACCCCCCAGGAGGCAGGCCCACCAGGTCGGGTCTTGAGGTCGCCCTCGATGCCGCAATAAAACCCGCTGATCTCGATGCCAATCTGGGTCTTACTGAGTTGTTGGGCATGCCAGATCATCTCCTCCTCCGGATGCACCCGATAGATTTGACCTGAGTAGGTCACCCCATAGTGGGCCTTTAAGCCATACCATCGACCAGCGCTCTCACCCATCGGGCAGCCCGTTTGGTGCAAGGTGACCCCGTTGACCTGGGTCCAAGGACGCGGTCCTCTCCTTGGGTCTTTGGAGGCCTGCGCGGTGAGGTCGTGATAGTTGGGGGGGAGGCCTATCACTGACTGCCCCCGGATGGCCTCTGCCGCCTGATGGATGGCAGCGCTCTGCTGAGGCTCGACCGTAGAGACCATCGGGTGAGCTTCGTGCAAATCGTGAAGAGCTCCTCTGGTCTTAGAGCCCATGATGCCGTCAATAGGACCTGGGTCAAAGCCCAAAGTCAGGAGGTCCTTTTGTAATTGGAGGACGTTCAAGGGGTGTCTCTCCTTGCAGCAATCGCCTCTGCCGCCGCCTCTAAAATATCAAGGGCGTCGTCTCTGTCCCATCCATCTGAGAGGGCCTCTTCAATGACCTCCTTGAGATGGAGGAGTGCTGCCTGGTCGTTGGCATCAAGGGGTCTGAGGGGGTTCTTGCGGTTGGCTCGTCTGGCCTTGCGTCTGGCCTGTCTCTGCTCTCTGCTCAAAGTAACCTCGCTATCCCGCCACTAGGCGTGTGGTTGGTGAAGCTGGGTGGTGGTTGTCGTCTGACTCGATGGATATGGTTCTTTTTGACTTGGTATTTGATGGAGCTAAACCAAGCGACAATGCCTGCTGCCATCGCAATAAAGAAAGTAAGAAGTGTCATGAGGTTCCTCCCGTGGGGGGTGTAGGGGAGGTGCCGCTGCCTTGGGTCAATGTCTTCGCATCTGGCAACTTCACCCCCAGTTGTTTTTCGTAACGCTCTTTCACGATAGAGTATAACGGCGCCCAAAGAAATGGCGCCACTAACCCTATCAACCATCTACTATCGACACCAAAACCAGGCAAGGCAAACGGGGCACACAGACCAAAGAGCAGCCCAAAGCTTGGCGCATAGAGATGGTGTAAGGCCTTCTTCTTGGGATCTTCTGGGGGAGGTATCGCGGCTCTGAGCTGGGACGCGGCGATGCTCGCACCCAACCCAATCAGCAAAAAGCCGATTATCAACTGCACCCAGTAGGGCAGACCTTGCCACGAAGAGGCATCAAGCACAGATGTGGAGGCGGGTGAACTTGCGGGGGTTTGCATAAATAAAACTCCTATACGGTGTACTTCTGATCTTCGGCCAATACCCCCCCAAATCAAGAGCAAAGTGAGACAATCAACTGGGTCGCTGACCCAGTTCACGGTCGGCTCTTGGCGAGCAACAAGGCAAGCTGTTCTTTGGGTCCAACGGTAGGAGAGGCGACTTGGTTGATGTATTCAATCGCCTCTTCTCTCTCCCAAGGAGAGAGCGAGGCTAGATAAGCAAGTAATGCCTTGGCGTCGCTTTGTTCGGTGGGTTCTTGTGTCATTTTAGCTCTCTAAAAATAGGTTGTCACAATGACAATGCCATTGGCGCCATTGCCACCTGCGCCGGAATCACCGACACTATTAACGGCAGCACCGCCACCGCCACCACCGCCGCCGTAGTTACTCCCATTGGCTCCGGCCTGAGCATTTGTTGTAATGCTTGCAGCGCCCCCACCCCCGCCGCCGCCATGAAAGAGGGTTGCAGTCCCCGTACTTGTGGGCGTTGCTCCATCTACCACTCCAGCCGTGCCTCCGGCCAAAACAAAAACAGTACTGTAGCCACCTCCTGCACCTCCCGCGGTGGCGGCGTTGGAGGTGTTGATACCGCCCCCACCGCCGCCACCGCGAGCCCCGTTATAAGTGGCAGTCGTACTCGCAGCAGTGCCAGTGCCATTGCTGCTTTGACCCCCCGCACCCCCCGCACCCGTAACACCAAAGACGGCCCCCGTGCCTGAGGCGCCGCCCGTGACGGTAGTATTGGTTCCGGCGCCACCGCCTGCTCCTCCCGTGGAAATCAGCAACGCACCAAATGACGAAGTGCCCCCGGCGCTGCCTGCATTGCCATTGGTATCGTTTGTGCTGATCGCAACGCCTCCAGCCCCCCCAGCACCAACCGTGACTACCACTGACGATGTCAACTGACTTTCATCGAAAATCTGATACGAGTACGCGCCACCGCCGCCCCCTGAGCCGCCAGACCTATCGCTGCCTGCTGCCCCTTTGCGGCCACTTCCACCGCCCCCCCCTGCCCCCCAGACCCGAACCTCAACCCGCTTCGCCCCTGCGGGCTTGGTCCAGGTGCCGTCTGCGGTAAAGGTCTGTACATCAGCTAAGATGCCCGATTGCAGTTGAGAGGGCGCAATCGTGCCCCCAAAAAATCCACTCATGGGTTTACGTCCTTGCCAGTTGATAGTGTATCCACCCGGCGAGTTGTGTGCCTACAGAGAGATGGATATGTAAGGCCTCATTTACATTGCATACCAGGTGAGGCCTCTTACTCATGTCCATCAGCCACTTCTCGCCCGCGGACATGGGTATCGCCTGCGAATTAAAGTCTGTGCTTGCGTGCTGCCACTTGACGTTGGTCGCAGCGACGGGACAGAGGAGCCACCCAAAGACCAAGATTCGAAACTGAGCGCCCGGCGCCGCAATCAACTCCCCGCTCGTGGCCCGCGTAATCGCGGCAAATAGCATCTCATTGTCGTCGATGTCGTAGATTGGCATCTAAAAAACCTCTCTGTTCTTTCAACTGGGTCGCTGACCCAGTTGGTTTAGTATCCCTTGGCCGCGCTGCACATCAGCCAAAGACACCCCGCCTGGGTATCAAGGTTACCGCTTGCGTTGCGCATCAAAAACCGACAGCGCACGTCGTAGTCTGCCGTCTCGTGATAGGTCTCTGAGGCCCTCTCAGGTGGGTACGTCAGTTGTACTCTGATTGGCTTTGAGACGCGATATAAAACTTCGTTGACTTTGAGCGCACTGAGTTCTCCCGCCGTTCGCTCTGCCCCGTGGTTCCAAGGCTTAAGACCTTGCCAAAACAGGCTACGATTGGGGCGATGAGCAACGTCGTCCTCCGGGACAAGCTCCACAAAGCCAAAGTCCGCATCGCGATCATCCACAGGGCTTGCAAACTCACCGCAAAACAACCGGGTCACTATCTCGTCTGAGGTGCCCACCTTCATGACGGAGATGCTCATCAAGAGCGTCGAGCTCGTGTCGTAGCTGCGCGCCGCAAAGGTATAGCCTGCATGCACCCCGACCCTCAGCACCAGGGCGCCACATCCTGCTGGGATACTTCTCCGAAGGTTGTACTGTATCCACCCGGAGGCCGTCGAAGATGCCTTGTGTAGGAAGGCCCCCTGGTTGGGCTTACTGCCTAACGTGGGCGGGGTCGCAGCTACCAGCGGCAAGGTCTCATCTAAGCCCGCCAGATAGGCAAAGCTTTGCGTATCTTTGAGGCAGGCGCCCTTGCCTAAGATTTCCCCGGGGGTCGCGGTCGGACAGAAGGCGCCCTCATGGGTGTGCGCAGCGGTGATGGTCTCTCGATATCGACGCCTGCGGTCAGGTTGACCATTGGGCAAGAGGCCCGGGGTAGACCCCCAGACGCCCACGTTTAAGCCGTTCGATATGGCCTTTATCTTGGCAGCCATCTGCGACCCAATGATGGCGACCCCGCCCTTGAGCTCCTTGGTGCTGAGCGTGGGGTAGACAGGATCACTTTGACGACGCTTCCGGGCCTTGGCGGTGAGCGTCAAGGCAATGACCTCCCAATCCAGGAGGCGCTGCTCTTCCGTCGCGGAGACATCGCTCGTGAGCCAAACGGCAATCTCTACCTCTCGGTCAAGCGTGGGGTCACCTAGCGAGGAGAGGTCAGAGACTTCGACGCTATGGTTGCTCATCGCAGCAACGCCCACGGTGGTGTAGCTCAGGTCAGCAGAGACCTCCTCGGGGGCAACGCCTCGCTTAAAGTTGACGCTATTGAGGCGCCTGATGGTGAACGTCACCTGGGTATCAAGGCCTGCGCTCTCATGATACTCAGAGAGCGAGATGCGCAGCGTCTTGACCCCACCCGGTATCACAGCCCCCACACAATCAAGACGCTTGGCTGTGGTCTTATCGACGATGCCCTGGCTGGTTGTCTCCTCAAACGACCCAGTCACCGGAGGGCCAAGGGGGATGCCTACCATCGAAATATTTTGGTAGTAGGTCCCAAAGCTCCTACTCACAATCGGCCACACCAAAGACTCTCCGCCGTCCTCCTCGTGGTCGTGGGCAGGCGCTGCGTTGTCGATGGTCCGGGTGCCATAAGTGAGCAATCGCACAACGTTTGGGTTGTCGTTGTGATGGAGCTTGAGGACGGTATCCATGAGCTCGACGCCGCTCTCTAAATCGGTTGTATTGATAAAGGTCAGTGTCGCCGCCATTAGGGGGTCACTCCAAACGCCACCTCATGCAAGGCCACAAACTCCGTGGCGGCGGCGAGCTTGCCACTCACCACGCACACAATGGGCAGCTTCTCGGGCCAATCTACATCAGGAGAGGCCGCTGAAAGGTCCACCGCCAAGTTATCTATCCAGACGCGATTGCGTGCGCTAAGCGTGCTAAACACCACGGACTGCGTGAGGAGGAGCGTACTAAAATCTAACTCATAAAAATCCATCTTGATGGTGCAGTTGACGATAGCGCTGTTGTCGTTGGAGACCTTAATGCGAGGCACAATCTGAGAAGCCTCAATGGGCGAGACAAAGAGGCGAAGGACAGCCAGCACCACAAACCCCGTTGTGTCAATTTGCACCGCATCATAGGCCTCGTCTGGTGCTGCGATGATGGTCGGCGCTCCCTGGTTTAAGAGCGGGAAAGTCGCCACCTGATGCCATGAGAGGCGAGAGTCCTCATCGTCGTGCTTATGTCCTACAGTGATGGTCTCATCTGTGGTGAAGTTGAGGCCCGTCAAGCCGAGATAGAGCGCCTGTGTATTATACTTAGACACCTCCAAGATACCCGACTCATAGAACGAAGTGAGCGCTAGATGGTTGGGGGCATAGGTGGTGAGTGGTTCGCTCATCGTTAATGCCCCGGGGTATAGCCCGCGCCATAGATGGGGCGAAGCGGTTGGAAGCTCACATAGTTTTGTTGGTCAGGCAAAGCCTCCGCGTCTGGCTCGATGAGGTCACCACTCAAGGAGGCCTCTGCTGTCACTCGCTGCGGTAGGTTGATGCGGGTCTCTCCTACGGTGAATAAATCAATCGCTGCGGTGATGGGGTCGCGGATGTACTCTGCATCAAAGGTCAACCGAAACACATCAGGAGACCCGCTGGTAATCGTTGTTATCTTCGCATAAGCCACCAAGTAACCCACTGGCTCAAGCTCTCCAATAGGCGCCTGGTCAAAGTTGTCGATCCTCACGTAAGAGCTGTTATCCCGTATCGAGGGATACAACCCCCCAAAGTCAGTCAAAGGCGCAAAGGCCGTCCCATCAATGCGGTCTACCGTAACGTCAACGACCGTGCTGCTCACTGCGCTCACCGCAGTTACCTTGAGCGTGGGGGCCGTCTTGCCGGTCACGGTGGTGGTGGGCTGCGTCAGTAGGGTATTTTCAATGAGCCAAAGGTTCGCGAGTCCGTTGTCATAGTCGAGGTCTACCTTGATGACAAAAAAATCAGCGTCGATGCTTAAGCCTTGCGGGGTCGGCACCGCATCATCTGCCCAGGAGACCGCATCACCAAACTCAATGCCATCGTTGACGTAGTCCTCGATGGCGATGCTCACCTCATACACTCGCGGCGCTCCCCCAAAGATTTGATAAAAGACCCGGATGAGGCCATTGAGGTCAATGACGTTGATGTTGGTGGGTCCGAGCTGTAAGCCTTCACGCCAGACCCGCACCGGCTGTACTTCCTCGGGCTTAATGCTTGAGAGCCCAAGATACCTGACCCCTCGATGATAGGTTGGCTCTAAGCTCAGCACCCGGGTACCCCAGTAGAGCTCGAGCTTTTTGACGGCGCTAAGGCGCGTACCTGGGACCACTCCCTCATTGACCGCTTGCAAGGTGACCGTGGATGGCACCTCATGCACCCAAGAGCGCACCCCAATGAGACCATCCTGATAAGAGCCTAAGAGCACTTGCGAACAAATAAACTCATTGGTGAGAAAATCTTTGAGGCTAACGCCTTGGCTCAAATCAAAATAGTAGTCATTGACAGGATTCAGCCATTGGTCGAGCTTTAAGAGCTCGATGGTGTTGCCGTTGATGGTGAGAGGGTCAGCCGCCACGGAGCCCAGGTTAAAGTAGCTCTGCGGTAACCCCGCCCCAAAGCCCCCAATAAGCTTGTCATAGGCGCCACCGCTTGAGCCGTCGCGACTGATGCAGAGCAACAAAAACGATTGCACCATCGTCTTATGGAGATGGAGGCGCAGCGTGACCGTAGGCGCAGGCCCCTGGGTCGAGGTGCCGCTGACGATGACGTTGCTACCGCCTTGCGCATTGGGTCCACCCCCCAAGAGGTTGTTGTTAAACCAAGGCTTAAACTGTAGCCAGGTCTCACCACCCCCCTCAGAGCGCACTACGACGGTAGAGCCCGCCGCAAAACCATCCTCTCGCAAGACACAGCTTAGCTTGACCGCTTGGTAAAAGGTGCCATCGCTAATCCAGTGATACTTGGAGATGCCCTTTAGCTCATAGACCCAAGTATCCTCGCCTGCGACTTTGATTTCATAGATGACATCTTCGTCCGCAAACAAACGAGAGGAGAGGTTTAAGACGTAGGAGGTAGAGATAAGGGGGCTGCCCCTGGGTGCCAATGGCTCGTTAAATAAGCTCTCTGCCTGGTCAAGCGGCAGGAGGAGGCTTACCTCCTTGGGGACCATCGCGTCCACAAAGTCACCCTCTGTGCGGTGCACCAAAATCAGATGACTCAGCGTAATCTCTTGGCTGTTCTCCCCAACAGTATGAGAGTTGATGCGCCCCTCGATGAGCTTCACGGTGATGTCATAGAGACCCAACTCCCGGGGCGTGGGCTCGCCTGCGACGACGCCGCGACGCAAGACATAGCTGACAATCGCGCCATTGGCATCGAGTAAGAAGAGATAGAGGCCACACAGCCATCCCTCGCCCCAGTCAGGCTTTGAGCGCAAGTATAAGCGGTCCTGGCTGCCATCCTCGCCCGCTGAGTAGTCAGAGGGGCGCAGCACATGCGCCCGCGCAAGACTCCCGCACTGTGCCCGGTGCAAGTCAAACTCTCGGGTATAGGCGCGCGTCGGGCCTGCGATAAGCACCAGCGTGACGCATTCATTCCCCAGATAATAAGGGACATCGTCCTCAGGCTCTGCCTCATTGACGAGTGTAATGGTATTCGCTGTGGCGCTGATGCGATTCGATTCAACCCCCCAAAAGGGTGCGCTACGGTCCTCTAAGAAGAGCTTGCCTAGTGCGCCGGGGACGGGGTCATTGGGGCCATCATCCACCAGAGTCACCGTGCAGGTGTCCTCCTCTTGTCCGGTGGGGTGTCGTGGGTCCGCACCCCAGTTGATGCCGGGGAGGCCTTCTGTTGGAATGATGGGGAGCACAGTGGCGCCGCTGAGCTCTGCGGGTCGGCCTGCGGTGGGTAGATCGCGGGTGGTATAGAGCACCGTCTGAGCAATGGCCCCCCCGTTAAACGGGTTAGGGATACCGTACATGATGAAGCCAAAGACGTGAGGCATGGTTATCGCCTCCTCTTCTTGAGGAGCGAGTCCACCTGGTTGGCTGCGTTTTGGGCCTCGCGCTCGGTGGGCGGGGTCACGCTATTGAAGTTAATCACAACGGGCCTGAGGTCCTGTGTACCGGGGTCTGTGATGCGGCTGTCAGAGGGTGAAAAGAGTCCACCCCCTCCAGCATCCTCGCGGCCTGCATCCCTGCGGCTGGCATCACCTCCGGTGACGGCACCTCCAATGCCTGCAGCCGTCGCAGCTGCGCCAAACTTGCCAGCGCTCACAAAGTGCGCCGTAGCGCCTGGCACATCTTTTTTACCAAGAGAGGCAAAGCCCTCTGCCACTTCCCCAATGGCCTTGACGCTAAACTCTTTGGCGAGGGCCTTCAGTACCTGACTCACACCTCTCTCTGCTGCTGCCCCGAATCCTGTAAAAAGCTTCTCACCGGCTGCGATGTTTGACTCAAGCTGAGCTGTGAGTTCGCCTGTGATCGAGGTGACTTTGCCCACGTAGCTTTCATACATCGCGACTTGTTCGTCATACTTCCTTTGGGCTTCCTTTCCATCCACAACCCCAGGCGCGACGCGGGGCCCTGCGTGCGTAGTCGACCGGGAACCGGTTCCAACCACACCACGCCCTGGCGATGCCAAGAATCGCTCAAAGGCGTCTATCTTAGGGGTGCTGGTGTCGAGGGTCTGGAGTAGCGCAAGAGCGTTGCTGTTAAGCGTTGCGAGGGCCTTTGCCTGCTCGTCGATGGCATTGGTGGCAGGCCGCACGACAGGTGGCAATTCCTTTTCGATGAGCCCAAGATTCTTTAGGCTTTCGCCTACAACACCCGTGGCGATAAATTTAATAGCGTCTGAGTTGAAGGCCTCCTCTGCCGCTGCTCTCTCTCTCTTGATTGCTTCCCATCGGGCATAGGCTGCTTTGGCTTCGTTGTCATGGATGCGCTTTTGTATGTCCTCGACTAGCTTTAAATTCTTTTCTGTCTCACTCGCTCCTGTCGCCCAATCCCAGATACTCAAGCCGACCGAGGCTGCTGTACCCACCAGACCACCAACCACTGTCCCTACCCCTGGGATGATGCTGCCGAACGCCGCGCCCGCCGCTGCCCAGTCTTTCGCTTGACTCGCCGCGTCCCCAACCAATCCCGAGACCTTCTGCATCTCCTTCCCGGTATCGCCAAAGGTCGAGGGAAATTTATCAATCGTTTTGCCGATGGTCCCAAAGGCGCCGGCGAGCTGCCCCGCCTTGTCAATCGCGCCGTTCAGGTTGCCGCTCAGATCCTTCGCTGCCTTCTGCGCGAAGTTGTCCATCTGTGCTTGGGCTTGGCCTGTTTCTAACTCTAAGGGGATGCGCATCAGGGCACCGCCAATTCTGGATCTTCGACGAGGAGGCAAGGCATCTCTAAGGTATAAAACAAAGAGTTACCCACTCTGTCGCAAGACACCCGCCACTCACCCTTCGCGTTCGGCGCATAGGCCTGCCATGTCCAAGCGGTAGTACCTGAGGCGTCGATGGGGTCAAAGCGAAACAAGAGCCGACTTCGCACCCACTCCTCAATCATGGCGTAGCCCTCGCTATAGGCCTGGATGGTTTGGCCACTCACTGGCGTGATGCCCGCAGGCCACACATCCATCATGCGCAAGTTGCCGCTGTTGGTGTCGCGATAGCGCGCCCAGTAGCGTCCTGCTCTGAGGTAGACCGGCGAGGTCAGATAACTGGTGTTAACGTCAGTCCCAGAGATGCCGGTGAAGAGGGTTTCATCGAGCGTCAGATAAGTAAGCAAGTCTCTTGTTGCGCCAAAAGTACTAAAGCGCGCGATGTGCCAGGGAGGCCCTAAGAACGCTTGGCTCTGGGTCACCAAGCGAATGACCCGATCTTGATGTGGGTCCACGGTGCTACTACTGCGCACCCTCCCTTTTCCAATGTTATGGCTATAGAGGGAGGGATAGGTGATTAAATCCCCGGTGTCCGTGAATGACGCACGCACAAAGTAGAGCCACCTGGGCTGTGCTCTGCCTGTATCGTCGGGTCCTGCGCTAACAATGGTTAAGGCTCTTGTCTCATTCGGATACGCTAGGCCAAGATAGCACCAGTTGTTATTGGTGTTGACGAGGCCAAAGCTCTGCCAGGTCGTGGCAAGGCCTCCCTTTAAAGCGCCCCCTGTCGTCGCCATCACAAAGCGAAGAGGCGTTGTACCGATGCCAGCAGAGGGTCCGGCTGAAGGCATCCCAATTTTGAGAGGCACCGCGGCTGCATTGACGGGCTTGGTCGTAAAGTAGGCAGCCGCAACAATGGCATCAAAGACAGAGGTGCGTAGCTTCTTGGCACAGTGATTGATAAATCCGTCGGGTGAGTACTTACCCGCTGTCAGCGTCGCTGTCCCAGAGAGTGCTTGCGTGGTGGCATCTGAGGCCCGCGCCACTGCGGACCACGCAAGGCCTAAGCCTCCTACTGGCACCGTCACTGCATTGCCAAGACCAATAAAGGGGACAGCCATCAGGCGCCCCCATCCATCTGACGACGCGCCCTAGAGACAGCGGCGCGCATCCGAGATTCAGCGGCGACAAGGAGCGAGTAGGTATCCGTTAAACGTTTGGGCTTCGCACAAAGGGGCGTGCCAAAAAAAGCAGCGGCACCGCCCAGATTTTGCGCCTTATGAAAGGTCTCGATGGTAGAGGCAAGCGCGGGGTGCCGGATAACCAGGCCCTTAGGGCAGGCACAGATAAAGTCGTTGGCGTCATCGCCTGTCGAGTCAATGAGTTGAGGGACCTGGCCGCGCCTTTGTTCTTTAAGGTAAGGACAATATCCCCTCTCTTCTTTCATTCCATCGCTACAGTTGGCGCAGTCATACTCTTCGCGCAGGCCTATCGTGGCCGCCATCTGGACACGGCTGCTTGGCGCTGGGGTCAAGACCACCGCTTGCGTGAGTCGATAGGCGGCGACAAGCGCCTGATGTAAGGTCACTCCGTCTTCTCCTTTGGACTCGGAAAAGGGGCGGCACCGTTTAGCGCCCAATACCTCTCAGCGGTCATCGTGTCGCAGTTATGGAAGCGTTTGATAAATCGAATGAGGTTCGCGGCAAACCAGTTATCAGGCTGGCATCGCTCGTAGAAGGCCGCGCACTCTGCGCGTTTAAAGGCTTTTTTGGCGAGGCCAGTGGAGAGGGCTTGCTGCGCTTCTTCTAAGGCAAAGCCCCTCTCCAAGAGTATCGCAACAATCTCCTCGCCTTCACGCGAGGATGGGTCAAGTGTGGGCACCTCTGCTGCAAATGTGCTTGGGTCATGGTCAATGACGCACGCCTCAAGTAGCGCCGCCCTTGCTTCACGCATCGCCCTCTTCGCATCACGTAGTGCCTTCATGTTATGCGGGGTCTCGTCGTCTAAGCGCTTTACTTCAGTCTCTGTCACAGAGACCGCCTCATAGAGTTCATCGAATTGGTCCCCAGGTATTTCTTGGATCTTTACCCGCCCTATCCCCAGCTCTCGCTTGGTGGGGTGCGCGGGGACTTCGACCCATTCTTTGCGTAAGGCAGTCGATAAAAGGTTGAGTGAGATTTTCAAGGTAACCTCCAAACAACTGGGTCAATTGACCCAGTTCATTACGCGGTGACAAAGCCTAAGTGAATGCGCTCGACATTGGTGTTGCTGGTCAGGTCGCGCTCGATCTGAAAGGTCAGGTCGTGATAGCGCCCGCCGCCATCTTCGACGATAACGGGCTTCGCTGACTGCACCATGCGACGAATGCCTAAGGCGACGCGGTGGGCGCTGACCACGCCACCCCCAACCCCGGAGTACATGACCCCAAAGAGACCATAGGCAGTCTTTGCTTTAAACGCGGTCTCATAGGCGATGTTATAGGGGACCCGGATGGTGACCTGCTGGGTGCCGATGGCGTTGCGGGTGTAGCCAGTAATGTCGCTCCCAGCGAGCACAGAGGATACAGTGCTTCCCCCATCTAATCCCTGGGCGCCGGTCTCGACGATGACCTCAGGGGCCATCTCGATGGTGAGGGCCTTGGCTCTGACCTGGTCTGTGCCTGGCGCGGCATTGGTCCCCCAGACCGGCGTGCCTGAGCTTAAAAACCAATCCCCGGTCCACCCCAAGAAGGCGTTACTAAACACAGCCGGGTCGGTGTTGTTGGCAGAGGCCCCGGCGTCTTCTGTATAAGAGGCGCCGATAAACTCAAGCTTTAACTCTAAGAGCTTGTCTCTCGCCCAGACGAGTTGACAGGACTTAATGGCGCAGCCTGAGGCGAGGACATTATTTTGGGTGGTGCTTGATGGTAGGTTCGCCCAGTCAAACTCCAAGGAGAAGGTTGTTGCATTACCCCCCAAGGCATACTCAAAGACGCCTCCAGAAGGGGTGCCGCTTAAGTTCACAAGAGCCGTGGTGGTGATGCCGACCGGCAGAGAGGGCCAGTAAGTGATATCAGTGCCACCCGCAAAGAGAGCGGCCATGACGAGATACTTTTTATTGTCAGAGCCTGTGACTTGGATGATACCTGAGGGACCACCGCCTGAGATGATGGCGCCTACGTTCGTCGAGGAGCTGCTAAAGGTCAGCGTGGTGTCCGTCTCCAAAAGACCCAGGGCCGCGGTAAAGATGTCAGTGAAGTTGGCAAACGTTGACGCATTGATGATGAAGCTCACGCTGCAATCAAACGTTTGCATATTAGGCTCAGGTGCATAGCGGTCGCCTTTGCTGTTGAGCGCATTGTCGATGGGGATGGTGGTGTACCCATGATTCAGGGTGCCCTCTTTTTTATAGCCACGCGGAGCGGTATAGCTGCCGGGGGTTTTCCATGCGCTCTCTTTGGCAAGAGTAAAGCGTTTAAACTCAATGGGTGAAACGGTCATAGTGTCTACCTTGTGGGCGCAAGATAAGCGCCCTTCTCAGCGATGGGTTGAAGTCGTCTCTCTAGTTCCGGCTGCCATTGGGGGCAGATGCCTGCGAAGCCATAGCGCGCATTGACATAGATGGCGTGAGGTACCCCGATCTCGACCATCGGCACGCCATTGACCACGACTCCGCGAATGGAGCGAAGGAGAGCGCCGCTCTGTATGAAATCGACCGCTGGGGGAAAGGGGTTCCCGTTCATATCTAAGCGCGCGCGGATTTGTTCTTTGAGGAGCTCTGCGAGCACATCAGCCATCTGCTGCAATGACGCGGGGGTAAACTGGATGGTGCCTTCGCTCATCAGTAGGTCCTCTCAAAGTTGACCCCATAGAGAAGCGACCTCACCCGACCATTAAACTCATCCTGCTCTCCATCTAAGCGCACCAGCGTGACGCCAGGGATGGCGGGATGGTCCGCGTCAATGGCATTCCCTAAGGCACCCCCTGAGATGACGCGGTCAATCTGTTCGGCGTCATGCTGCTTTAAGTCTTCCACCAGGTACTGCGTCCCATTGATGGTCTCATATTGCTCCATCGGATACCCGCGCCTAATACGAAGTATCTTCTCAAAGGAGGACGTGGTGCCGGTCATGGCAAAGGCCCCGCGCCGGGGCAGCTCCATCACCACCTCAATCAAGCGCAGACGCCCGGGGTCGGTCACATACTGCAAGCGACAGGTGTTGTCAGAGTGCCGGATAAAGCCGTCAGGATGGTCACCAGGTCGGTTGTGGGTAGGCGCAATCTCAGGGACGAGTTGCTCGATGATATAGGTCACCCGCTCGATAATCTGCGATGCAATAGAGGTGACTGCCATTCATTTTACTTTTTCTTAGGAGCTGCTGGGAGCATCGGAGGAGGCGGCGCAAAGTCAGCGCGGCGTGCCTTGAGGAGTTCCTTCTCCTCCAGCAACGGCGCCATCTTTGATTGTAGTACCTCAAGCTCTGCATCAATGGCGGCAATGCGACGACCCAAGAGGTCAGCCTTGGCGGCATCATCTTTGGGGGCGTGCTCCCGATCGAGGTCATAGAGCTCCTCAAGCTGGTCCACGTCGATGCTCCCATCATCGTTCACCACGATGCGGCGCTTGGTGATATGGGCATCGAGCTGAGCCAGTGCTGCGTCGCGCTTCATGGCAGCGAGGGCAGGGACCAGGGCAATCAACTCAAGTCGAGTCAGTGGCTTCATGGCGTCCTTAGTGCGGCGGGTAAGAGCTCTTGCGCCTGGGCACGAGAGGCCTCAATCGCTCGCTTGTTGTTGTTCTCGCGTCGTCGCTCAGCGTTCACAAAGCGACACTCGATGAAGACCTTGACCTCGTCGGGGACTAAGCCGGTGGGGTCCTCTTTCTTCTCAGTGACCTCAACCACCCGCTTAGACAAGACCCATCGCTGATAGGTCGCCTCGGCGGCCCCTTCGTCCGTCATGGTCGCTAACGAGGTCAGCCTAAAAAAATCTTCCTTGGTGACGACATGGCCCGCGACCTTGGTCTTGTCCATCTCCTCGTACTGCGCAGCGCTGATTAACTTCATCAAACAAACTCCCTCAGTCGGGTCAATGACCCAACTCAAACGACTAGGCAATCAAGCGCAGGGTGGTGCGTGGGTCACCCCACCCGGCGACGCTCTCTCCCTTGGCCGCAAAAATATACAGGTTGTCATAGAGCACATTGGGGTCGCGCTCATCGGTGAGGTTGACCTGGTGCAAGGCTTCGGTCTCTTGCCAGATAACCGGCGCCTTACCGTTCGAGCGCGACGACACATACCAGGTCGTCGAGGCAGAGCCCAACTCAGGCACGACCCACAAGCGCAGGGGAGGCAGGCCCCGCCTGGCGCGGCCCTCATCAGACTGCATGTTCTCGCCGCCTGTGCTTAACGTGCGCGCTTGCAACACTTCCGCGGCTGCGACACCCAACTGAGGGGGCACGATGACATCGGTCATCGGCTGATTTAAAGCGACGCCGCGGTTGTCGGGGAGGAGGGCAAGGGCAGCCTCGGCAGCGGCTAAGTTGGCTGCTGAGAATGTCGTCCCGGTTAAGTTATTGTCGTAGGTGCCGCCTGCCGTGTTGCGACCGTTGACATAGTGGGCATCGTTGAAAAACGACAGACCATCATAGGCGAGGTTTGCGCGCCCCAGGTACGTGGTGTTGTGTCCGTTCTTAAACCAGTTCCAAACGAGGTCCTGGGGGAAGCGCGCCATGCGCTGACCCAGGCTCTTGGCGATATCAATGAGAGCGCCAAAGTCTTTCGAGGCCAAGGCATCGCGCAACTCTTGCTTCTTGATCTCAATGAAGAGACCCATCTCTTCAGAGGTCAATAAGAACGACTGGGTCTGTACGCCCGTCCTGATGTAGCCGTTCGCCTGCTTGCGGCCAATCAAAGGCAAGTCGTTCATCCATGCGTATCGACCGCTCGTCATGGTCTGCGTTTTTTTAACGGCGACGCCCTCCCAGGTAAGCACGGTGTCTTGATACGTTTGCATGATCTGCGTATCAAGCATCACCAACAAGGCGCGTAATCCAGCATCAATTAAAGTCGGCATAAGAGCACTCCGGCAGGGATACCCCTGCATCAAATTAAGTCAGGGGTTACTACGCGGGCATCACACCAGGTTGCACATAGACCATCTTGGTTTGGGCGCTTGTGCCAGTCTCTAAGGCATGACCCACAAAGGTCTTAGCAGCGCCTGCGGCGACGCTTGCTCCTGCGGTGGTCGCCGCAACCTTGTCACCTGCAGTGATACCACCTGCGCCGACGACGCACGGGGCAGGGCCTCCCATCACCACGAGGGCCTTCTTGCCTGCGGCGTCTGGGGCATTGATGAGGATGCCGACGGTGCGGGTCGTGTCGGTCGCGCCTGAATCAATGCGACCAACGCCCGAAGCATCATCAATCTTCACCTGGGAGTTTCTGAGCGCTGAGAGGTCGCCGTCTGCCTTGCCTTCGTAGAGGGTAACGTTCGGCGCCCAGCGGTCGCCCGAGATAAACACGGCGATGCTGCCATCATCGTTGATGCAACGAATGATACCAACGCAGGGACGATTGCTGTTTAAGCTGTCACGGCTGACCGTTGCGTCATCAATGGCGTAGGCATAGCCCCCGATGTCAGCAGCGACGATGGTGTCAGTGGCTGCGCCCCCATTCGAGGCGCTCCCGTTCACAAAGTTAAAGACGCCCTGCGCCTCGATGATGGCATTGTAGTCGCCAGCGCTGACGGCGACCGCATTGTTGGTGCCATCGAGAACGTTAGATCCAGGAGCCGCGCGACCTTGGCTGACGCCAATGACCCTCATATGACCCTGCAGCAAAGACGCCGCGGGGATGAGTTGACCCAGGTAGTTTAAGACCACCATCGCTCCTTGGAAGATCGTGGTTGCAGCCGCGACCGGGAACGAATTAAAGCGCGAGGGGGTAAGCCCTGTGATTGGATTTTCAGCGGTGAGCGCGGTCATATTGGATGCTCCGTCAGGGTGTCACCCCTGTATCAAAAAAGGTCTTAGTCGATTATTGGGTGCTCGCTTAAGGGCAGATTGGTCTTCTTCCAATTTTGAGCGTAGGCCTTGATGTCAGTGCCGGTCTTTTGGCACCAGGCCTTGACCTTGGGGTCTGCCTCAATCTCTTCGAGCGTGGGGCCATCGGCCTTGGTGGCTGCGATGTTGGTCTTGGCCGTTAAGCTCTCCGCATCGACCACTTGAGGGGCCAAGGAGGTATAGGCCACAAAGAAGTCTGGGTCGGTCTTTAGGGCCTCCTCACGCTTCGCGGGGGTGAGCTTTCGGTCCTTGATGGCCTGCTCGACGTTGGCGGTGTGCCGGATGCGTCGCAGCTCACTGAGCGCTTTGTCCCGCTCTCCCTTCATCTCAGAGTACGCCTTAAAGGCCCCTAAGACTTGAGGGACCGAGGTAAAGCCGGTCAGCTTATAGGCGGCCTGGGCGATGGTCGTTTCTTCGGGGGTCGGGGTGGCGTTCTCCTCGATGACAATCTCTTCACCAGGCACAACCTCCGTCGCAACTGGCGTACCCCGCACTAAGGCATCGAGCCACGCCACCAAGTCCATCAACTCACCCTTGGCGCCAAAGGTATCTATGAGCTCCTGCGCCTTGGCGCGAAGCTGCTCTAAAGAAAGGTCCATCGTGTATCTCCGCATCGCCCGAGAGAGGGCAATCAAGGGTCTCTGTTGGTCGGTGGCTGGCCAGTTGGTCAGCGCGATATTGTGCAGCGAGGTGACCTCGCCTTTGGTGTTCACAGAAAAGAAGGGGCTGAAGTACCGATACTCTTTGCCCTTAAAATAGTTGAGAGCTCGATCCGTCCAGGTGATGCCGACCGCCCAGAGGCCATCGGCGCGCACCGCTAAGCCAAACCATCCAGCGGCGGGGGTGCCCTCGGGGTTGGTCTGGGTCACTGCGTGCTCATAGTCAAAGGCCCCGCTGATGCGTCGTCTCTTCCATTCTGCGACGATGGCTTGCGCTCGTTTGGGGGTCAGCGTCACGACTTCGCGGCGCCCGCCTAAGGTGGCGTGGTTTGGGCCAAACTTGAAGACAAGAAACTCTTTCGGCGGAGCCTCAGCGGTCCCCCAGGCAGCAAGGGGTTGAATGGGAGCGAGTTCTCCCCAGAGGCGTCGGATGGGTGAAGTAGTCACCTAGAAAGAGTGCGATAGTTCTTGTTTGTGGTGGTAGTGCGAAGTAAACTAGAGAATGAAAGATTGGTAGAACATAGAAGGTAGAAGGTAGCGCATGAAAGGCCTAAAGGTAAGACTGACAGAGGAACAGAGAGCCAAGGTCAAGGCCGCGATTGAGAGGGAAGGCTCTCCCCGAAAGCTCGCTTCCAAATGGGACATCGACGACACCCCCCTGCTCCGAGCTGCGAACGGGTACGCCGTTCAGAAGGGAACCCGGGCGCAGATTGAGCTGGGGTTACAGAAGGAAGCGCTATGAGCAATGATTTCCTATATGGGTTCAGATCGGTATTTGTTCCACTGCCTCCCCGTATCGTACATGAACCTAAGACCATCGAACCCAACCACGTTGAACTTGCTCTCTATGCCGCGTCGGTAGAGTGCGCCTCTGCGCGGGGCGTGGCTGTGTCTCGGGTGAGGGTCTTGTCACCTACCATCCACCCCATGACAAGGCGTTTTTTCGATGGGTCACGATGGCGCGAGATGACCAGCGAAGAGACCTTTCATCGTGGCCTGGTACCTCCTTCCATTCGTTCTTATATCGTTACTGAACACTGTGACCTTGACCTTGTGTCATGGCTTCACTTGGATACTGTGGATGAGGCAAAGGAAACTCTCGGAGAAGAGAGCCCCGTACTCTTGAGAACGAAAGCGACCGAGCACAAGTGGAGCAGACTTAAAAGCTATGTTCCCTTTGATATGACAAAGGTGAGACCTGCCGACACTCGCCCGACTCAATCTGTCGATATAGGAGAAGGCTGTCTGCGTTGTCTCCTGCTCAAGCCAGGACTACACAACTTTCACGCATGGATAGCCGCAGACCCTACCTGTCAATATTGTGGCGAGGAGTGGACCGGTAAGAACGAGGGTCAAGTGTGCAAAGGCTTCGCCCCTCTTCCGGCTTGTGAGTATAGGCTGGAGCCAAGTGACCGATGAGTGGCCAACTGGGTCAACGACCCAGTTGAAAGGAACTCCATGACATCTTACGCTATCGACCTCGGCAACAACTACTTTCGTCTCTCCTGGCCTTTAGTCTTTTATCCACGCGACATAACCCGATAAGGCAGGAAAGATACAGAAAGAACGAATAGATGCATTGCCCTCTGCCTTCTGGGAAGAATCGCGACTTGTGCGCGTCTATCGAGTCGCTGAGAGTATCGAACCTCCTCACCTGTGGCGCATCATGATTCCATATCTAACGCCGCAAGACTGGGACACTCCATACAACAAAGCCGATCCGTACCCGGACCTCTTACCGCGAGCCTACCTCGTCAAGACAGAGGACCAACGCGCTGCCTTGGCTCACTTTGGGTATTCAGTCTGTAGCGATGAGGAGACGGCCTATAAGCACTGGCTAGCGGAGATGGCAGCCTTTGATCAGCAACTCGACATCAGCGGGGAGGGGAAGTGGACGCCCCGCACAGGGCCTGCTTATGTATCAACCCCAAATACAGTCCAGCTTGTTGCGCAAAATGAAATACAAGCTGGTTCACTTGTCGTAGACGAATCAGGGAAACCTTTTGGTGTCGCAATGAACAATGCGAAGGCCGGAGACGAAGTAGATGTTTCTCTTGGTCCGGTCTCTCCTGTGTCCGTGGGATACAATAAAGCAAAAGAGATTGTTGCTGAGGTGAAGAGGAGCAGAGCGGACGCACTCAAGAAATCAAGAGAAACCTTTCGTAGATCAGGACGTGGGTAGTAGCGGCTCTCTCCCCTGCGCGGGTGGCATGGGTGTCACCACCTTGGGCCGGTCCACCAACTTAAACCCAGCCTCTTTGTAGTAATCGACCTTATCTAACTGCTTATCGGTCCCCTCTAACGACTTGTCTATTTCGAGAGCGGCCCCTGCGAGCTCCTTGTCTTCCTTGGCTTTCGAGGCGGCATCGTTGACCTTCTTAGGCTTCCACCTGACCCAGGGCGCCCACTCGGGATGCCCAAAGTTATACTCGGCCCACTGCATCATCACCTGGGCTCTGAGCGACGTAGAGAGCCCCTCACCATCGCCAAGTATCAGCCGGTCCTCCACCCCTTGCAGGCTCTCCACCGCATCATAGGTGCCCACCCCGCCATCATCCGTGGTCTTTTCCTGGCCTAATATTTCTATTGTTATCGTCTTCTCGGCATCCTCTTTGGACTTCTGAAAGGTGTCTACTTGGCCCATGTCAGGCGCCTCATACTTAAAGTCAAAGCCTGACCCATCTTGATTGAGCTCACACATCACGGTGGTGTTCTCGCCTTCTCCGACGGCCTCGACCTGGTCAAAGAATAAGTCCTTGGTGTCTGGATAGGCGCCTCTGGGCACCATGACTTTTTTGACGATGGTGCTGACACTCTTATTAAAATTAGACCAGTCGCTTTTGCTATTACTGACTAAGAGGCAATCGACCCCCAGGCTCGTCACGGCCCCGAGCTGGAAGCTCCTTGGCCCATCCGGCAACCATAAAAACCACCCGCACCCTGGCCTCACCTTTTTGTCGTTGCCCTCGTTGGTCCTTGCATACCAGCACTTGTCTGCATCCTGATAATAAAAGGCATCATCGGGCCAGAGCGTAAACACCGGCCACCATCGACCATCAGGGCCATCCTCCCAATGCACCCGACATAAGGAGGCGCCCATCCCAATCACTTGCCTTTGGATGCCCTGGCGCAGTGACTCGGGCATGATGGTGAGCCACATAGACTCCCAGAGCTTCGCAATGGCCTTCTGGATGGGCTCATTCTTCGCAGGCTCGACGGTGACAGGGATAGCAGAGAGTGCGTTGACGCGCTTCCTCACCGTAATCTTTAAGCGACTGGTGCAGAGCATCCAGACCCACAAGAGCCCCGACGTTTGGAAGAGGCCTTTGAGATGCGAGTCACGCGCACTCAGTACGCTGTCCACATCCCAGGTGGTCTCTAGCCGAATCATCGGGGTCTTGACCTTGCGTAGGTAGACGCCTCTGGGCTTGCCTCGCTGTAGGGGTTGACCATGCCAGAGCTGATAGACGTTGCTGCTTTTGTGGGGGAGCCAGTGAGCGGGTCTCTTTGGTTTCTTAGGGAGTGGTGTCATGTTCGTCCTCGGTTCCATCGTACCCCACCCCGATTCTTGGAGCGAGGGTCTTCTTTTCGGGCCAGGGGGTCGGGGGCCTTAGGGGCATTACCAAAGCGGGCAAAGTCGTCTTTGGAGAGGCCAAAGCCTGCGCCGCCTCCTCCATGCTCTAAGAGCTCATCAAAGCCTGCGCTGACGGTGTCGATATAGTCGTCCGCCTTACCCCGGGGAAACATCTTGGCTTCTTTTAAAAACTGAGCGACCCAGGGGCCATTGACCAAGTAGACGTTCCCCACCCGGGCCTGCGCTATCCATCCACCCGCGCGCGCCAACTTACTGCCGCTCGATACTTTGGCAAAGACCGTCCACCCCACGAGGAGCTTGGTGATCATCTGAAAGACCTGACTCTTGCCTGCCTGGGCGGGGTCCTGGGGGATACGAATGGGGATGCCCTTGCCGTCGCGAATGGCGATGCCTTGCAGGGTGAGCTCGACTTCACCCGGTCCCCATTGCCCATAGATGCCCTCTTCTCCATCGAGATAAATTTTACCCTGCTCATCAGAGCCCACCAGGAGAGAGGCGGTATGGTCCCCTTTGCCGTCGCTCCCCGCAAAGTCCCAGGCTCTGACCCATTGAGCACCCGCAGGCCTCGCGTTCACATACTTAAACCATGCGGTATCAATGGCGCCGCCTTTGCGGCTCGTCGGTCGCTGCTGGTACTGACCCAAGACGGCATAGGGGTCCATCGTCTCTTGCAGCTTATCTAAGACCTCGGTGGGGTACATCTCAGGCCAGAGCGCCTCACCCTCCTCAGTGCGTGGGTCATAGTCAGAGTTCGCGCCTTCCTCATAGCGCGCAGGCAAACAGATATGACGCCAGAGTGGGCCTTCTGTCTCTAAGATATGCCCTGTGAGGTCTTCCTCATGACAGCGTTGCATGACCACCACAAAGGCCGCGTCGGGGTTATTCTTGCGGCTCTTGATGACGTTGCCCCACCAATAGAGGACGCCTTCTCGCTCTGCGTCGCTCTCGATGGATTTTACATTGTGAGGGTCATCGACGATGATGCGGGTACCACCCTTGCCCGTAGCGCCGCCTTTGACTGTAATGGAAATCCGCGCGCCTAGTTTGTTATTGGTATAGTGTCCCTTGGCGTCCTGGTCCTCGCTCAAGGTGAAGCGCTTACCCCACCGCGCTTGAAACCATTCACTCTTGATGAGGTCGCGCGCTCGTCTCGCTAAGTCTTGCGTCAAGGCGAGGTCATAGCTCACACATAAAAACTGCTCTTGAGGTCTCGATATCCACTCCCAGACCGGCCAAAAAATGGACACCAGCATACTCTTGCAGTGACGAGGCGGGAGGTTAATCAAGAGGTTTTTGGTCAGGCCTTGGGTGACCTTTTGGAGCTCCTTACAGATAAGGCGCAGGTGTCTGCCATCCTTCATCTCAGAGGGTTCCAGTACATGCCAGGCAGCCCAGACAAAGGCGAAGAGATTCTTTTCTAAGAGCGCCGCTTCTAAGAGCAGGTCATCTCTTTCGAGGTCCTGGGGGCTTTGCTTTTTTGGTGCGGGCTTTGGCGGGGGTTGATACTCGAGCGGGGGCAGAGGCTTTTTGTTTGACGCTTTCGCGTCGATTGATTTCGGCAAGGAGCTCCTCCTCGGTCATCTGTGTATAGGGGTTCTCTCCCTCGATATGTTCGATCTGGAGCTTGGGCGTAAAGAGGCGAGCCCCCATCATCTTTAAGGCCTCTTGCGAGGAGTACAGCTTGATTTTGGTTTTGGTGACAGGCACCGGGTCACCCTCATCTACCTTACGATAGGTCTGCTCCACCTGGTACTCCTGAAGCAGGCGCAGCTTGTTGTCAGCTCTTGCCTGCTTCACATCAATACTCCCGTCATCCTCGATGAAGTCCCCCAGGTTACCCCGGGCCTGCTCTGTCACCCGCGCATACCATTCATTGGTCTCCATGCGCAGGCCCTTCATGCGCTCCTCAATGGCCTCTTGGATGTTGACATTTGTCAACAGTCTGGAGCCAATCTCCCGGGCGCTCTGTTCGGAGTAGCCCGCCTTGCGCGCTGCTTCGGATGCATTCCAGGAGCGCAGGTAATGCTCCACAAAAACTTCTTGCTGGTCGTTGAGGGGTTGGTCTTTTTTCTTGCGGGATACCATGACAGAAAGCTGACACTTTTATAAGGAGTTATCAAGGAGGGAACTGGGTCAGCGACCCAGTTTAGGGGCAGTCGGGTTATTTGGCAAAATCTAGGTGAGCCCAGGTATCGCCGGTCTGCTCGATCACCTTGGTCGTATCAATCGTCATCGCGGCAAGTTCTTTCCTTTTTGCTTCTCGATATGCCTTGCGATCGGCCTTCTCTTGCTCAGCTTCTATCTTCTGATGCCACTTTTCTTTTTCTTCGGGAGTCATGCGCAGATAGTTGGCCTCTGCAATGCGAGCCGCGTTGATAGGGTCAGCGAGATACGAGGCTCGTGTTGCTTCTAACTTTTTCCGTGCATAGTATCGTCGACTGTATTCAGTTCTTCGCTCAAGATGCGCTGCCCATTTAACGGGGTCCTGTCTGAGTTGTTCGAGATACTGTGCGGCCCTCTCATTCCTGTCCAAGAACCCTACGTTGTCGTACCATTCCGTGTTTATGGCACGTTGCTTCTCAGGGTTTTTTTCTGCCCAAGAAGAAGCCGCGGCGCGAGCCTTTTCTCGATTTGCCGCTGCCCAGGCGCGCGAATTGACTGTGTACTTCTGTCGATTCTTCTTGTGACAGGCCAAGACGCCACACTGCCGCGAACAAAACTTTGATCGCTTTTGCTTGGGCTCAAATGGGGTTTCGCAATATTGGCAGTGCTTTTCTTCTGTCATTGATTCCCTTCTCCTTTCTATAGATACCCCCCCTGCCTTCCTGTCTGCCTCTGGTTCGCTTCGCGGACAGAGTGACCCATACGCTGAGTCTTGGG